>ENA-UOJL01001506-UOJL01001506.1-human-gut-metagenome-genome-assembly--contig:-P47-NODE-1506-length-23971-cov-8.028182_pt1 | contig 23971 bp, 16 predicted proteins | sample MGYA00242347_ERZ723894 | MGnify/ENA metagenome assembly ERZ723894
TATAGAACGATCTATTTTATGAAGAATATTACAATTTCGAAAAAAATAAGGAGAGTTATCGGGAAAAGGGAAGAACTATATTGTCAACGACAGGGGCACACCGCGGCAATGGATGACTTTCAGACAACGATCATTTTATTTCCGTGGTCGCACATGACGGGGGACGTTATATATTTTACGGGATGGCGGGTCTGTATCTGACAAAATATATAATCGATAATCAGCTTCGGAAGCTGAACGGCAAACACATGGTTTTCCTGTCAAATATCGGCTGATCAAAAGCTGTCGCGAAGATACCGTCATCGAAGATATTTTTCGGACATATGGATATCTTTATCATGCGCGGGAAAAAATAAACTCTTACCGATGCGGGACGGGGGATTGGATGGACGGCTTGACGGGCATCGATAAATACGGCGGGCGGCCACGGTCGGGGGGGGGATCGCTGCCTATCATGAGCAAAACCTTTTGGAATAGCTGATGAAAGAGCCGATGGCAGAGAGCCTGCCGAGAGATTTCGACGGTTGGCATGAATATTTGGTTTACTAGAATTTCAGAGGTACGTTCTATACGATTTATTTTATAAGATCGGAAGAGAAAGGCATCTGGGTTGATGGCGTAAAATTGAATTCAAATCTGATTGTAACGGACGAAATCCTGCGAGGTTCTGGTGCGTTTCTGACAACTGATGACGGGCGGTTTTATTAAAAATAATAAGCTTTGGGCTGAAGTTCGGACAAAAAGGCAGAGACAAGGGATTGTCTCTGCCTTTTTGCTGTCTGAAATATCAACGCGTGGAATTACGCACGATGATATGATTCGGAATCACAATCGGATTCTGGATGAAGTTACGCGTCTTTATCATTTCGGAAAGAGCGTGATACGCTTTTTGTGAAAGTTCGTTGAAATCGTACGAAATACTGGTAATGGTTGTGGGCGCCAATGTACTGATGGGCAGGTTATCATATCCGACGATTCCCGCCTGCTGCGGGATGGAGATTCTGGCTTTTTGCAGGGTTTTTAAAACCTTGTAGGCAAGAAGATCGTTCAGACAGAATATCCCCACCGATTCGCCTTTTTTTGTATCGGTATGGATTCGGTTGAGGAATTCTGCCACATACGCATTGTCGTTGAGGTTGAACCTGAATGCGCTTACCGAGGAGTCGGATATTCCCGATTCCTGCAGGTAGGTACGAAATCCGTGCAGACGTTCGTTGGAATCGTCGGGAAGATGTTGCAGTCCAATAAAGACAAATCCTGTATATCCGCGTTCGAGCAGAAATTTGGCGACATGCCTGCCTGTGCCGTAATTATCGGTAATGATGCTGACCAGATTTTTATTGATCTTTCTGCCGACAAACACCATGGGCAGGGGATATGCTTCGTAAAAATTATGTAATTTTTCGTCCGTGGATGGGAAATTGATCACACCCGCACAGCCTGCTTCAATAAAAAAACGCAGCGCTCCTTTTTCTTGTTCTCTGTCGTTTTCGCTCGTTTGGATCAGCAGACGGATGCCTGCTTTTTTTAAGATTTTTTCCAGATAATAAATATTTTCCGTAATATACGGATTGTTGATCTCCTTGACGTGCAGTCCGATGAGATCCTTTCTCGCATGCTTGCCTAAAATGGAATTTTGCCGACAGATCCCCGTGCAGAGAAACCATCGCTTTTTCAGAAGATACAGCAATCCTTCTTCTCGCAGTTCTTCAAAAATATGATACGCGGTCAGATAAGAAATTCCTTCATTTGCCGCAAAATCGCGGATCGTGGGAAATTGTCCGCCGGATGATCCGTATTTCCCCGAGAGGATCTTCTCTCGCGTCGATTTGAGCAATGTTTCTGTTTTTGTCATAAATTCAGTATACCATTGATCTCTTTTTTTGTCAATATTTATATCAAAACAAAGATGATATACAATATTTTCACGGGAGCGGTCTTGAACAGGCGAAATTGCTTTGGTATAATAAAAGCGATCAACAAGAGGGGAGGATTGAAATGGCAAAGCATACGATGGTCAGCTACTACGGGATGAATTATGTCGAGCATGCAGAACGTGATTTTTGCGAAATGAAAGAGCACGGATGCGATACTGTATTGCTTGCTCTTACGGAATTCGACCTGGATTTCTGGTTTCCGAACATCAACAACATTATTAAAGCGGCACACAAGGCAGGCTTACGCTGTATTGCGGATACCTGGGGGATCGGAAAATATTTCGGAGGGGAGCAGGTAAGTCTGTTTCTGCAGAACAACATTCATCACCGTCAGGTTTCGGCGTATACGGGCGAAGTACTGAACGCGGCGTGTTTCAATACGAATTCGTTCAGGGACTATTTCACGGGATTGTGCCTGAAACTTGCAAAAAATACGGAAATAGACGGCTTTTTTTGGGATGAACCGCATTATGCTTACCCGAAATCATATGCTTCCATCACGGGCGGAGCAGGGGATGACTGGGCATGTCGTTGTCCCGAATGCATGGAAAAATTCCGCGCGTATTACGGCTATGAAATGCCGAAGTTTATGAACGACGACGTCAAACAATTCCGTTGGCGGGAAGCACTGAAAACTCTTGCCGACTGTTCAAAAGCATTGAAGGAATACAACCCGGCGCTGGAGATCACTTGCTGTGTTCATGCGACGCTGAATACATATTACGTAACGGAACTTCGAGGTTACGATAATTGGGATATGGTGGCGAGCTGTCCGTATTTTGACGTGTTTTCTTCGACGATAATCAACTGGAATTTGCCGGAAAGTTTTTTCCGCGACGTTGCGGAGCGGACGGTGGCGATGGCAAAGAAGTACGGAAAGGAATCGGAACGTTGGATCATGGGATACAACAATCGTCCGCAGGATTGGTCGCAGATCGATAAGACGGTGGATCTGTATGAAGAATTGGGGGTGGATCGTCTGGCGGTCTGGACATATCGCGGAGGATACGGCACGGTCGTCGCGGCAAAAGACGCCCTCGAATTGTGGGATCATATCGGCCGCAATTTTAAAAGGGTCCTGAAAAAGAAATGAGCGAATATCTGGAAAATATCATACGATTGCTGGGGGAGATCGAGCGGACGCAGCAACAGGCTTTCAGTCGCGCAAGCGAAGAAGTCTGCAGGGTGATAAGAGAGGATGGTCTGATCCATGTTTTCGGATGCGGACACTCTCATCTTCCCGGATTGGATGCTTTTTACAGGGCGGGCGGACTGGCGAACGTTTCGCCCATGCTGGATACCGATCTCATGCTGCATAACGGTGCGGCAAAATCCAGCCGAATGGAAAAGATGAGTGGCATCGGTACTGAGATCTTTCGGCGGTATAAAGTGGAGCGGCGCGATATGCTGATCGTTTTTTCCGCTTCGGGGAAAAACACCGTTCCGATCGAACTTGCGGATTGCGCCCGCAAAGCGGGTGTCTTTACGGTGGCCGTTGCATCTTCACACTATTTTGAAAAGGGCGGAGATTTGCACCGCCATGCGGATCTGTTTATCGATTGCATGGTTCCTTACGGAGACGCCTGTATCCCTGTGAGCGGGGAAAAGATGGGCGGCCTGTCGACGGCGGCGTTCTGTTTTATTCTAAACAGCGTGCTGATCGGCGGCGCGAAAAAGGCGGAACGTATGGGGGAAACAGTGCCCGTATACAGGAGCGGAAACGTGGAAGGCGGCCGCGAGCATAATCTTTCGCTGGAAGAAAAATTTCTCGGGAGAGTGAAACACTTGTGAGTAAAATTGCGGTGATCGGACTGGCCGGGGAATCGGTATTTCTGACGGTCAGGAAATTTCATGAGGGCGGCGAAACAATCGAAGCGGATTCGCTCGACACGCAGCCGGGCGGAAAAGGATTCAATCAGGCGGTGGCGGCGCGCCGCGCGGGAGCGGATGTCGCTTTTCTGGCGGCGGTCGGGAATGATCCGTACGCAGGATATCTGCGGGAGTTTCTTGCGTCGGAAAACATACGTTTTCGCCTGTGTAAAAAAGAAGACAGAACGGCTTATGCCGCGATCATTATCGACGGGCAGGGCAGAAACCGTGTAACGGAGTACACTGGAGCTAGGCTGGACGTACAGGATGTCGAGGACTTTAAAGAGGAGATCGCGAAGGCGGATATTCTTCTTCTGAGCAACGAAGTGCCTGCAGAGGTAAACGAGAAGGCGGCGTTGCTTGCGCAAAAGTATTCCACGAAGGTGATCGTGAATCCTGCGCCTTACAGACCTTTGTCTGCAGAGTTCAGAAATACGGCGTATCTTTTTACGCCCAACGAATACGAAACGTGCGGCCTGGAGGATCAAAAAAACGTCGTCGTTACAATGGGAGAAAAAGGATGCTGTCTGCGCAGTACGGGAAAAATCATTCCTGCGCGGCAAGTGCATGCGGTGGATACGACGGGAGCGGGGGACGTTTTTAACGGATATCTTGCCGCGGCCCTTGCGCAAGGGCGGGAACTGAGCGAAGCGGCAGAGTTTGCCAACGTTGCTTCCGGAATTGCGGTTACAAGAAAAGGAGCGGTAACATCGATACCGCATTTAGAGGAGGTAAAAAGGGAATATGGATCACTGTCAGAAAGGGCTTGATTTGCTGCTGGAAAAATATGAGATCGGCGGCAAGGTTACGATCTCGGATGAAGAGGTCAGCATCGACGGAAAAAAATTTCCGCTGCTGCCCTGGGAAAATATCAGGCGGTTTGCGGAGCTGCGGAATATAGTCAAAAGCGGAAGGATCGGCAGAATTTGCACTTACCGTATCGGACATACGGCGCATCGCGGCACAGATCTTTTCAAGCTTTTGGAACGGGAAGCGGGTATTTTGGAGTTTACGGCGGATTCTCCCGTGAAAGAGGTTTTTGCGATCGGGGATGAAACCGTCCTGAACTGTATTCTGGAAACGGAAAGCGGATGCGTCTGTACGGTGGAATTGGCGGCTACACTTCGGCAGGGATCCCCGGAAATAGACAAACACGAGATCATTGCGCAAAACGGAGTCGCCTGCGACAGGGTCGTCGATACGCAAATGCCGCAGAATTCCATTTATGTTTTCGGAGCGGAAAATAGGGCGTTTACGGATACGGATTTCGAGCTTTTCGGGTATACGGAAAAGGAGATCGCATGCATCCGAAGCGCGTTTGCATTGGCGAAAGATGCCGCCCGAGGGAATGAAAGTAAGTGCAGAAAACTGCATTTGGACAGCGTTGTCAAGGCGGCGCAAAAGTCGCTGAAATTGTGCGAAGCATGCAAGGTGGACGAAAATGGAAAAGGTTAAAATTGCGATGATGAGTATGACGCACGGTCATACACGGAAATATTACGACGTTCTGAAAAACAATCCGAAACTGGAATGGATCGCCGTTTCGACGGCAAACAGTGAAGTGAAAAAGATTTTTCTCGACAGTGTGCAAGGGATCCCTTGTTATGATTCCGATGAAGAGATGCTTCATGCGCATCCGGAAATTCAGGCGGTGATCCTTGCAAGTGAAAACAGCGAGCATCTGCGGCAGGTGAAACTGTGTGCCGAACACGGGATCGATGTGCTTTCCATGAAAATCCCCACCTTCGATATGGAGGAATACGCGCAGATGCAGCAAGTTGTCCGCGACAGCGGCATTGTGTTGCAGGTCGAACTGGAATTGCATTATAATCCGGTAGTCTGCCGCATGAAAAAGCTGATCGGCGAAAAGGCGGCCGGGGAAATGCGGGCGTTTAATGCGACCAATATCACGCTTTCGCCCGTCTGGGCGTTCCCGTGGCAGGGCGTGCCGGAAAAAAGTTACGGCAAGAGAGTTCCCGTCGGCGCAAACAGCGGAAAATTCCGCGGAGGTGCGCTGTGCGATCATCCGCACATTTTCGATCTGATCCGCGAGGTTTCCAACAGTGAATTCGATCTGATCTACGCGAAAGTGGCGCCCAATCTGCGAACGGAACTGGAAGTGGAAGATATGCTTGCCGTTGTCGGCAGGATGAAAAACGGCGTGATTTTTTCGCTGGATCCGAGCTGGTCGAGGGCGGAAAATCATCTGAAAGTTCCCGGACCCGGCTGGGAAGTATTCCCCAAGCGCATGGAAGTGAACGTCGTGGTCCACGGCACGGACGGTACAGTGTTTACCGACTGTTTCGGACCGAATACCTATCACAACGGAGCGCCGGAGAATAAGTACACCGTGCAATATACCTATTTTGACGAGTGGGTCGGGCTGATCGACGAATTTGTGGAAAATATCCGCCTGCGCAGGACACCGAAAATCAATCTGGATTGGCATAAAAATACGATTTGTGCAATGAACGCGGTCTATGAAAGCATTGCGTCGGGCAAGCCGGTAAGGCTGTAATTTTGCGGAAACAGGAAAGTGGAGGAAAAGATGAAAGAAAAAAGAAGGCGTGGCAAGATATACATAGAAAACGGTTTGAGGGTCGGCGTTGCGTGGTTTCCGTTGCTGCTGATCACGCCGGCGGTGTTCAATTTTGTTTTGTTCTGGGTCGTTCCGAATGCCAATTCGATCGTATTGTCTTTTCAGAATGTGGACGGCAGCTGGACGTTCGGAAATTACAGCTGGGTGATTCAGGATCTGTTCAGCGGAACGAATTCAATGTTCCGTGTCGCGCTTTCCAATACATTGATCTACTTTTTTGCAAATTATTTTATCATTCAGACATTTAATGTTCTGCTGTCTTATTTTATTTACAAAAAGATATTGTTTGCGCCGGCGTTTCGGTTCATTCTGTATATGCCGAATATGTTCGCTACGATCATTCTTGCGTCGATTTATAAAAATATGCTCGGCTATGAAGGCCCCGTGATCGCTCTTCTTTGCAACATGGGGATTTTGAAAGAACCGATCTCACTGTTTACGACGACAGGCCCCGCTATGGCGGTGAGCGTAGGCTACAGCCTGTGGGTAGGCGTAGGCGCGGTATTTTTGTGGTGTTCGGGAGCGATGGCTAGGATCCCCAAAGATCTGTTTGAGGCGGCGTCGCTGGACGGAATCAAATCTTTTCAGGAAGTGATTTACATAACCATTCCGATGATCAGCGGAACTTTGTCCACGCTGTATATAATCGGCATTGCGGGGATACTCGGTTCCGGCGGTGCGACGCTGTATCTGACGTACGGCGATTACGGAACAAATACGCTGGCATTCTGGATCTGGAAGCAGGTCTATACGGGCGGCGGTTACGGCACAAGTTCGGCGCTCGGGATCCTGATGACTCTCGTATCGCTGCCGCTGGTCTTTCTCATGCGGTGGCTGACCAATAAACTTTCGCCCGAGGTGTCTTACTGATGAGAAAAATTGTAAAAGAGAGCAGGGTGAAACGTTCGAAAGCAGAGCGGACGGTATTTACCGTCATGTTTATCTGGCTTGCCTTGTATGCGCTGAGTTTTCTTGCGGCATATGCGATCATATTGATCAATACGTTCAAAGACCCGATCGAATATGCGCTCGGGAATACGTTCGGACTGCCGGAAGTGTGGCATTTTGAAAATTATCTGAAGGTTTTTGAAATGCTGGAAGTAAACGACAGCGGTTACTTTGTGATGGTATTCAACAGTATTTGGCAGGCTCTTTTGGAAACTATACCGACCATTTTGGTAACGACGATGACGGCGTATGCATATGCGCGGTATAAATTCCCGGGCCGAAAGATCCTTTACATGATCTCTATCGTGCTTTTGACGCTGTCGCTGCCCGGATCGCTGCCCGCAACTTATAAATTGATCTCCGATCTCAGTCTGCGGAACACGCCGTTCTATTTTATCTGCTGTGCGGGCGGATTGAGCGCCACGTTCATTGTCATGTGCGGATTCTGGAGAAGCGTGAGCTGGGATTACGGAGAAGCCGCTTTTATCGACGGAGCGGGGGATGTGCGCGTGTTTACGCTGATCATGCTGCCGCAGGCATTGCCGCTGATGGGAGTCATGTTTTTGCTGGGATTTATGGGCGGCTGGAACAATGCCAACACATCGATGCTGTATTTGCCGGATTATCCGTCCGTTGCGTTCGGTCTGTACGAATACCAGGCATCCACACAGCGTTCGATGAATTACCCCGTCTATTATGCGGGACTGGTCATGACGGCAATACCCAGCCTTATACTGTACGGATGTTTTCAGAACACGATCATGACGAGCATGAATATCGGCGGATTGAAAGGCTGAGCGGAGGGGAAAAATGAAAGACAAACTTGCCATAGGTTTTTGGAATTATCAGCTTTTCGGGAAATATAATGAGGCGGAAAGTGCACAAGTATGGTCGCGGATGTTCATGAATCTGGCGGCGTCCTTTGAATATCTTCCCGACCGTCATACTCCCGATCAGATGCTCAGATTGCTGGATGCCTGCGAAAAATGCGGGATGAAAGTTCTCATCACCGATCGGCGTACGCACTGGATGACTCTGGAAAAAGAGGGGGAAGAAGGGTTCCGTAAACGCGTGTGCGAAGCCATCGCTCAATTCGGGCATCATCCGGCGGCGTTTGCGTTTTTTGTCGGGGACGAACCGTCAAAAGCGCATTGGGAGTCTGCCAAGCGTGCGGTGCAGATCATTGAGGAACTCTCACCCATCCCCGCATTCGTGAATTTTTTACCGCAGTGGACGGGGGATGATTTTGAGAAGCTTATGGGCGTGCGCGGTGAAGACTATGCGCAGCTCCTGGATGCGTTCGTGCGGGAAACGGGTCTGAAATATCTGGCGTTCGATTGTTACGGATGTATGAACATCAAGGAGCAGAAAGCGGGGCTGGATATGTATTTCAGGAATCTGAATCTGTTTGCCGAGGTCGCACAAAAGAACCAAATTCCGTGCTGGTGTTCGGCGCTGTGCATGGGCCATTGGAATTACCGTACGCCGAGCCTGCACGATATGCGCTGGCAGGTTTCGACGGCATTGGCACACGGTATGACGGGGATCCAGTGGTTCTGTATGTATGAGATTGAATTGCGTGAAGACAGCTGGGAGGATTACCCGATCAATTTTTACGGAGAGGAGAGCGAGACATGCGGCAGACTTCGGATACTTGACCGCGAAACTCTGCAAAAATACGGGGAAATATTTCCGAAACTGGAACTTGTGCGCGTATTTCATTATGCGGAGAGTTACGGCGGCACTTATTTCTATTATGACGGGGTGGACGAAAACATAAGGAGTTATTCCAACACATACCGTGCTCCGGCTGTGATCGCGCGGTTCAGACACAGAGAGACCGGGCAGCCGTATTACTTTTTCGTAAACATGAGTTTTACGGAAAACAGTTATATGAAGATCGAATTTGCGGAACGGTACAGGCATTGCGGGAAGGGGATATGGCTATCCCCCGGTGCAGGGATCCTGATCGGATTGAGCGAAAAACACTGATCGGGGCGTTTATGTGTTGCCCGGATGCAGGATAAAATATTTTGAAGGAGGAAAGGAATGAAACGGAAGGTTTTGGCGGTAGCAATGGGGGTTTTGCTCGGATTGACGGCATTTGCAACGGTCGGCTGCAAAAAGAAGATCGACAATTCCAGCAACACGATTGAAATTTTTGTGTATCAGGGCGGATACGGTGTGGAATGGCTGGATGCGATGGAAAAAGCGTTCGAAGCAAAGACGGATTATAAAGTAGAGACCAAGGTACAGAAAACGGGGGACGTGATCAATTCGATGATCCTGACAGGCCCGAGCATGACGACGGATCTGTTCATTGTGGGCGGGATCAATACATCTTGGGATTCCTATGTGGATCTCGGCGGCAAGGCCGTAGCCGGATATGATTGTTGTCTGGCTCCGCTTGATGATGTTTATGAAGCGATCGGCGACAAGATCCGTCCGGATTGGAAGGAGTTCTATTTTGTGCAGACGGACAATTCCGCGACCGATCATTATTACGCACTGCCCTGGGCGACCGGCCTGACGACTTTGGTTTACAACAAAGATCTGTATGATGAAGCGGGGCTTACGCATGAACCCAGGACAACGAACGAGCTGTACGATTATTGCGTAACGCTTCTGAATAAGGGTATCACGCCGTTTATTTTCAGTTCTCCCGAAGCGTACTGGAATCCTTTGTTCTGGACGTGGTGGGTGCAGTACGACGGGCTGAACGGATATGAGAACTTTTTCAATTGCCGCATTTCGGATACGGCTTTGCCCGACATCAACACGGCGATGGAGATCTTTGATCAGCAGGGGATCTATGAATCTCTGTATACCATCCAGTCATTGATCCAGCCGAATGTACAGGAGCGCGACAAGGATTTCGTGCATAATTCCGTGGAATCGTTGGAATATACGCAGGCGCAGGCGCGCTTCTTCAATAAAGAAGCGGCGATGATGCCGAACGGGGACTGGCTGGAAAATGAAATGGCGACGCAGATTTCGCAGGGAATGCAGATCGGTAACATTCTTCCCATGCGTATGCCCGTCATAAGCGCGCTTTCGGATAAACTGTCCTATTGGCAGGAGAGCATGAACTATACCCAGGCACGCGATCAGATCGGTGCAGACAAACTGGCCGCTTATGATAAAAATCTTTGCGACCTGGTGGATTACGTGGACGGCGTAACGACGCAGCTGCCGACGTATGGTTCGGAAAGCGATGTCCTCAAAGACGTGGAGATCGTAAAGGCTTCCCGTTCCGTGCAGTATACATACGGGTTGCAGCACGCTTGCGTCATACCTTCGTATGCGACGGCCGTGGAAGGAGCGAAAGAGTTTTTGAAATTCATGGTTTCGGACGAAGGATTGAAAATTTACGCGGACAACACGAGCGGATCTTTGCCTCCGTTTGAATTTGACCTGGAGTCTTGGAGCGGGTATTCTTCCATGTCGGATTTTGCGAAGAAAAAGGCGGATATTTTGGAGACGTCCACGGTAATTCCTTACGAAATGAAATACAAAACGGCTTATACGGGATATCTTTCTCCCATTTACGGATACAAGCTGGACATCAAGTTGGGTGCGGTAGACGATAAAGAACGCATCACGGCGGCGGAGATGGTACAGGAAACCAAAAATTACTTCAGCACGCGGCTGGAAAGGATCATGAAAAACGCGGGATTGATTTTATAATCGCAAAAATTCGAAAAGGGGAATCTGAATGAAAAAAATTACAGCAGTGTTGTTATGTGCCGTTCTGAGTGCGTCGTTTGTCGGCTGTTCCCAGAATGAGACGAAAGGAACAGCCGTTCAATCCGGAGTATCTGTAGCGTACGGAACAGAGAAAATCCTGCAGTCGTACGGGGCCTATACAGATGCGAAAGAAAGAGCGGAAAGCGCTTATCTGGACAGTTTTGAGATCACGGCATTCCAGAATGAATACGAAAGCCGGCAGCTGATCATCGTACCGGAAAAAGATGTCGGCAGTTTTGATATACGTGTCAGTGATTTCCGATCCGGGTCGGATGTTCTTTCGAAAGATACTTTCGATGTAAGATACGAATATTATCACATGGTGGAAACCATTTACGATTATCAGTCGGAGATGGTGCCGGGGATGTACCCGGATGCACTCCTTCCGCTTGCGACGGCGCAGAATTTCGGGCTGGATAAGATCGCTGCCGGGGAAAATCAGGGCATATACATAACGGTAAACGTTCCGGACGAGCAGAAGCCGGGCACCTATACGGGAACGATCGACGTGATCTTGGACGGCGTTGTCTCCGAAACGGTGGATGCGAAGATCAACGTGCTGGATTATTGTCTGCCCGATTCGGTCAGTCTGAAGAGTTCATTCCAGTTGCAGAGAGGGTATCTGATACAGGGCGAGCTGGATAATACGCCCGAAATGTATAACAAATACATCGACGCCATGCAGCAGTTCCGTATTTCTCCCGCACAGATCGATGCGTTTACGGTGAACAATGTGGCATATGAAGACAGCATCCGGATGCAGGTGGAAGATTCGGTGGCGGCAGCGCAGGACGATTCTTATTCGGCGTATTGTATCTGGACGTACGGCAAATACGATGCGGCAATGGGGCAGAATACGCTCGATCAGGAAAAATTTGAAACGTCTCTGAAAGCGTATGTGGACAAATCGATCGAGACAAATGTGAATTTGTTTAAAAAAGCGTACGTATATATGGGCGACATTATTGACGAGCCGGATGTCAGCGGAAAGTACGATCTGTGCAATTATGTGTGCCGTCAGTATGACGAGACAGTCCGGAAAGTTGTTCAATACGCGATCGGGAAGGGCGCAAGCGATGAGGTCGTGGAAGATCTGCGCAATCTGTCCAACGTGGTTACGGGTATGTATTCGGAATTTCTGCCCGATGTGGGGTGCTATTGCCCTACGGCAGACGATTTTAGCAGTTCGGCGCGGCTGGAAGAGTACAAATCTCTGCGGGACCAGGGTAAAAATTATTGGTGGTATACCTGTACATTGCCTAAGATCCCTTATCCTACGCACCACATAGACGACTCGGGTATTTCTTCCCGCGTGATGAGCTGGATGGCAAAAGAATTTGAGGTGGACGGCTTCCTGATGTGGGAAACGGCATACTATAAAGTGGCGATGGGTAACCAGGTGATCTACGGGCGCGATCTTTACGACAACGTGCACCGTTGGCAGGACGCTTATGGCGACGGGTTCTATTTCTACCCCGGCAGAGTGTTCGATATAGACGGTCCGGTTCCTGCGCTGCGGCTGTATACCATCCGCGACGGTATGGAAGATTATGAAGCGCTGTATGATCTGGAAAAGAAATATACGCAGGCGGGGGCGACGTACGGTGCGGAAATTTCAGCGGACGGAGTGCTCGGGCAGCTATATTCGGAAATGTACAATTCTTCTCTGGTATTATGCGAGAGCAAGGATATTGAAAATGCGAAGATCCGTCTCGGTCAGCTTCTGCTGCTTGAAAAACAGGGCGTGTACATATCGGATTTTGCTGTGCTTTCCAACGGCAGGATCTCGGCGAATATTTATGCTCCGGACGGGGCGGAAGTTTATCTGAACGGGCAAAAACTGGCTTTCACGGGCGGAAAGTGCGTGATCAACGGAATTTATGATACCTTTACGGTGGAAGCGGGCGGAGCAAAAGTAGAACTTTCTGACGGTAAGGCGGCTTCCGTGTCGTTGGTAAACGAATCTTTGTATGCGGTCTATGATATGCGCCAGCAAGCGAGCGAATCAGCGGTGATCGCAAACGAAACGTACGGCGGAAGCGAAACGACAAAGGTAGTTCTGGGAGCAAACGACAGCCGTATTTCGGTCAATGCGTCCGCGCTGGCGTTGGATAAGGATTCCAAGACGCTGGTCTGGGGATTGTATCTGGACAGCAGTGAAAAACGTGAAGTGAATATTGTGCTTTACGGCAACAACAGGACGGCTTCTCTGGATACTGTATACCTGAAACCGGGATATAACGAGATCCGTCTGGATTGTCTGCAATTCCTGAATTGGGGTGCGCTGCGCGAAGGGGAAAGTGTATTCTTCAATTTTGCCGAACCGGGCGATGCGACTGTTTATTTCACGTCGCTTTGCATTGTCAAATAGGGGGAAACAATGAAAAAAATCAAATGGAGTCTGATACTTGTATTGGCACTTTGCGCCGTGTTTGCTTCGGGTATGTTCGTGGCCTGCCAGAGCGCGAAGGAAGAAGATCCGCCGGCAGAGCAGCCGGAAGCGCGGGATGGCCTGTATTGGAGCTTTGAATCGCTGGATGAACTGTACGACAATTTTATGTTTGTTACGGCGTTCGGAAAGGTCGATCTGAACGACGACCCCGCTTATGTTACGGACGGCAAGCATTCGATGAAGATCTGCCCGTTGGGCACATGGAATCCGTCGCTGAGCGACCCGTATATGAGTGTGCGGCTGAAAGATATTTCGGAAACGGGCGTGTTTGATTTTTCGGCGATCAAAGAGATCCGGATGGATCTGTTCAACGAAAACGGTGCTCCGCAGACACTTTCCGTGGCATTCGTGGCGGACGGTATCACGACGAGCTATCAGGAATTTACGGTGGCCGAAGGGGCGAATCTCGACCTGGCCGTACCCGTAAATGTCCGTGCGATGCAGTTGACGACGGATATGTCCAAGACGACGGAAATGTGGATCACTTTTCCCGCGTCGGAGCCGGAACAGCCTGCAAGCCTTTATTACATGGATAATCTGCGCGTCGAATTCTATGAAACGGCACCGGAACCTTATGCCATGGAACGCGATGAAAACGAAATCTGTTCATTCGATAAGGAATACCAGCGCTACATAACGGTACCCGGGGCATTGGGGCCTGCGACGGGATGTATGCCGGTGCTCTCGATGAATGACGACGAGCAGTTCTCCAAAGGCGGAAGCAGTCTGAAAGCGATTTATCCTACAGGGACGGTCCCTCTGGATGACGGCTGGCCCAATTGGTCTTTTACGGAAAATTTCCTCAGTACGATCGACTTCAAAGAATATGCGGATAAGCAGGCCGAGATCGTATTCGACGTGTATGTGCCGAAAGAAAGCGGATATCTGATGTTTGAAGCGCAGTTCAAATACAATCCCACGAAGGACGAAAACGGAAATACGGTAAATGTCAGCGGCGGGATCCATTATTTCACGCCTACGCCCGGTCAATGGAACGAGATCCGTGTTCCCGTAACGACCTGGAGCAGGTTCTATAAAGATGGCAAACCTGTCGATACGAGCATCCGGATGATCGCTATGTCGATCTGTAAGTTTGCCGATCCGGCGAAGACCTTCTATTTCGATAACTTCCGCTTTGAAATCCCCGATTTGCGGGACGTCGCAGGTTATGAAGGGTTTGACAAAAAAGTTACAGATTCACTGATTTCTTCCGGTTGGGAAACGTTTGTGGAATATCCGGACGGCAAATATGTATCTGCGGCGGGGGCAACGCCCAAGTTCTACGGTAAGCTCACGGGCGGCAACGCGCATGAAAAATGGGTACTGTGCGCGAGAAACGCACTGGATACGAACGATTTGTATTATGAAGCGCAGTCGAGCGTGTTCGATCTGGCGGAAAACGGCGATACGCTGACGATGTCTGTATGGGCATACGTATGGCAGTGGGACGATTCCCGCATCAATCAATGTATCAACAAGAATTGGGAATTGGAGTTCTACGAATACAGGGAAGACGGGAAGTATGAAGATGCACAGCCCGTTTACGCCTTTGCTTTAGGACATTGCGGATCTCCGAAGTGGCAGGATGTGGAAATTTCGGCGGAAGCGGTGGAGCTCCTGCGTGCAGATAAGCGTTTTGCGTTCCGGATCAATACGCACAACGATCCTGATACGGGCGCGTTTGAGTATGAACTGTTTATTGATTTCATTCAGCTGAAAAAAGCGGATAAGACCGTTTCTTCGGGAACGGATCTTGTGAAAGATCTTACGGCCAGGTTCAGCGGCTGTGAAGTTATCGTAGAAAGCATTACCAAAGACGGAGCGGCTTATACGGCTGAAGGCAATATACTGAAAGAGGCCGGGGAATACGAAGTAACGGTAAAAGTAAGTTCTGATAACTACGTTGAAAATACTTTTGTGCTGAAATACACTGTACAGGGCGGTTAAAACAAAGGTGCCCGGGCAGTTTTGCCCGGGCACCGAAAAAAGAGATAAAAAATTAAAAGGGAGGAAATGTGATGAACAAAAAGTTCGCAAAATGGTTGGCCGTCGTGTTGTTTGCTGTACTTTGCGCAGGGATCGTTGCTTGTTCGACGACCAAGGTGAAGGTGTCTTTCGACGCCGCAGGAGGGACTGCAGTGCAGGAGCAGACGATCGACAAGGGTGCGTTTGCTCAGGAACCGGGAACTCCGGAAAAGGCAGGGTATACCTTTGACGGGTGGATGTTGGATGAAGAAAAATTTGTTTTTGCTTCGACTCCGGTCGAAGAGGATATCACGCTTAAGGCGGCATGGAAGGCAAATACGGATACAAAATATTATCTTTCCATAAAGGTGGACGGGGAAGATAAGACTTCCGAATATGCGGAAACGTTCGGTTTGCAGGGAGCGGACGGGAAATACTATCTGACGGGCACGACGGATACGCAGGCGGATGTGTCGGCTCTCGCGCAGGAAAAGATGCCGGAAGGAAGAGAGCTTTTGACTTCGAGCGTAATGACGGGTAAAATTGCAGGCGATGAGAGCCTGGCTCTGAGCATTGAATACAAAACGCTTGAATACAGCGTATCTTTCGATACGGGCAGTGAGCAGGCGGTTGCTCCGCAGATCGTAAAGCACGGGGATCTTGCGGCGGATCCGCAGTTTGCAAAAGCAGGCTATACGGTCGGCTGGCAGGCAGACGGCAAGGATTTTTCTTTTGATACTCCCATCAAACAGAATACCGAATTGAAACTGGTTCTTACGCCCAGGACAGACACAAAATATTTTGTAACGGTAAAAGTGAACGGTGAAGATAAAACGCAGGAATATGCCGAAGCGGTCTCGGCTGTGCAAGCGGACGGAAAGTATTATCTGACGGGTACCACCGATACGACGGCGGACATTGCGCAGACGGCGGAATCTGCAAAACCCGAAGGTCATCATGTTTCGGATGAGAGCGTGCTCAGCGGCGTGATCGCCGGAGACGGCAGCCTGGTTTTGACGGTGGATTACGCTGTCAATACATACAATATTGTGTTTACGGCAGGCGGCGGCAGCGGTGAAATGGCGGAACAGGCCTTTTCGTTTGGAGAGACGAAGGCACTTTCGGCAAATGCGTTCACCAAGATGTTCTATACGTTCGACGGTTGGAAATGCGGAAAAGTAACGTATACGGACGGGCAGGAAATCACAAACCTGACAGAAGAGAACGGCATCCGTCTGGAGTTCGTTGCACAGTGGAAACAGGACGAACTGTTGGTTGCGGAGAGCGCGGATGAAGTTATCCCGTTCAGTGATGTCAAGAGCAGTGCGGACAACGCGTCGGCGTTCCGTTTCAAAGTGGGCAATACGTCGAGTGCGGCTGCGTATAAATCGGCGGTGCTGGATCAGCTGCAGGATAACATGACCCTTTCCATGACTGTGAAAATTCAGCTGATGAGCGGAGACTGGTCGACATTTATTACCGATTTCAAGCTGCAGTTCTATGCATTGGGCGGAAAATCCGTGATCGCGTCATTTGCGAGCGGATATGTCGGCGACAACGGAAAGAAACTGGCGAACAACCAGGAGCCGAGACTGACTCTGGATGCGAGCGCGACGGCAAAGATCGCGGAAGCGGGCGGATTTGAAGTTTCTTTCTATTCAACGAAAGAATTCCCTTGGAGAAACGAGCAGCTGTGCATCAAAGCTCTTTCCATAAATAAGAGTCTTCCGGAAACGGAGATAAAGGACGGGTTGGACGATGTAAACATGTTCACGTTCGGGTATGCGGGGCAGGCTCCGAAGTGGTGCGAGTACGAAAACAAAGACGCGACGGGAGCGAACAATAATGTCCTGAATCTGCAGGGCGCTATGGCGACAAATGAAACATATTTCGAAATTTTCGGAAAGCTGTTCAAAGCATTGCGCAAAGGAGATCAGTTTGCGCTGGACGTTTATCTTTACAATGAATCCGATAACCTTTACGATTATAATGCCGGAACGTTCAAGGATTACGCGGTTGAAATTTATGCGCTGAACGATGCGGGAGAATATACGAGCCCTTTGGCTACGTTCGCGGGAAAAGATTACAAACTGATTCCTTGGCGGTGGATCACATTGCAGCTGACTGCAGAACAAACGGAAGCTGTAGCGCAGGCGGGCGGAATTGCCATACGCCTCCGTATGCCTTCCGATTATGAAAATATGAGTTATCAACTGTATGTGGATAATCTGTCGCTTCAGTTCGGAAGTGAAACGATCGCAATCGAGACTACGGCGGAAACATATGAAGCGGACATTGCAGCGGAAGTTGCGGAGCGTTTCTCGGGCCTTTGTGCGGCATGGACGGAAAAGATCACCGAAGAGGACGGAACATACAAAGCGACGGTCGTCCTTTCCAAGGACGGATATTTTGACCGTACGATAGAGATCCTCTATACGGTTGCAGAATAAAATTTCATACAAAGGACCGGCAGGTGTGCAAACGCCGCCTGCCGGCTTCTTGCATATTCAGAGGAAGGGTCATGAAAAAGGGAAAGTGGGTCTGCTATCCGGGCGATTTTGAAATATTTCTTGCGGAAAAAGTGTGCGCCAGGCGCTATCAGCGCGGGGTGCTCGTTATGCCGTTCTGGAGGGTAGACAGCCCCTGGCACAACGTAAAATTTGTGGCGGAATTTACCGTTCCCGAAGATACACAGTTGTTTGTCAGGCATGAGGGAGATTTAAGCATTTTCATGGAAGGACCGAATAAATACCTTGAAAATTTTTCCGGAACGGTCCATTTGAAAAAAGGTCGGCACAAGATCCATTTTTGGGTGTATCATCCCGACGGTTTGCCCTGTATCTGTATAGACGGCGATTATTTTTGCAGCGATGAGAATATGTTTGCGTCTTACGATCAATATCATCTGCTGGCGGCGGAGGAAGTCGGGTGCGGAGAGATGACGCCGAACACGTGGCGGCTTCCGCGGCGGAGTATAGGATATACATCTGAGCATACGAGCGCAGGAGCCTTGTACGATTTCGGAAGGATCTTTATGGGCTTTATACGATTTGACGGCTGCAAAAATTCCGAATTCCGTTGTTATTTCGGAGAAACAAAGGCGGAAGCCATGAGTGATTCCGATTGCGAGCAGATCTTATCGTTTTGTCCAAAAGACGGAAAGTATGAGGACGGACAGAGCAGGGCTTTCCGTTATCTGCGTGTGGTAACGGATTCGCCGTATACGCTTTCCGCCGAAGAGGAATACAATCCGAAAAACGCGGTGTTTTCTTTACGGGCGGCGGATAAAAAGTTGGAAGAAATCGCAAAAACGGCGGATTATACCTTTTCGGTGTGCGACCGCGAGTTCTATCTGGACGGGGCCAAGCGAGATCGTTGGCTATGGGAAGGGGACGCATACCAGGCATTCCGCATGGAGTATTACAGGAGCGGTGATTTTGCGGCGATCCGACGCAGCATAGTGGCGCTGTTTGGAAAATCTCCCGTAACGTCGTATATCAATCACATCATGGATTATACTCTGTACGCGATCCTTTCCGTATGGGAATATTACGAACATTCGGGCGACGGCGGTTTTCTGAAAAGGATTTATCCGATCTGTAAAGAGCATATGGATTTTGTCTGTTCCAGAACGGGGCACGGCGATTTTTTGCAGGGGAAGCCCGGAGACTGGGTTTTCGTGGATTGGAACAGCGATCTGGATACGGAAGGGGAACTGAGTTTTGAGCAGATCCTGTTTTATCTGGCGTTGGATGCTTTCGGCAAAATTTGTAAAATTGTCGGGGTGAAGGCGGAAAAATACCGCAGGAGAGCGAAAAAGCTCCGCATTGCGATCGACGAAGTATTCTGGGATGAGAAGCGCGGCGTTTACCGCCATTCCAGAAAAGACGGAACAGTGGGAAAAGAAGTTACGGCGTATGCGAATATTTTTGCTGTGCTGTATCATTTTGCGGAAGGCGGGAAACGTGAAAAGATCAAAAAGGCGCTGCGAGACGATCAGGGCATTCCTGCCATAAAAACACCGTATATGCAAACGTATAAGCTTTCCTGTCTGTTTGAACTCGGGGAGTATAAAGAGGCGGTAAAGGAAATATACGGATACTGGGGCGGAATGGCAGACGCAGGCGCAAAGACGTTTTGGGAATATTATGAGCCGGGAGATGCGGATGAGCCGCCCCGTCCGATGTACGGACGAAAATTCGGAATGAGCCGCTGTCATATCTGGGGTGCGAGCGTTCTGTATCTGATCCCGCGATATTTCTACGGAATCCGAACGGATCATGATTTTGGAAGGTCTTTTGAGATGCGGCCGAACCTGGCGCTGGTACAAAACAGTGAAATGACTGTTGCGTTGAGCCGCGGCTGTCTCTCCGTGCGTGTAGACAGCGGTATGTTCAAAGTTTTTTCTTCCGATATCGGCGGAACGCTGTATATCGGAGCGCAAGAATATCGAGTGTCAGCCGGCGAGCCGCTGGAAATTTGTTTGGAGCAAGTTCGGGACTGTAAGGAACCGGGAGCAAATACTTTTTCAGGGGATACGCCCATAGGCAGGAATACGCCGAAAGAAAACAGCTGAAAGGAGAAAGAGCATTGAATACGTTTCATGTATATCCGTTGCCTCATTATGCGGAGCGCCGTGAAGGCAGTTTTGTGTTAAAAACACGTCAAAAAATTGTTGTGCCGTGTTCCTTTGACGGGGAACAGTGTGCATTTTATAACGAACTTTATACGCGTTTCAGTCTGGGACTGAGCAGAGCGGAATTTGTATTCGGCAGTGAAAATGAAATCGTGCTCGGAGAATATCCCGATCCGGAAAAGCTGACGGATGAGGAATTTATCGTCGGGGTCAAACCGGAAGGCGTGCGCCTTGCGGCAAAGGACAATTGCGGGCTTGCCAGAGCGTTTACCGTATTTTTGCAGCTTTTCAGTGCAGAGGGCGAAAAATTGGCGGATAGGATCTCTCTTCCGTGCTCGCTCTTTCGCGAAAAGACTGCCATCGCATTCCGCGGCGTGCATTATTGTCTGTTTCCGGATACGCCGCTTATTGCCCTGCAGCAGTTTATCCGTTTGGCTGGAATGTTCGGATATACGCATTTTATACTCGAATATTGGGGTACGTATGCCTATAAATGTTTCCCGGAACTAGGCTGGGCGAGCGCTTCATGGCCGAAGGAAAAACTTGCTCCCGTGTTGGAGGAAGCCCGTTGGTTCGGCATGGAGATCGTTCCGTTTTTCAATCATCTGGGACATGCGTCGCAGAGCCGCTTGAACAATGCGGATCATGTGGTGCTGGGGCAGAATCCTCTCTATGCTCCTCTGTTTGAACCGGATGGCTGGACGTGGTGTATAACCAATCCTTCGGTCCGTGTGCTGTTGAGACAAATTCGTGCGGAACTTGCTGAACTTGCGGGACCTGGCAAATACTTTCATATCGGCATGGACGAAACATTCAGTTTTGCAACGTGTGGGCGTTGCAGGGCTGCAGGGGAGAAAAAGACCTTGTTTGCGGAATATGTCAACGAGATCGCGAATGAACTGAAAACGCAAGGCCGCAGAACGATCCTTTGGGGAGATCAGTTGCTGGACGTACACAAATTCGGGCCACCGTACAGTGCCAACCAAGTCCCGGGCGGGGAAACGTGCGGAGCAATCGATTTGCTGGATAAGGACGTTGTGATCGCCGACTGGCAGTACGAGGTGCGGCAGGGGGAAGTGGAGACGTGCCGCTATTTTAAGGAAAAGGGTTTTGATGTCCTGGGTTCGCCTTGGGAAGATCCCGAAAATATCCGTACGCACATCCGCACGGCATGCAGTCTGAAAACGGGGGTCCTTCTGACGACTTGGAATGCTACGCATCCGTTTATCGCACGCCTCTTGCAGGCTGCGGACGGAATGTGCCGTGGGGATTCAGCCTTGACTTATCCGGAATCGATGGCTTTATCGGGGAATATTTTGCGTAAGATTTCTGTCGGTACGGAAAAACCGGGAGCAGCTTGGCTGGGTACAAGGACGCTTTTTTAAGCAGTGCGCTTTTTGTCGGGAGGACGGTATCGGGAAATACCTGTCTTCGGCAGCCCATTTGCGGCGGGGTGTGCTGCGGGAACGGTTCCCGCGCTAAGAAATAAAAAATATTCCGGACGAAGACTATACGGGAAAAGAGGGAGACTCAAATGGATAAAAAAGGCAGGGTAACGATACCTACGGACGAAAGTTTTGTGGAAGGAACGAAGAAGATAGCGGCCTTGTGGGGAGCAGATGCTGTGCGCGATTGCGACGGTACGGTTCTGCCGGAAAATGTCGGGGAGCTTGCTGAAAAGGTGTACAATACCTATTTTGTCGTGCGGGGGGATAACGATTGGGCAGACCGGCATCCTGAAGAAACGCATCGGACTTTTTTGATGAGCGACCGCAAGACGGCGACGGGATCGATTTTAGAAATTGATCCCATGCACGGCTATTTTTCACAGCAGATTTGTCCGGATTGGCAGGAAACGAAGCGGTGGCAGGTCTTTGACTGTACAACGGGACAAGAGATTTCTTCTTGGAAAGCAGATGAAAAAAGGGGGATCGTTGTCATTGAAAACGCAATACCGTTTCATGAATATACGGTCGATTTTATGGTGAAAGTGCTTTGGCATCCTGTACAGATCTACAATTATCTGACAAACGGATGGACATGCCCGAAGCAGAAGATGTACGATCCAGCTTTTTTGAAAACGGCCGGATATATTCGCGAGCATTTGCGGAATTGGTGTGATGCGCATCCAGAAACAAACGTCGTCCGCTTTACGACTTTTTTGTATCAGTTCACTCTGATATTCAACGAAGAAGGGAAAGAAAAGTACGTCGACTGGTTCGGGTATACCCTAGGGGCAAGTCCGGCGATGCTGGATAAATTTGAAAAAGAATACGGTTACAAGCTGACGGCGGAAGATTTGGTCGACGGCGGATGTTATAACAATCCTTTCCGCATTCCGAAGAAAAAATTTCTGGATTATATGGATTATATCGGTCGGTTTGTGTGCGATACCATGCAGGACCTGATAAAAATCGTGCACGAGAAGGGCAAAGAAGCGATGATGTTTCTCGGCGATGACTGGATCGGTGCGGAACCGTACGGAAAGTATTTTGAAAAAATGGGACTCGATGCCGTGGTTGGCAGCGTAGGCGGAGGAGTTACGGTGCGCATGCTTTCGGAAATCCCGCATGTCAGGTACAGAGAAGGCAGGTTTTTGCCGTACTTTTTCCCGGATACTTTTTTTGAGGGCAATGAGAGTAATGCCGTTGCAGAACTGGATCGGAATTGGATGACGGCACGGCGCGCAATGTTGAGAAAGCCGCTCGACCGTATCGGTTTCGGAGGATATCTTTCATTGGCGGCAAGATTTCCGAATTTTGTAAAGCGTGCGGGAGAGATCTGCGACGAATTCCGCGCCATCGTGGATGCGGCCGGAACTTGTAAGCCTTACAGCGGGGCTGCGGTAGCGATCCTCAATTGCTGGGGAGGACTTCGCAGCTGGCAAAGCCATATGGTCGCGCATGAACTGTGGTATCAGCAGATCTATTCCTATCAGGGCGTATTGGAGGCGTTGAGCGGCCTCGGGGTTGATGTCAGGTTTATATCTTTTGAGGATATCCGCAGAAACGGTATCGATGAAAGGATAGACGTCATCATCAATGTCGGCGACGCAGGAACTGCGTTTTCCGGCGGAGAAAACTGGGATGACGAAGAAATTGTTTCAAGTGTGAGAAGATGGGTCGCATCCGGGCATGGTTTTATCGGCATAGGCGAGCCGACGGCGTATCAAAAAGACGGAAGATTTTTTGTTTTGGCGGATGTACTGGGGGTTGATGAGGAACGCGGTTTCACTCTTTCGGAAGACAAATACAATATTTCGGCAAAGCCGCATTTTATCACAGAAGACGTTCAGGGGAAGATCGATTACGGTGAAGGTAAGAAAAATATTTATGCGTTGCCCGGAACCGATGTGCTGGATATCGCGATTTCGGAACGATTCAGTCGGCGGGTAAACATAGGAGAAGTCAACCTTGCGGCGAATCGATACGGAAAGGGAAGAAGCGTCTATATTTCCGGACTGCCGTATTCCGCACAGAATGCCCGTATCCTGTACAGAGCGATTTTCTGGTCGGCGGGGAAAGAACAGGAATTGAAAAAAGTTTTTTCGGAAAATCCGGATACGGAATGCCATTATTATCCCGAAAGCGGAAAATACGCATTGGTGAATAACAGCAGCAGCCCTTGCAGTACGGTGTTTTACGATGTCGGCGGGAATACAAAAAAGATTACTCTCAAAGGAAAAGAAATTTTGTGGATGAGTGAAACCTCTTCTTAAAAACGACATTGGAAAATAAGAAATTGTCGGATACAGATTTTTGTTTCTCGATACAGTTAAATCTAAACGCCGCGGCGCGGAAAATATTTGCGCGCCGCGG
>ENA-UOJL01001514-UOJL01001514.1-human-gut-metagenome-genome-assembly--contig:-P47-NODE-1514-length-23810-cov-14.054978_pt1 | contig 23810 bp, 18 predicted proteins | sample MGYA00242347_ERZ723894 | MGnify/ENA metagenome assembly ERZ723894
AATCACAGCCGGGAACACCCACGGCAGAAAAATCAAAAGCCGACAAAATGCAACGAACCCCGAGGGGTTACCTCGGGGTTCGTTGCTTGAAAAAGGAGATTTATGAAAAAGACTCGTACTCTAAATTAAATCAACCCGCGCTGTATTCGGAAAGCTTCAGTTCCACGGTTGCGGACTGCTGCGTCGAAGAGCGGTACACCTGAAGTGTTACCGTATCGCCCGGCTTCTTGCTGAGGATTGCGGAACGCAATGTGGATTCACTGTCCAGCTGCTGGCCGTCAATAGCGGTAATCACATCGCCCACCTGCAAGCCGGAAGCCTGTGCCTCGCTCGAATTGAGCTGTGCCACATACTCGCCCTGCGGCAAACCGTAGAAGCGGCCCGTCATGCTGTCGATGAACTGACCGGAAATACCGAGAACAGCTCTGTCCTTCACATAACCGTACTGGATGAGGTCGGAGATAATCGGCTGTGCCGTATCGATCGGAATCGCAAATCCAAGGCCCTCATAGCCCGTAGCGGAAATTTTCGCGGAGTTGATGCCAACGACCTGACCATACTCGTTGATGAGTGCGCCGCCGGAGTTACCGGGGTTAATCGCCGCATCGGTCTGGATATATTCCATCGTGTAGCCGGTCGTGTTATTGGCAATCGCGCGGTTCAAAGCGGAAACGTAACCGATCGTTACGCTGGAGCTCAGCTCGTGGCCGCCCGGGTTACCGATGGCCATGACCTTATCTGCAACGCGCAAATCTTCGGAAGAACCAAATTCCGCAGCCGTCAAGCCCGTCGCATCGATCTTTACGACCGCAAGGTCCGTCACGGTATCGCTGCCGATCAGCTGCGCTTCATACGTCTCACCGTCGGAGGTCATAACCTTCAGGGAAGTCGCACCCTCCACAACATGCGCATTCGTGATGATATAGCCATCTTCACTCATGATGATGCCGGAGCCTTCGCTCGCCGGGGAAACGCTGCTGTCCGACGTGTCGGTCTGCATAAAGCCGTAATTTTGTGTCACCTGATAATTCTGGATGCACACGACAGACGGTGTAAGCTTTGCGGCAATGTCCTGGTCGCTCATCGCGGAAACCGTGCCGTCGCTGCTCGCGCTCGTATCCGAGCTCGTGTCGCCGTTCACCACGCGCGAGATTGTGAACGCAGCATTGCTGCTCGCTTCGGAAGACTGCACATTGATGACGCCGTTTTGAATCATCACGACGAATACGCCAAGCGACGCCGCCGAGGTGATCGCACAGCAAAGCACAACGGCTAAAAGCTTCAAGCCGAATTTCGAGCCGTGCTTTTTGGGCTTCGGCTGTTTTTGCGGCTGATGCACCGGCACACCGTAATACACAGGCTGTCCGTTTGGCTGCACCGGCGCGTTCTGCTGCGGAGCGCTCTGTGCGTTCCACGTATATGCGGGGGTGTTGTTCGTCGGATACTGTGCGTTATGATAGGTGCCGTAGGCGTTTGTGCTGTTTACAGCGTTATTAGCGGAAGTATTGGTGTTCACCGGTTCAGACCCATTGTTCGGGTCAAAACCATTTTGGAATTTCTCATGATTGTCACTCATGGTTCCTTACTCCTTTCACATAATACCATATTCCAAACGGTTTTTCAACCTTTTTTTCTTTCCGTTCGGATTATCTATATTATTTCGGAGTTCTGTGAAGTTCATGTGAAGTGCAGTGAACAGTTTCATGAAAAAAGCAAGAAATCTCTGTCACACAAAAACAACGAAAGCCACCGGTGCGTGTTCCGGCGGCTTTCCTTATACGCTGATTTTATTTTGTCGTCAGATGCGCACCTTTCAGCGCCTTGCGAATCAAAGCGGAGAGCGGCACGGAAATGATGATGGCGAGAATCGCGTTCACCGTGCTCGAAGCCGCTTTCGTCGCAAGCGCAATCGCCGCAGCCTCCGGCGCACTGCCCGCAAGCACCGTTGTAATGTAGGACTTTGCGAGATACAGCACAATGTATGTCAGGCTGCCGCAGATGCCCGCCACAATGCTGCGCGGTACGGTAATGGTAAAGTCTTCCTCCAGCATGTTGCCAGTGATTTTACCCTTGTGCGCAATGAGGCCGCAAACCGCAGCCAGCAGGAACTTAAATACAAACGTAAACGGAGCCGAAGCGATGTACGCCGGGTTCGTCAGGTCGTAGAGCATCGCGCCGATACCGGAAGCCAGACCGCCTCCGATCGGGCCCATCACAAAGCCCGCAAGCAGGCAAAACGCGTTGCCGAGGTGGATACGGGAAATATCGCCCACCGGCACCGGAATCGGGAAGCTCAGGTAGTTGGAAACGAACACCAGCGCGCCCAAAAGGCCCACGGTGACAATCTTGTAGATGGAATTCTTGTTTTTCATTTTGATTACCCCTTTGCTTTGGGGCGCGACTGCACCGTTCGTGCGCCGTGCCTTGAAGATTGCACCCAGTATAGCACCGCGCTGGTATTATCGCAATGGCCAGATTTAATATAATTTTTAAGGTCAGATGGTTTTTTCACACCCCAAAAAGCCCGCCCTGGTTGCATTTTCGTCAAAAAAGCGGTATACTGGCGGTGCGAAAAGTGTCGTTCGCTTTTCGATTATCTATAATATGAAGAAGGGATATTCATGGCAAAAGTAAAAGCCGTTATTTTTGATATGGACGGAACCGTGGCCAATACGCTCACTTCCATCGCCGGATTCGGCAACGCCGCGCTTGAAGCGCACCGCTTAAAAACGTTCCCCGTAGACCGCTACCGCACATTTGTCGGTAACGGCGCAGATATTCTCATGCGCCGCATGCTCACTGCCGCTAAGGGCACATACACCGAAGAAGATGTAAAAGCTCTGCGCAAAACGTATGACGCTTTATATGAAAGTGATCCCACAAAAGACGTAAAGCCCTACCCCGGCATCGTAGAGTTGCTCCAAAAAATGCGTGAAAACAACGTCAAAGCCGCCGTGCTCTCCAACAAACCCGATAACATGACGTGCTATATCGCCGAAAAGCTGTTCACCGGGCTTTTTGATGTCGTCCACGGACAAAGGGAAGGCGTACCGAAAAAACCGAACCCCAGCGCCGCACTTTTATTGTGCGAAGAATTAGGCGTCACCCCTGCCGAATGCCTGTACGTCGGCGACAGCGGCGTTGATATGCAGACCGGGCAGAACGCCGGCCTCTTCACCGCCGGCGTCACCTGGGGCTTCAGGGACGAAAAAGAGCTTGAAGAAAACGGCGCCGATACCCTCGTCCATAACGCAGAGGAGCTGGAAAACCTTATCCTCTAAGCTAACGGCAATGGCGATTAAAAGTTTTGCCCGCCTTTTTAAAGGCGGCGGGGTCTTGGGGCAGCGCCCCAAAAACTAGGAGGGCAACTTAAAACGTCCCGTGGACGTTTTAAGTGTAGGGAACCTAGTTGCATGCGTTCCCTGAAAGGCGGCTAAAGCCGCCTTTAGAAAAAGCATCGCATACAAAAGGAGAGCGCGCAGCCACCCAAAAGCTGCGCGCTCTGTTAATTTCTAAAAGCTCTCAAAACAAGCTCCTCACCGTCTCATACACGTCGAGCACGTACACGTCCCGCACGTCTGCTTCTTCGCCCCGCACACGTGCCGCCGTCTGTATTCCGTTGGCAGCTCGCCGTAGGCCTCCTTAAACGCCGCCGTAAATCGGCTCTGGCTCTCATACCCCACGGCCTGCGCCACGGACGCAATGTCGTTCTGCGTTTTCAGCAGCAGCCCCGCCGCAAGCTCCATGCGGTGCTGCTTCATGTGCGCCGCAATCGTCGTGCCGTACACTTTTTTGAACACCGTTTTCAGCGTCGTGGTGTTCATAAGGAACTCTCTTGACAGCGTTTCTATCGTGATGCGCTCGCTGATGTGTTCAATCAGGTAATTGTGCACGTTCCGAATGATCTCCTCCTGCGAAGCCTGAAAGTCCACTTCCTTTTCCGGGCACGTGATCTCCATCACCTGCTCCACAATCTCGTGCAAAAGCCCGATCTGCTCGGTGTCCGACGCCTTATAGTAGACTTCCTTGCCATCGCGGCGGCTCATGATAAGCCCACTGTCTAAAAGCGACTTCAAATGGTGCGAAACTGCCGGACTCGACATATCCATCATCGCTGCAATGTTGATAACACATTCTTCCCGGTGACTCAAAAGCCAGAAAATGCGCACGCGCACCGGGTCGCTCAGCTGCTTGAACACATCCGCCACGGCCGAAAAACGTTCCGTATTCATCAATTCTCTATGCAGCGCTTCGTCGTGCTTGTGCTTGCCGTGGTCGTGCGGCAATGCAAAATCCGCCATAAAAAGCCCTCCGTTTATCCGTTTCGGAAATCCCGTTCGCCCGTTTGGAAGCAGCACCCGAAAACCCCTTGATTTTTTATTCCGGCCCCAGTATACTACAACTGTAACGATTAAGCAAGTATTTAATCGTTAGCACCACATTTCAAAACAAAATGATTTTTTACGGAGGTTTTTCCCATGAAAAAAACGTACAGCATCGAAGTTGATTGTGCAAATTGTGCCAACCTGATGGAAGAGGCAACCCAGAAAACCGCAGGCGTTGCAAATGCGACCGTAAACTTCATGACCCAGAAGATGATCGTTGAGTTTGAAGACGGTCAGGACGCTAAAGCTGTCATGAAGAATGTCCTCAAGGCCTGCAAGAAGGTTGAGCCGGACTGCGAAATCGAGCTTTAATTTACTTCGGTCTATCCGTATAGTCAGAAAAAATGACCGGCTCCGCTTTCTCGGTACAGTCGGTCTTTTTCACACGGTAATGTGTCATTTAACTGCTATATAAAATCACAAGAGGTATCCTCATGAAAAAGAAACAAAAGATTACGCTGTACCGCATCATCATCACCGCCGTGATGCTGGTCGTGTTACAGTTCTTACCTATCACGGGCATTCCGCGCCTTATCGCGTACCTCGCCGCCTATCTTGTCATCGGCTACGATATTTTGAGAAAAGCCGGCAAGGGCATCCTAAACGGCCGCGCGTTCGACGAAAACTTTTTGATGGCGCTCGCCACCCTCGGTGCGTTCTTCCTCGCCATTTGGACAAAGAGCGGCGATTATCTTGAGGGCATCGCCGTGATGCTGTTCTATCAGATCGGCGAGCTGTTCCAAAGCTACGCCGTCGGCAAAAGCCGCAAAAACATCTCCGCGCTGATGGACATCCGCCCGGACTACGCCAACATTGAAAAAGACGGCAAGTTAGAACAGGTCGATCCCGACGAAGTCGCGGTCGGCAGCATCATCGTCGTGCAGCCGGGCGAAAAAGTCCCGCTCGACGGCGTGGTCGAAAGCGGCAACGCAAGCCTTAATACCAGCGCGCTCACCGGCGAAAGCCTCCCGCGCGATGTCAAAGAGGGCGATGAGATCATCAGCGGCTGCATCAATTTAAACGGTGTTCTGAAAATCCGCACCACAAAGGAATTCGGCGAGTCCACCGTTTCCAAAATCCTCGACCTTGTCGAAAACGCCAGTTCCCGCAAGTCCCGTTCGGAAACGTTCATCTCCCGCTTCGCTAAAATTTACACCCCGGCGGTCTGCATTTCCGCTGTACTGCTCGGCATCGCCGTACCGCTCCTGCGCATGGCGTTCGGCATGGATGCCGCTTGGGTCGATTGGATCTACCGCGCGCTGACCTTCCTCGTTGTCAGCTGCCCGTGCGCACTTGTCATTTCCATCCCGCTCAGCTTCTTTGCGGGCATCGGCGGCGCAAGCCATGAGGGCGTGCTCATCAAGGGCTCCAACTATCTTGAAGCCCTCTCCGATGCAAAAATCGTCGTGTTCGATAAAACCGGCACGCTCACGCAGGGCGTGTTTGAGGTCACCGCTGTCCACCACAACACGATGGACGAAGCAAAGCTGCTCGAGTACGCCGCGCTCGCCGAGTGCGCCTCCTCCCACCCCATCAGCAAAAGTTTGCAGAAAGCCTACGGCAAAGAGATCGACCGCAGCCGCGTAACGGACATTGAAGAAGTCAGCGGCAAGGGCATCACCGCCAAGGTCGACGGGCACGAGGTCCTCGCCGGCAACGCAAAGCTCATGGCGCTGCACAACATTCCATATAACGACTGCCACAGCGTCGGCACCATCATCCACATGTCCATCGACGGCGAATATGCCGGTCACATCGTTATCTCCGATGTCGTCAAGCCCCATTCCAAGGAAGCCATTCAGAAGCTGAAGCACGCCGGTGTTGAAAAAACCGTCATGCTCACAGGCGATGCCAAGCGCGTGGCTGATCAGGTCGCCAAAGAGCTTGGTATCGACGAAGTTCGCAGCGAGCTGCTCCCGGGCGATAAGGTCAACGAAGTCGAAAAGCTCATTCAGAATAAGCCGAAGAAAGCAAACCTCGCGTTTGTCGGCGACGGCATCAACGATGCGCCGGTGCTCACCCGTGCCGATATCGGCATCGCCATGGGCGCCATGGGCAGCGATGCCGCCATCGAAGCCGCAGACGTTGTCCTCATGGACGATGATCCGATGCAGATTGCAAAGGCCATCAAAATTTCCCGCAAGTGCATCGGCATCGTCAAGCAGAACATCGTGTTCTCGCTCATCGTCAAGTTCGGCTGTCTCGCGCTCACCGCGTTCGGTCTTGCGAACATGTGGGCAGCCATCTTTGCGGATGTCGGTGTCATGATTATCGCGGTTCTCAACGCTATCCGCGCTTTGAAGTACAAAGAATAAAAGATAACATACCAAAACGCCCTCCCGCTGCGGTTTTTCCGTAAGCGGGAGGGCGTTTTTCGTTTTCTGCTTCAGCTTTTAATTTTTGTACAGATTGCCCGTGTACCAATCCACCATGCCGTTTTGCACAGCGTCCTCAAAGTAGTCGGGCCAGTAGTCCGGCGCTTTGCCGGAGGGATACCAAATGTCCGGGTACAACGCGTTTTCGTTCTCCGTGATTTTTGAGGTGTCCACGGTCGCATCTTCGCCGTCACGCACCTTGCGCGCCACGATCACCGTGCGGAAACCCTCATATTCATACGAGCATGTTGAAAGCATCACCGTTTTGTCGTTTTCGTTCAGGTCAACGCCGGTGTTCACCATGCTGCGTTTCATCACGTCGTAGTAAAACTGCATCTTGTCTTCCGCAGAGTCAAAATCGCCGCGCAGATAGTTGAACAGCTCCCCTTGGTTATCGTATGTATTCGTCTTGAATACCGAAACAATCTTCCATTCCGCCGCTTCCTTTTCGGTGTCATAGCGGAATACCGGACAGCTTTTCACGGTCTTGGCACTGCCAAAACCGATCACCTGCCAGAACATTCTGCCGTCCTGCATGCTGTGCCCGTGCAAAACCTGATTATCGGAGTCCACCGTGCACATACCGTCCAAAAAGATGCTGCCGTACTTCGTGCTTTCCTTTTTGTAGTTGCGGTAAAGGTAATACTGCGGGTCGTCTGCAGGCGGCGTCAGCACCGGAAAATTGATATCCGTGCCGTCCAGCTGCACCCAGCCCGTAATGTCGCTGTTCACACTTTGCAGCTTCAAAACAGCCTCGCGACGGCGCTCCAGCTCTGCCATGCGTTCGCTGTCCGCCGTGTCGTCTTCGGAAGAAACCGGGGCCACGCTTTCCGTGTCGCCCGCTTCGGAGTAGATTTTCTGAATCTCACCTACGTTTTTATCCGTCACATACGGGTTCACAATGAGCTCAATTACAAGCACCGCCGCCGAAACGACAAAAATCACCGAAAACAGCGTGATAAGCACCGGGAACAGAATTCTCCGCTTTCTCGGCTGCATACTTTCTTCGTCTTCATAGACCGCCACGCGCCGCATATGCTCCGGCTCGCGGTATTTGCGCCGCACGCGTTACGCCTCGTCCACCGGCAAACCGGCAAGGTAGCGGCGCACCATATCGAGTGCTTTGGAGGCCGCGCAGTGGCGGTGCCATTCGCGGGATTTCAGTCTGCCCATCGGCTGGCGCTTTGCCACCCACGTGTTCTTGCCGTCACTCAACGCAATGTACACAAGGCCCACCGGCTTTTCTTCTGTGCCGCCGTCCGGACCCGCAATGCCCGTGATACCCACGCCGATGTCTGCGCCGCTCTCACGCACAATGCCTTCCGCCATCGCGCGCGCCGTCTGTTCGCTCACTGCGCCGTATGTCACAAGCGTCTCGTGCGGTACGCCGAGCAAACGCTCTTTCACGCAGTTTGCATACGTCACACAGCCCGTCTCAAACACGGCGGAGGAACCCGGAATATCCGTAATGCGCTTTGCAAGCATACCGCCCGTGCAGGATTCCGCCGTCGCAAGCTTCTTGCCCGCCTTTTTAAGCTCACTGACCACAAGCTCCTCCAGCGTCTCCACGTCCACACCGTACACGAAGTTGCCGATGCGCTTCTTCAATTCTTCCACCACCGGCACGCACATCGCGTCCGCTTCTTCTTTCGTTGCGGCCTTCGCCGTCACGCGCACGAACATCTCGCCTTCCTTGGCATACGGCGCCACGGTCGGGTTGCTCTGTTCCATCAGGTCTTCGATCATCTGTGCCACCGGCGCTTCGCCTCTGCCGTACACATGCACGCTGTGCGAAGCGATGACCGCGCTCTGGAATTTCTCAAGGTACGGCACGGCATAGTTGTGCAGCATCGGGGTCAGTTCCGAAGGCGGGCCGGGCAGCATGATGACGATCTTGCCCTTGTCCGTCCGGAACGCGCAGCCGGGCGCAGTACCGTTGTCGTTTTTCAGCGCGGTGCAGCCCTCCGGCAGCATCGCCTGCTTCATCTGGTTTTCAGTCATGCCGCCGTTTGCAAAGTAATCGAGCAAATGCTGGTAGCTCTGCTCGTGCAAAACGAGCTTCTTGCCCGCAGCTGCCGCCACGGTCTCTTTCGTCAGGTCGTCGCCCGTCGGCCCAAGGCCGCCCGTCGTGATGAGAATATCGCTTCTGTCGAGCGCGTCGTAAACGGCTTTTTCCAGTCTGCCCACGTTGTCGCCGACTACGGCGGCGTAGAGCAGATCAATGCCGAGCGCCGAAAGCGCCTTTGCAACGATTGTTGTGTCCGTGTTCACGGTCTGGCCGAGCAAAAGCTCTGTACCTACCGATAATACTTCTGCCTGCATGGTAAAATTCCCCTTTCTTACAGATGACGGATCTCCGTCTTTTCAAGGCAATTTTTCAAAAGCTGTTCCACATCAAGCTTCTGTTCCGCAGCCTCCACCACGTTCAAAGTGGGGCGGGTGCGCGGGTGCTTCGGCGTAAACACCGTGCAGCAGTCCTCATACGGCTCAATGGAAATATCATACGTGTCAATGCGGTGCGCAAGCGTCACGATTTCCGACTTGTCGCTGCCGATAAGCGGACGGAAAACCGGCATGTTCGCCGCGGCGTCCGTGCAGGCGATGGCCTGTATCGTCTGGCTTGCCACCTGCCCAAGGCTCTCACCCGTGATGAGTGCGCTGCATTCGCGCTCGCGTGCAATGCGCTCGGCGGCACGCATCATAAAGCGGCGCATAATCACGGTCGCAAGCTCCTCCGGGCAGTTGTCTCGAATTTGCTCCTGAATTTCGGTGAACGGCACGGTAATCATGTCCATTCTGCCCGCGTATTCGCCGACCTTCTTCAGCAGCGCCACCACCTTTTCATGTGCGCGCTCGCTCGTGTACGGCGGGCTCGCAAAGTGAATGGCCGTCAGCTCCACGCCGCGCTTTGCCATCATCCACGCCGCCACCGGGCTGTCGAGGCCGCCGCTGATGAGAATGGCCGCCTTGCCGCCCGTACCCACCGGAATACCGCCCGCGCCGGGCTTCGTCTCGCCGTGGATATACGCCGCTTTCTCGCGGATTTCCACGCGCACCGTGATCTCCGGGTTATGCACGTCTACGGAAATGTGCGGATTCGCGCGCAGCAGCGCCGCGCCCACCTCGCGGGAGATTTCCATGGAGCCGAGCGGGAACTTCTTGTCCGCACGCTTCGATTCCACCTTGAACGTCTTAAAGCCCGCGAGTGTGTCATTGAGGTATTCCGGCGCCATTTTTGTAATGGCGTCCATGTCCTTTTCACACACGCAAGCGCGCGCATAGCCAATGACGCCGAAAATCTTCGAGATGCGCTCCTCGGCCTCGTCAATGTCCGCGTCCTCGTCCTTCGGTTCAATGTAAATGGTGGACTGCATGGAGTACACCTCAAAGTTGCCCGCGCGCGCAATGCGGCGGCGAATGTTCTTTAACAGCCGGTCTTCAAACGTGCGGCGATTCAATCCCTTTAAGACGATCTCGCCGAGCTTGACCAGAATCACTTCCTGCATGACAAAATTCCTTTCCGTCTATAAACTCACGCTTACGCGTGCGAAAGCGTTTGGAGGCCCTCTTTCAAGGCGTCCGCAAACGCGTCCATTTCTTCTGCTGTGTTTTCCGTCGAAAGGCTTATGCGCAGCGATGTTTCAACGCGCTCCTTCGGCAGCTGCATCGCGCTCAGAACGTGGCTCGGTTTTGCCTTGCCGCACGCGGAACCGCTTGAAACAAAAATGTTTCGCTCCGCCAAAAAGTGCAGCATCGTCTCCGCACGCACGCGCCCTGCCGAAAGATTCACAATATACGGCAGCGCGTTTTCGGGCGAGTTCAAAACAACCTCCGGCATCGCTTTCAGCCGTTCAATCAAATGCGCCTGCACCGCTTTTACGTGTGTGAGCGCCTCTTTTTCCGTCATCATGTGCTTCACCGCTTCGCCAAACGCACAAATTTGCGGCACGCCCTCGGTGCCGGGGCGCAGATTTTTCTCTTGCCCGCCGCCGAAGCTGTGCGGCAAAATACGTACGCCGCTTTTCACGTACAGCGCACCCACGCCCTTCGGCGCATGCACTTTGTGGCCCGAAACACTGATGAGGTCAACACCGAGCTTTTTCGGCTGGAGCGGAATTTTACAGAAGCCCTGCACCGCGTCCGTGTGAAACAGCGCCGGGGCTTTTTTCCTCTTGATCATGCCTGCAATGTCTTTCAGCGGCAGCAAAACACCTGTTTCGTTATTCACCGCCATCACGCTGACCAAAATCGTCTTCGCATCAATGGCCGCGTCAAATTTCTCTTTCGGAATATTTCCGTCCGCCTCCGGCTGCACATACACAACCTCAAAGCCCTCTTTTTCCAGCTGTGCCATCGTATTGAGCACCGCCGGATGCTCGATTGCCGTCGTCACAATCTTGTTGCCCGCGCGCTTTTTCGCACGCACCGCACCCAAAATCGCAATGTTGTCGCTCTCTGTGCCACCGGACGTGAAATAAATCTCTCCCGGCTGCGCCGAAAGTCTCTCGGCAATGATTTCCCGCGCCGCAGTCATCTCCTTTTCCGCCGCAAAGCCCTTGCTGTGCAGCGAAGAGGGGTTGCCGTAGCATTCCGTCATCATGTAAAGCGCCTTTTCCGCCGCCTCTTTTGAAACGCGCGTCGTCGCGCTGTTGTCCAAATAAATTTCCTGTGTCGTATCCATCATTATCCTTTACAGTTTTCGGTAGCCGGTCGAAAAATCGACCACATTTCTAAGCGACTCACCCGCCAGAAAACGCTTTAAATTCTCCGCCATAATACGCACAATGCGGTCGTGCGTCTCCTGCAAATGGTATCCGCCGGAGATATGCGGTGTGATGACCGCGTTTTCCATCTTCCACAGCGGGTGATCTGCGGGCAGCGGCTCCGGGTCGGTCACGTCCACGCCCGCGCCCGCAAGCTTTCCGTTTTCCAGCGCCGCGCACAGCGCATCTGTGTCGACGATCATCCCGCGGCCGACGTTTAATAAAATCGCGCCGTCCTTCATCTTCGCCATGCGCTCTGCGTCAAACATACCCTTCGTTGCCGTCGTGCCCGGCAGCGTAATGGCCACGCAGTCCGCCTGTGGCAAATATTCGTCAAGCTTATCCGTATGGATGAGTTCGTCCACAAAATCGGGCTTATCCGTACCCGTGCGGCGCATGCCGATCACCCTTGCGCCCAGCGCTTTCGCACGCTTCGCAAATTCCCCACCGATGTCGCCGAGGCCGAGCACCAACACCGTCGAGTTCCACGCCGAGCGCACCTGCCCGAGGTCGAACCACTTGCCCGTGCGCTGCACATCGCGATACAAATGCAGCTTTTTTAAAAGTTCAAGCCACACCGCGACCATGTATTCCGAAATCGCAAGGCCATACGCGCCCGTTGCATTTGTCAAAACGGTCTCCTTCGGCAGACAGCCGTGGATATACCCGCCCACGCCCGCACTGTTCGTCTGTAACCATTTGAGCTTATCACCGGCCGAGATGAGCTTCGGGCTCACGTTGCCGAGGATTATATCCGCGTTCTGCACGTCCTCGCGCTCCGCCTTGCCCTCTTTATAAATAAACGTCTCCCCCGGCGCGGCTTCTTCGAGCCACACACGCTGATAGGGCTTCGTCTCCATCGCAACTAAAATGTTCACAGTGTTTCGATCTCCTCTCTCCACACCGTATTGCACGCGTCGCTCGGCATACGGAAATCGCCGCGCGGCGAAAGCGTCACAGAGCCCACCTTCGGGCCGTCCGGCAGGCAGGAGCGCTTAAACTGCTGCTGGAAGAAGCGGCGGTAGAACGTTTTCAGCCACTTTTTAATGGTCTCGGCGTCATACTGCCCCGCAAATGAGCGCAGCGCCATCGCATAAATTTTACGCGGCGTAAACCCAAAGCGCAGCATATAATACAAATAGTAATCATGCAGTTCATACGGCCCCACAAGGTCTTCCGTCTTCTGTGAAATTTCGCCGTCCTTCGGCGGCAATAATTCCGGGCTGACCGGCGTGTCCAAAATATCAAGTAAAACGCGGCGCAGCTCGTCGTTGCCGTGCATCGCCTCATAACGCACAAGGTGGCGCACCAGTGTCTTCGGGATAGACGCATTCACCGCATACATCGACATGTGGTCGCCGTTGTACGTCGCCCAGCCGAGCGCAAGCTCGGAAAGGTCGCCCGTGCCGATGACAATACCGCCGTGCTGATTCGCAATGTCCATCAAAAGCTGCGTGCGCTCGCGCGCCTGCGAATTTTCATACGTCACGTCCAGCATCTCGGGATCGTGCTGAATGTCTTTAAAGTGCTGCTCCACCGCCTTCGCAATCGGAATTTCATCAAAATGCACCTTGAGCTCTTCCGCAAGGCACTGCGCGTTGCTCTTCGTGCGCGCCGTCGTACCGAAGCATGGCATCGATACCGTGCGGATGCCCGTGCGCGGCAGGCCGAGCATATCAAACGCGTTCGCCGTCACAAGCAACGCCAACGTGGAATCGAGACCGCCCGAAAGCCCAATGACCGCCGTTTTGCAGCCGATGTGCTTCAGTCTCGTCGCGAGACCCGTCGCCTGCATTTTGAGGATCGTCTCGCAGCGTGCGGAAAGATCGGCGTCGTCCTTCGGCACAAACGGGTACGGGTACGCCGTGCGCGTCGTCTCAAACTCGGGCAGGTCCATCGAAGCGTCGATGATGTCGCACACAGGCTCGTCCTGCCACGTATTCATGCGGCGGCGCTCCTGCACAAGGCGCTCCACATCGATGTCGCCGTAGGTGATGCCGTTCGTAAACAAATCGCTCTCGTTCAGTAACGAGCCGTTTTCGCAAATCAAATTATGTCCCGCAAAGATCATGTCCGTCGTGCTTTCGCCAAAGCCGCTGTCCGCGTACACATACGCTGCAAGCAGACGACCGGAGTGCATGCGCAGCATGTCGCGGCGGTACTGCGCCTTACCGATAATTTCATCGCTGCACGAAAGATTTAATAAAACGGTCGCGCCGCCCTTTGCAAGCGTCACGCTCGGCGGGTCTGCCACCCAAACATCCTCGCAGATCTCTACGCCCACGGTCACGTCCGGCGCAAGCTCAAACACCACGTCACGGCAGCCGTACCAGTCGCCCGCATAGCGCAGCATGCCGCTTTCCGGCGCGGGGGAAAAATGGCGCAGCTCGTAAAATTCGGAGTAATTCGGAATATGCTGCTTTGCCGGCAGACCCAGCAAAACGCCGCGACTGAACACCGCCGCGCAGTTATACAGCGCCCCGCCGGACGGGATCGGCATACCCACCGCGCACAGAATATCGAGGTCTTCCGTCTCTTCGATGAGGTCAAACAGGCACGCCTTCGCGCTTTCCATCAGCTTTCTGTCCTTAAACAGGTCGCCGCAGGTGTAGCCCGTCATCGCAAGCTCCGGGAACGCGATGACTGAAGCGCCGTTTGCGGCCGCCTCGCGGATCATCTTCGCCATCTCGTTTTTGTTGTACGGGCAGTCCGCCACCTTCACGTGCGGTGTAGCCGCCGCTACGCGCACCATTCCGTCTATTTTTATGCTCACAAATAAGCTCCTCTCAAGTGTCACCGGAGGTGACACAATTATATTCACTTGCACAAATTCCCCCTGCCGAAAAAAGAGCAGGGGGAAACTGTTTTTATTCTCATTCGCCGGTTTCGGCCGCCGTCACAGGCTCCGGTGTGGGCTCCTCTGTGGGGGCCGCCGTCGGTTCTGCGGTCGGCGCAGGGGTCGGTTCCGGCGTAGGCGCCGCAGTCGGGGCAGCCGTCGGCGCAGGGGTCGCAGTGGGCACTGCCGTCGGGGTTGCCGTAGGTGTCGGGCTCGGGGAAGACGTCTCCGTGCCCGGGCCGATGCGGTAAATGGTGCCGCTTGGGCCGTAGTAGGAGGAAGGCAGCGTCTCGGTGCGGATGACCTCTCCGTCCTTCACAAAGTCGCGCCAAGCGCTCGCCTCATAGCCCCAGTTGCCGCTTGTGGAAAGCACCTTTTCGCCCTTTTTAAGGTTCTGGTCCACCACGTATTTCACAGTGTCCAGCGGCGGGATCTCGCTCGTCGTCTGGGAATACACATTGATCGTGTCCCACTCTTTCGGGTGCTTGCCGTAGAACTGCACATGCAGCGTCACACCGTCCATCCAACTCATAATGTACACCGGGGTGTCAAGATCATTGCGGAACTGGAAGTCGATCTCGCCGTAACTCACCGTCGCGTCCAGACCGATCGGCACGTACGTAGACGGTGAAGAATGGCAATCGCGCAGCGTGATTGTCATGCCCGCACGCAGCGCAGCGCCGTAGATCGTTGAAGAAGCCTGACAAATGCCGCCGCCGTACATCTGCACCAGCGCGCCGCCGGAAAGGCCGCCCGCCGGCAAAAAGCCCGTGGAAGCGTTTGTGGAATCGCCCACGATGTTTTCATAAGAGAATGTGTCGCCCGGGTTCAAAACCGTGCCGTTCACACGGGAAAGCGCCAGACCCATGTTGTGGTTGCCGTTTTCCGTATTCGTCGAGACCGTCTCAAACGAGGAGATCATGCCGAAATCTTTTCTCAGGTCATCCACGGTCACTTTCGCCGCGGTCTCCTGCAAAGCAGCCTCTACTTCGCCGCTCGTCTTCTTAAGGAACTGCGCCTTCACGGCGGCAAGCGTTCCGTAAACGTCCAGCTTTTTGCCGTTCACGGCGTCCTCAAACACAAAGTCGCCCGCGTCAAAGTCATAAGAGCCCACGGTCGCGTCCTTAGCCTGCACGACGAAATCGCCGAGTCTTTGCTTTAATTCATTTTCAAAATTCTTGAGCGTCAGGCAGTACGTCATTTCGTAGTCGCCCGCTTTTCTCGATTTCAAAAGCCGCGTCAGCGTAATATCCAGCGTATCCACAACGGTCAGCTCGCTGCCCTTTGCGGTCATTTCGGTGTCGCCGCTTTTCACCGTGACGTTAATATTCGCATACGGCTTTAACGCCGCTGCTCTGCACACCTTTTCGGCTTCCGCGAGCTTCATGCCGGAAATGTCGATGCCGTCCATCGTGGTACCTTCCGCAAACACGGTCAGGTCTTCCGGCTCCGGGGTAGGCGTCGGCGCCGCCGTCGCCGCAGAGTCGGAAGATGTCGGCAGCTTATCGCAGCCTGCAAAGCCCAGCATCAAGACAGCCGCCAAAACTGCGCCGACCGCCGCCGCGCGATATTTTTTCGTTTTATGTCTATACATGAGATCGCCTTTCTGAAAATCCCGGCAGCTTCTCACAGCCGCTTTTCTGTATCGTACCGACTTACGTTTTGCAGATATTCTCTCCTTTTCGCCGGCAAAATACCGGCTGAGAATATTATACCTGCCGCATCTTTTCTTGTAAAGACATACGTTTAAATATGTCTTAAAAGTTTTTGAACGCATGTAGGTTCTCCGTTTACTTTAAGTATACCGCAAAGCCGCAAAAAAGTCTCCAGAAAAATGCAAATTTTCCGCAAATTTCACTCTTTTTTCGGATTTGATTTCTTAATTTCCGCACAATATATGGAAATTCACAAAAAAATGTGATAAACTGGAGCAAAGGACAGGAGGTATCTGAAAATAAGTTTTGATTTTTCAGACACACCCGATGAAAAGGCTATTGAAAAGGAGCGGTATCATGCGCATTTTGATTCTCACCTGTGCCACCGGCGGCGGCCACCTGCGCGCGGCTGCGGCACTTGAAAAATACATACGCGAAACCACCACCCACGAAGTCATTCAAATGGACTTCTTAAAAAGCATCGGCAAGCTGCTCGACAAAACCATTTGCGACAGCTACCTCTTTATGGCGAAGAAGACCCCGTCTCTCTTCGGCCGCCTCTACAAAACGACAAATAAAGATAATCCCCTTGCGGATTTCGTCCCCCGCACAACGGAGCTTCTGGCGCTCCAGCTCTATCCGCGTTTAGCGGAGGTCGCGCCGGACGTCATCATCAGCGTGCACCCGTTCGCAACAGAGATGATCTCCGGTTTAAAGGAGCGCCGCCGCATCACCTGCCCGCTCATCTGCCTCATGACAGACTACGGCGTGCACAAGGCGTGGATTGCCCCGAATGTCGACGCCTACGTCGTCGCCTGCGACGACATGGTGAACGACCTGCGCCGTCTCGGCATTCCGAAAGAGCATATCTACCCCTACGGCATCCCGGTGCACGACGTCTTCTTCGACAAGGAAGACCAGGCGAAGCTCCTCACCGAAATGGACCTCGAGCCGGAAGTGCCCACCGTGCTCTTCATGGCCGGCAGCATGGGCGTCTCCAACATTGTAGACCTCTACCGCGGCCTGTGCTCCTCCCCGCTCGATTTACAGATCATCATCATCACGGGCAATAACAAAAAGCTCTATAAGCTCTTTGAAAGCGAAATTCCGAACTCGTCGAAAAAGACAAAGCTTATCCAGTTCACAACGGAAGTAGAGCGCTTTATGCACGCGTCCGACCTTATCATCACAAAGCCGGGCGGCCTCACCGTCTCGGAAGCGCTCGCATGCAACCTGCCGCTCGCCGTGTTCGACGCCATTCCCGGTCAGGAGGAAGATAACGCCAACTTCCTGCAAACGCATGATATGGGCGTGCGCGTCACAAAGGAGAATTTCTCCGCCGTCGTGTCCTCACTCATCGAGCATAAAGAGCGTCTGCGCCGCATGCGCGAAAGCTGCCGCACATTCGATAAATCCCGCGCGAACGAGAACATCGTCGCGCTCGCCGTAAGGCTCGCAAAGGAATTTGCCTCGTATAACCCGAACATCTCATTCTCCACGGATAAAGGCGTGTTCAACTTCCGCACCGCCGCCATCATCGTGCAGAACGGCAAGCTGCTCGTCACAAAAGACGACAGCACAGAGCATTACTACCTCCCCGGCGGCCGCGTCACCATGCGTGAAAAGGCCGAGGACGCCCTCACGCGCGAATTAAAAGAAGAGCTGGGTGTCACCGTCGCGCCGAAGCGCGCCGTGTGGATTGCCCAAAGCTTCTTCACCCCGACAGGCAAAAAGCAGCGTTACCACGAGCTTTGCACCTACTTCACCGTAGACGCTTCCGGCACCGATCTCATCACCCGCGGCGACCGTTTCGACAGCCCGAATGAACCGAGCGTCCACTTCGCGTGGTTCCCGTTTGAAGAGCTGCCGTATATTGATTTAAGACCGGCGTTTTTGAAAACCGAAGTTCAAAACCTGCCGGAGCATACGCAGTTTATTACGATTGGGGATTGACGCACGTTCACCGCAGCCCGTCATTTCACCCAACAAACGCCCCTCGTTTTTATCTTCTTTGACGATTGATTTTTCTCCGCACTTTTCCTATATTCAAGATAAAAAACATCGTCCTGAACAGGAGGTCATACCATGAAAAAACGCTCGCTTTCTCCTTTTGCGTACTATGCCGCAAACCGCGCATTCCCCGTTTTTCTGTTGCTCCTGCTTCTGCTCGGATTCACCGCCTGCTCGGCGGAAAAAGGCGCCAAAGCGCTCGATTATCCCGCCATGTTCGGCGAAACGAAAAACGAAGTACTTGCGGCGCTCGATGCGGAAAATCTCACCTACAAGGAAGACGACCTTTATGCCAACGCCTACGTTTTAGACCGGACCGAAACGCTCGAAAACCGTGATTTTTCGGTCTACCTGCTTTTCGATCTCAACACCGATACGCTTTACGGCTACCGCAGGACCCTAGTCGTCGAAAACCCGACCGATGCGGACTGCAAGCTGCCCGAAAAGCTCCTCAACACCCTCACCGCGCAGTACGGCGAGCCGACCACCTACCCCGGCCTTGAAAACCGCATCTCCACGCACCTCGACCGCCTGAGCACCGACGCCGTCGGCTCCGGCGAGGTCTACAACGAATACTGGTCGGTGTCCGAAAATTGCGACGCGTCACTCGGCGTCAGCTTTCTCCCCGACGGCCGCCTTTTTGTGGACATCGTCTGCCAAACCCCGCGAACGTAATTTTAGTAAAACTTCAAAAGGACAGCTTCCCCCGGAAGCCGTCCTTTTTCATTCTCATTTTATCTCAAACCTTATCCCGCATCTCCGTCATACGGTTCCAGTAGCGCTTTGGCATGTGGGTGCGGCGACACAGGTCGTTCTGTCTGCCCTCAATGCCCACGGTGTCGTAGAACGTGCGCCACATGGCGCGGAATTTCTCCTCCTCCGGCGATTCCGGCGGCAGCTCGATGTGCTCTGCCTGCAAAAATTCCGTCGCGCCGTCTTTATATAATAAAGCAAGCTTATGCGTGCGGTCGAAGATCATGAAATCTTCACCGGAAAAACGGTTGATAAAATGCGGCGCGATAACGGGTAAAACGCTGTTTTTCGGCTCAATCTGCGCGATAAGAACGTCGCCGTACTCCGCAAAGCGCAGAAAACCGAGGTACAAGTGCGCTTCCCGCTCAAGGAACTGCACCGCTTTCGTGATCTTATCGACGGCAGGCTCGGTCAGTCGCCCGCACACGCCGCGCCCAACCTTGTACCCCAACCGCATGAATTCCAGCATACGCAGTTCCTTTTCGGGCATACAGGTAAAAAACGCGCGCTCCAAAAGATCCTGCGCCTCCATGCCCATTTTCTTCGGAATCGACACGCGCACACGCTCGGCACGGCGCAGGTCGGTCTCGATATACTTCGCGCCGAATAAACACGTCTGGTCGGCTTCATCAACGGGCAAAATCGCGGCAGGCGTTTCTTTTTCCGCAAAGCTCTCGAACACACAGGAAAGGAAGCCGTTATATGTGCCGTCGTAGTAATACATTACAGTTGTCCGGTCAGACATTTTACCGCGTCCTCCTTTGTGGGGTTGAATAATGAAAGTTGCTCGGGAATTTCGGGCTGTATGCCGCCTTGCGGCAGCCCGCGGTCGCGCAGAATGCCCGCCAAAACCGCCGGTTCGTCTGTGCGCAAACGGCACTGCATTTTGCCGTTGCAGGTGATAAAATACGAAGCACGCTTTAAGACGACACCGAGCTTTTTCAGCCCCTCGTGGTCGAGTTTTGCTTGCCGTCTGGCGCGGATGATGCGCTTTGCACTCACCACGCCGATGCCCGGCACGCGCAATAATTTCTCATACGGCGCGCGGTTCACCTCCACGGGGAATTCCTCCGGGTGGCGCACCGCCCAACTGCACTTCGGGTCTAACATAGGGTCGAGGTCAGGCGTTTTTTCGCTCAATAATTCGTCCGCCGTGAAGCCGTAAAACCGCAAAAGCCAATCGGCCTGATAGAGCCTGTGCTCGCGCAGAAGCGGCGGCGCGGTGTCGAGCGCGGGCAGATTTCTGTCCTGCACGACCGGTATATACGCAGAGTAAAATACGCGTTTTAAAGAATACTTGTGGTAAAGTCCTTCGCTCAGCTGCAAAATACGTCGGTCGTTTTCCGGCGTTGCGCCGATGATCATTTGCGTTGACTGCCCACCCGGTACGAAGCGCGGCGCACTTTTGTACCGTATGAGATCGTGCGCGTTTTCCTTGATGCCGTCGCGAATGCGCGACATGGGCAGCAGGATGTTTTCCTTCGATTTCTGCGGCGCAAGGCGCTTTAGACTGTCGTTTGACGGCAGCTCGATATTGACGCTCATGCGGTCGGCAAGCAGGCCGAGCTGCTGCAAAAGTGTCTCGTCCGCGCCGGGAATGGCTTTAACGTGAATGTAACCGTTGAAATGATACTCGTTACGCAAAATATGCAATGTTTCGAGCATTCTTTCGCAGGTGATGTCCGGCGAGCCGAACACGGCGGAGCTTAAAAACAGCCCTTCAATATAATTGCGACGGTAAAAGCTGATGGTCAGATCCGCCAGCTCCTGCGGGCGAAACGTCGCGCGGGGCGTGTCATTTGAGCGGCGGTTGAGACAATATGTGCAGTCATAAGCACATACGTTCGTCATTAGCACCTTTAAAAGGGAGATGCACCGACCGTCACTTGCAAAGCTGTGGCAGATGCCGCACGCGGCGGCAGAGCCGAGCTGCCCATTTACGCCTGCGCGGTTTACGCCGCTTGAGGTGCACGCCGCGTCATATTTTGCGGCATCCGATAAAATGCGCAGCTTTTCCATGGTGTCCATTTGTGTGTTCATGCTGTTCTCCCTATCTTAAAGCGCGACGCCCTTGAACGGGTTTTCGACGTGTGTGCGGCGGTTTTCCGCGGCGGACTGAAAGAGGTCTTTGTGCATCACCTTGATGCCGCGATCAATGATGTCGCCACCGTATTTGCAGCGCAGAAAATCGACCGTCGTTTCGAGCTTTTGGGTCTTTTGTCCGCGCGCGGCATCTTCAAACAGCGAGCACTGCGACATGCCGAGCGGCACGAGCGACGACACGCGCACGCCGATGCTGCGGATGGATTCGCCCGTGTGGTGGGCGCGGAAAAGGCCGTAGGCTGCATCGAAAATGCTTTTGGAATCTGCCACGGCGGTGTCCAGCATCTTCTGGCGCTGGTAGGTCTCGAGGTTATATTTGCGCACGGAAAGCTGCACGTTGTAGCCGCAAAGGCCCTTTTCGCGCAATCTTTGTGCGACGCTTTCGGAGAGCATGTAGAGCTCTGCGCGAATTTCGCCGTCGTCTTTTAGGTCGTGCACGGCGGTGGTGCTGTTGCCGATGCTTTTGACCTCCTCGTGCTCGTTCACACGGCGCACGGGCGACCTGTCTTCGCCGTTTGCGTACATACTTAATTGCTCGCCCGCCTTGCCGAATAGCCTTTTTAACAGCTTTCGGTCGGCTTTTGCAGCGTCGCCGATGGTGTAGATGCCGTATTTTCTGAGCGCTTCCTGCGTCGATTTGCCGACGAACAGCAGGTCTGCCGCCGGAAGCGGCCACACGAGCTCTTTAAAATTCTCGCGCGTGAACTCCGTTACAGCATCCGGTTTTTTATAGTCGCTGCCGAGCTTTGCGAAAATTTTGTTGAACGACACGCCGATTGACACCGTGAGCCCGAGCTCATCTTTGACGCGCGCGCGAATTTCCTCCGCAATCTCGCGGCCGCTGCCGAACAAGCGGCGGCTGCCGGTCACGTCGAGCCAGCACTCGTCTAAGCCGAAGCTTTCCACCATGTCGGTGTACTGCATGTAGATCTCCTTTGCAAGGCGCGAATACTTTGCGTAGCGCTCAAAATGCGGCGGGACGAACTTGATGCCGGGGCACTTGCGTTCCGCTTCCCACAGGGCTTCCGCCGTTTTGACGCCTTTGGCCTTCGCGAGCATATTTTTCGCGAGGACGATGCCGTGGCGACGCTCTTTATCGCCGCCGACCGCCATGGGAATATCTTTCAGCGACGGGTCATAAAGCGTCTCCACAGAGGCATAAAAGTTATTCATATCGATGTGCAGAATGACCCGATCCACGGCTTTTGCCTCCTTTCGACGCGTTGCGAACATGCGTTCTCTATGCTCTTATTATAGAACATGCGTTCTGATTTGTCAAGCGGTAAATACCGGAAAAAGCGCGCTTTGAAAAAGATGCCCGCTTGTGTCCTGTGATGTTCTGCTTCTGAAACCGCAGAGATATATGCACAATTTGTTACCTTAATGTTACCCTAAGAACAAAGTGTAAACTTAGTGTGAAAGAAGTCTCGGTTTTCTTGAAAAAAAGTTTTTCGCGCATTATACTTTTAACTGTAAAATTTTATTTTTAACCTTATCTCTATACCCTCATTTCTAAGGAAGTGTTTTTATTTGTTTCTTGAAAAATTGAGAAGATTTATGTACGGCCGGTACGGCACGGACGAACTGAACCTTGTTTTGATGATCCTCGGTATCATCGTGATGTTCCTTTCGCGCATTTTCTGGTTCTGGCCGCTCGCAATTATTTCTTACGCGCTTTATATCTATGCGCTGTTCCGTATGTTCTCGCGCAACATCCCCGCGCGGCAAAAAGAATATTATTCTTTCTTAAAGGTATGGACACCGGTGCAAAAATGGTTTAGAATTAAGAAAACGGCTTTTCGCGAGCGCAAGCAGTACAAATACTTCCGCTGTCCGGGCTGTCGCCAGCAGCTGCGCGCACCGCGCGGACGCGGTAAAATTCTTGTCACCTGCCAGCGCTGCCACAAGCAGTTTAAACAAAAGACCTGATTAGGGCAAGGAGTTTGAAAACCATGAAAGTTGCAATTTTAGGCACCTGGCACGTCCACACCAAAGAGTACACCACGGGTGTACTGAACAACCCGAATGCGGAAGTCGCCGTCGTTTGGGACAACGACGCAGAGCGCGGCAAGAAGTTCGCCGATGAAATGAACCTGCCGTTCAACGCAGACCTCGACGCTGTACTTGGCGACGAGAGCATTGACAGCGTGGTCATCTGCACTGCGACCTGCGACCACCCGGAGATCATGATGAAGGTGACGGCGGCGAAGAAGAACATCTTCACCGAGAAGGTGCTCACCATCGACCCCAAGGATGCAGAGAAGGTCGCCGAGGCTGTGAAGGCTTCCGGCAAGGTATTTACAATCTCTTATCCGCACCGCACGTTCCCGACGCTGCGCGCGGTAAAAGCTTTGATGGACAGCGGCAAGCTGGGCCGTGTGACCTACGCACGCGTGCGCAACGTACACAACGGCAGCTCCGCAAACTGGCTTCCCCCGCATTTCTACGATAAAGCACAGTGCGGCGGCGGCGCAATGATAGACCTTGGCTCACACCCGATGTACACGCTTTACTGGCTGCTGGGAGAGCCGAAATCCATTACCTCCACGTTCACGCAGGTGACGAACCGCGGCGTTGAGGACAATGCGGTCTCCGTCATCGAATTTGCAGACGGCAAGATCGGCGTTTCCGAGACCGGCTTTGTCTCCGAGTGCAACCCGTACACGCTGGAAGTGAGCGGCACGGACGGCGCTGTGATGGTACACGGCGACAGCGTACAGTGGGGCGGCAAGGCGACCGAAGGCAAGTGGATAGACCTTGAGCTGCCGGAAAAGGAGCCGCTGCCGATCGACCAGTGGATCGATGCTGTTGTAAACGGCAAGCCGTCTCCGTTCACGATTGACGAGGCTGTGATGCTGACCCGTTTGATGGACGGTGCTTACAAGGCATTTGAGACCGGCGCAAAGGCAACGTTCTGATTTTAATTCTTA
>ENA-UOJL01001525-UOJL01001525.1-human-gut-metagenome-genome-assembly--contig:-P47-NODE-1525-length-23685-cov-12.821033_pt1 | contig 23685 bp, 18 predicted proteins | sample MGYA00242347_ERZ723894 | MGnify/ENA metagenome assembly ERZ723894
ATAGCCGTTCCATTCATTTTCCGCATAGATGTCTTTCAGTGCACCGCGTAAATATAATTTTGCGGTCTGGGCGATCTGCAATCCTGAGCGGCAGATTGTTTTTACGCTGGCAGGGATGACCATATATTCCACTGCGTTGCAGCTGCGGAAGGCACTGTCGCCGATGTATTCGAGCCCTTCTTCAAAGCGGATATTTGTCAGCTTTGTCTGATAGCTGAAAGCGTAATCGTCGATCACGCGCAGGGAAGCAGGGAAAACAATATTTGTCAAAATGCCGCCGCTCGGAGAATAATCGGTGCCGAATGCATACTTTCCGATATAAGCAAGGGAATTTCCGAAATCGACGGAAGTAATATTTTTATTTCCCGAGAACACCTTGTCTGCGACGCCGACGGTGCCTGCCTGCAATGTCAGAGCTCCCGAGAAGGAATCGGATGCGATCAGCCAATGGTTTAAGTAGAGCAGATTGCCTGTCCAATTGCTTGTCGTGCTGAAATATCCTGTATCGCGGAACGCGTCTGCGCCGATACTTTCCACTGCGTCCATGCCCGTAAAGGAAGTAATGCTTTTGGCTCTGTCAAACGCCCATGAACCGATGTATTTTACCGTATTGCCGAAGTCGACAGAGGTAACTTGCACGGGCGCATCCGATCTGTAGCTGAATGCGCTGCCGCTGATCGAAACGGTGCCTTCTTTCACTTTGAATGCGGATGTCGTTATTTTTGTTTCATCAAAATCGGCGAGGTAATTGCCGATATACAAAGCACCGTTTTCCCAGTTATCTTCATTCTTGTAAAGTGCCGTATTATAGAAATTGGTAGAAGAAGAGCGGATGGTTCCGTCGCAAATGACTTCGGAAAGGTTGGGACAGCTGCTGAATACGCCGCCTGCAAGCATGATTCCGTCGGGAAGGGTAACTTTTTCCAGTTTGTTGCTATAATAAAACGCCGAGTTTGCAATGGTGCGGATTCCCGGTTCGACGACGACTTCTTTCAAATCGCGTTTGAATCGGAAATTGTTCTGAAAACTGCTGCTCAGGAAATAGACGGGGCTTCCGTCGATCTGAGAAGGAATCTTGGCGTACAGGATGGGTTTATCCGAATCCAGTGCTTCTTCGATCGTGAAAATAACTTTGCTGTAATCAAAGCCGACATACCATATTTTCATATAAACAGTTTTATTGGTGTCCGCTTTGAAATCATTGAAAGGCACGGTCATGTCTGCATCGGAGAAATATTCTCCGTCAAACCGGAAATTCTTTACATACAGCTTAGGTGTCGGTTTTTCGAAAGTATCGCCTTTATTGGCATAAAGAGTTGTGCTCTCTTCTCCGTTTTCATACACTGTCAGCGCATATCCGCCTGTCTTCTGTATGACAAGTTCGTACACTTGGAAAACATCTTTGACGCTGACTTTCAGGTAATAGCGGTTTGTTCCGGCGTTTAATGAAACATCGGAAGCGGAAATTGTATTCTGACAGTTTTCGTCTGAATAAAGAGCCCATTGAGCGCCTTCCGAAACAGTAATGGCGTTGGAAAGATCGATGGAGTCTGTTGAATCGGTATAAGTGGTGTTTGCTGTTGCCTTATTGCCTTCCAAGGTAAATCCTTCCAGGGAAAGAAGTGCGGGCGATTTTATCCACTTGGCGTACAGAGTTGTATTTTCTTTCAGCGCCATAGGGAAAACTGCCGGATTTTCCAGATTTTTATCCGTGTACCATCCGTCCAGGATAAAACCGTCGTATTTTGAAACAGGCGCTTTTTCAATCGTTGCGAACCAGCCGTCCTGAACGGTCTCGCCTCCGTTTTCCTCAAAAGATACCTGAAATTCCGTCTGTGTCCATTTTGCGTACAGAGTGGTGTCCGCCGTAAGAGTATAGGGGAAACTCACGCGTTCGCCCGAAAGTGCGGAATTTGTAAACCAACCGTCAAAACGGAAATGTTCCCGCGAAGAAGTGGGTTCACTATCAATTTTACCTGTCCAGCTTCCCGAACTTTCTACGGGCGTGCCGCCGTTGGTTTCAAATTGAATCTGAAATTCCGTCTGCGTCCATTTTGCGTACAGAGAGGTATCCGCTGTAAGGGTATAGGGGAAACTCACGCGTTCGCCCGAAAGTGCGGAATTTGTAAACCAACCGTCAAAACGGAAATGTTCCCGCGAAGAAGTGGGTTCACTATCAATTTTACCTGTCCAGCTTCCCGAACTTTCTACGGGCGTGCCGCCGTTGGTTTCAAATTGAATCTGAAATTCCGTCTGCGTCCATTTTGCGTACACATCCAGATCGGAGGTCAAAGGTTTTTGTTCATACTCTTTTCCGGTAAAATTCTGCTGCCAGACGTCTTTATCTAAATACCAGCCGCCAAAAGCAAAATGCTCGGGAGCGGTAAGATTTGGAGTATCGATCACTTCATTGCCCGAAGTTTCGACGGAAGAAATAAGATCTGTGCCGTTGTAAAAACGCACAGAATATTGTTTTGCTTCCGGTTCGGATGAATCGGTTTTGATATTACAAGCGGTCAATATGCTTATAATACCAGTGAGAAATAAAAATGTGCATAAAATGCTGATAAATTTCTTCATTGGCTCTTTCCTTTTGGTTTTTATTGGCTGTTCTATTGTATAATAATATAAAATAATGTCAACCAAATTCGACAAAATCCCTGTGAAGATTCTGTGATCGAACGGAAAAAATTTAAGATAGACATCATTTTGTTTTAGAATGTTTAATAAATTAACATTAAAAAGCAGTAGAGGCAAGGCTGACAGACAATTTTCTTAAAAATCCGATTCAAAAAACATGCTGAAAGCTTGTAGGAGGGGAAATTACATGCAGAAAATATTCTTGAAAGCTTTCAGACGAAAAAATAGTCTGATATAAATGAAATTTTTCAGAGAAAAAAGACCTGCAAAATCAGGCTCAAAGCTAACAGGGAGGGGGCAAAAAAATATTAGGAAATTAACAGAAGAACGGCGTACCGTTTGGTACGCCGTTCTCCTAAAACAAATGAGAAAAAATATGGGTAGTGAGTGTGATCTTATTTAAAAATATGATGCAAAAAGAAAATCTTATTGCACACATATTTACACTCTTATTATACAGCATAAAGATTTGCAAGTCAAGTTTTTTTTCAAAAAATATAAAATTTAATTCTAATCGACAAGAATTGAGTTTTTGTTTTTTTGTCATACTTTTTAATGACGTCAGTTAAAAAAAATGTCGAATTTTGAAACGGCACAAAGAATATATGAGAGGGCGCCAATTTGGCAAGACAAAAAGGTTCAGAGAAAAATATAAACAGTGGAAATAATTTCTGCCATACGTTATTGTAAAAATCAGACTAAAATTGCGACAGGCATTTTTCGGAAAAAATATTTTAAAATATGATCACCGTTAAAAAGATCGTTTAAAACAGCAAATGTTTCATGCTTTGTTAAAATTATGGAATGACGTTATCGCATATTTGCGGCAAATTACCGAAATAGGAGCGTCAATAAAAGTAAAATCGGGATATAGTTTTTTTATAAATAAAAAAACCGGATTTTCTTGCTTAAAAAAAGAAAATCTGCTATGATATTGAGAAGGAAAAGGAGCTTGATTAAAATGTTCAATATCGTTCTGGTAGAACCTGAGATCCCGCAGAATACGGGGAACATTGTGCGGACTTGTGCGGCGACAGGATGCCGCCTGCATTTGGTGCGTCCGCTTGGTTTTGAGGTATCGGATAAATATCTGAAACGCGCCGGGTTGGATTACTGGCATTTTGTGGACATCACCTATTATGACAGCGTGGACGAACTGTTCGAAAAAAATCCGGACGGGAGATTTTATTTTTTTTCGACCAAAGCGGCAAAGACACACAGCGATGTGCAGTACAGGGAAGGTGATTTTCTGGTTTTCGGCAAAGAAACGAAAGGCCTGCCCGAGCCGTTGCTCGCGGCGCATTATAAAAATGCGGTACGAATTCCCATGATCGGAGAAATACGATCGCTGAATCTTTCCAATTCCGTGGCGATCGCAGTTTACGAAGCCTGGCGCCAGACGGGATACGCGCAGGGGAATTTTTGCGGCAGGCTCAGGAGCGTTGAGCCGAAAGAATGACGGCTCAAAACGGGCAAATTTAAAGACGGACTGCGGGCGCAGTATGGAAAATTATCAAAACAGCACGGGTTGTATAACGCGGAAATCCTTGGCAAACTGTTTGTGCGGCCCGGGCAATTCCTTGACAAGATTGCAAAAAAAGTATATCATATTGTATGGAATAAAAATCCAAAGGAGATAACGCAATGAACAAGAAATCTGTTACGGATGTTGACGTTAAAGGCAAAAGGGTTCTCGTCCGCTGTGATTTCAACGTCCCGATGAAGGACGGCAAGATCACCGACGAAAACAGGATCATGGGTGCTCTGCCGACCATTAAATATCTGATGGAGCAGGGGGCGAAAGTGGTGCTTTGCTCGCATATGGGCAAACCTCACAATGTTCTCGACGAAAAAGTGAAGCTCAATAAAAAAGAGAAGAAAGCTGTCGAAGCGCTGCCTGAATCGGAACGTGCGGCTGCGACGGAAGAGTACATCGCAAAAGCCAAGAAGAACGACCCTGTGAAGCTGACGCTCAGACCCGTAGCGGAAAGATTGAATCAGCTTCTTGACAATAAAGTTACGTTTGCGACGGACGTGATCGGTCCCGATGCGGAAAAGAAAGTGGCTGCGCTCAAACCGGGCGAATGCGTGCTTTTGGAAAACCTGCGTTTCTATGCAGGGGAAGAGGGCAGAGATCTTGAATTTTGCAAGAAACTTGCTTCCTACTGCGATATCTATGTAAACGATGCATTCGGTACGGCGCACCGTTCTCACGCTTCTACGGCGGCGATCGTGGAATACGGCCTGGTAAAGACGGCAGTCTGCGGCTTTTTGATTCAGAAAGAGCTGGAAGTCATGGCAGACAGTTTGGATCATCCGGTACATCCGTTTGTGGCAGTACTGGGCGGAGCGAAAGTTGCGGACAAGCTGAACGTGATCGCGAACCTTTTGAACAAATGCGATACGCTGATCATCGGCGGCGGCATGGCTTACACGTTTGTGAAGGCGCAGGGATACGAAATCGGCAAGTCGTTGGTGGACGATGAGAAGATCGGATACTGCAAGGACATGATGGCGAAAGCGAAGGAACTGGGCAAGAAGCTGCTTCTGCCCGTAGATGCGGTGATCGCCAAAGAATTCCCGAACCCGATCGACGCTCCGATCGAAGTAAAGACGGTAGACATCGACAAGATCCCTGCAGATATGGAAGCGTTGGATATCGGTGAAGCCACGCAGAAACTCTTTGCGGATGCGATCAAGGGCGCGAAGACGGTTGTCTGGAACGGCCCGATGGGTGTGTTTGAAAACCCGATCCTTGCCAAAGGTACGATTGCGGTTGCCAAGGCGATGGCAGATGCGAAGGGTGCTACGACGATCATCGGCGGCGGCGACAGTGCGGCGGCGGTACAGCAGCTCGGCTTTGCGGATAAGATGACGCATATTTCGACGGGCGGCGGCGCTTCTTTGGAATTGATGGAAGGAAAAGTTCTTCCCGGTATCGCGTGCCTGAACGATAAAGACTAAAAGACAGAATTTATGCGGAAAACCGTGATCGGTTTTCCGCAATTTACAGAAAAAGAGGACAATTATGAGAAAACCGATTATAGCTGGTAACTGGAAAATGAACAATACGGCGGCAGAAGGTGTGGCGCTTGTGAATGCGCTGAAGCCGCTCGTGGCTGATGCGGAATGCGACGTTGTGGTCTGCGTTCCGTTTACGGATATCCCTGCGGTATCGGAAGCGTTGAAAGGCAGCAACATTGCTTTGGGCGCACAGAATGTGCATTTTGCGGAAAAAGGTGCGTTTACGGGCGAAATTTCTGCGGCGATGCTGAAGGAATACGGTGTGAAGTATGTCATCATCGGGCACAGCGAACGCCGTCAGTATTTCGGTGAGACGGATGAAACGGTAAATAAACGTATGCACGCGGCTTTGGCGGCAGGTCTGACCCCGATCGTCTGTGTAGGTGAGAGCCTGCAGGAGCGCGAAACGGGCAAGACGGAGGACGTGCTTGCCGTGCAGATCCGCGAGGGACTGAAAGGTTTGGACGACGTTTCCAAGATCGTCATTGCTTATGAGCCGATCTGGGCGATCGGAACGGGCAAAACGGCTACGGCGGAGCAGGCAAACGAGACCATCGGCTTTATCCGTAAAACGTGCGCGGAAGTGTTCTGCCCGAAATGTGCGGAAAAAGTACGTATTCAGTACGGCGGAAGCATGAATGCCAAAAACTGCAAAGAGCTGATGGCTATGCCTGAAATCGACGGCGGTCTGATCGGCGGTGCGTCTTTGAAATCGGAAGACTTCTCGATCATCGTACATTACAATAAATAATTGATCTTGCGTGAAATGTTTTAAATGTTTCATAAAAAGCGGAGCGTTCGGAATTTTTCGAACGCTCCGCTTTCGCGTGCGTAAATTTGTTGCGGGAGAATCATTGCAGGGGAATTTTTTGCAAAGATCCTGCCATAAGAAAAACAGCCGCCCGAAGGCGGCTGCGATCTGTCTGATTAAATCTGCGGCGCTAATATGGCTCACGCGCGAGCGGGGGCCGCGCCGAATATGCGATCAGGTCAGATATTGAGTATGCGAAGGATGTGTTTGGAAATGATCATGAAGATCAAATCGAGGATCCAGATGATATTCCAGCCGAGGAGGATGCGCAGGATCGCAGCAACGATTTTTCCTTCCATAAGCCGCGTGATAAAACCGCAGATGAAAGATGTAACGGGGATGATTGCAAGGATCACGCTCACGAGATAGCTTAATCCGAAGTAATCGCTCTTTGTCTTAGCCATAGTCATATTCTCCTTATATAAAGATAATTTGATAATATTATTATACTACGCGCGCGGGAAAATGTCAATGACTGATTTTTTGAAAGATTTTTGTGAAGTTACCGTGGCTTTTTGTTATATCATGTATAAATTTTCGTGATAATTAAAATGTTACAAAATTATTTGACAAATGATTTTGAATTTCATATAATAAGACCATGATAACAGCAAGGGCGCTGTGAGTGATTGACGGAATGCAGTAACTCACGGCGTTTTTTGTTTTGTTAAAGGTAGAGAAGAGAGCCTGGAATGGCAAAGGAGAAGAAGGAGTATGAAGATCCCTGAACTTTTCGGTGAAAGTGTATTCAATCTGCAGGTGATGCAGGATAAGCTTCCGAAGGACGTATTCAAGTCTTTGAAAAAGACGATCGATGAAGGTTTGCCGCTGGATGCGGGAATCGCCGGAATTGTGGCGAACGCAATGAAAGATTGGGCGGTGGAGAAAGGAGCGACGCATTTTACGCATTGGTTCCAGCCGATGACGGGCATCACGGCCGAAAAGCACGACAGTTTTATTTCTCCTGTAAAGGACGGGAAAGTCATTATGGACTTTTCTTGGAAGGAGCTGGTGGTAGGTGAACCGGACGCATCTTCGTTCCCGAGCGGCGGCGTTCGTGCGACGTTTGAAGCGCGCGGATATACGACATGGGATCCGACTTCTTTTGCATTTATCAAAGACGGCACACTTTGCATTCCGACGGCATTCGTATCGTACAGCGGCGAAGTTTTGGATAAAAAGACGCCTCTTTTAAAGAGTATGCATGCATTGAACAAACAGGCACTGCGTATTTTGCGTCTGTTCGGAAATACGACCGCAAAGCGCGTTTTCCCGACAGTCGGGGCAGAGCAGGAATATTTCCTGATCGACCGCAAGATGTACGATGCGCGTAAAGACCTCGTATTTTCCGGCAGAACGCTGTTCGGTGCAAAGCCTCCGAAAGGACAGGAACTGGAAGATCATTATTTCGGGCCGATCAAATCGAGAGTCAGCGCGTTCATGCATGACCTCGACATTGAATTGTGGCGTCTCGGTATTCTGGCGAAGACAGAGCACAACGAAGTGGCGCCCGCACAGCACGAGATCGCACCTATTTTCAGCATAACGAACGTTGCATCCGACCAGAACCAGCTGATGATGGAAACGATGAAAAAAGTGGCTGCGAAACACGGTCTGTACTGCCTGTTGCATGAAAAGCCGTTTGCCGGCGTCAACGGCTCCGGTAAACACAACAACTGGTCTATGAGCACGGATACCGGTCTGAATCTTCTCGATCCCGGTTCAACTCCTGCAGAAAACAGCCAGTTTATTACCTTCCTGCTTGCGGTTGTGAAAGCGGTGGACGAATACCAGGATCTGTTGCGTCTGTCCGTGGCGAGCGCAGGGAACGACCATCGTTTGGGTGCGAACGAAGCGCCTCCGGCCATTGTGTCCATGTATTTGGGCGAAGAGCTTGCAGGCGTGATCGAAGCACTGGAAAAGGACGTCAAGTACAACGGCAAGGGAAAACAGGTGATGAAGCTGGGCGTGGATACGCTGCCTGATCTTCCTAAAGATGCCACCGACCGTAACCGTACATCTCCCTTTGCGTTTACAGGCAATAAATTTGAATTCCGTATGCTCGGATCTACGTTCTCCATCGCAGGACCGAACATCATCATCAATACGATCGTGGCGGACGAACTTCGCCAGTTTGCGGATGAACTGGAAGGCGCAAAAGATTTCAACGAAGCATTGCACGAACTGGTTGCAAGGACGATCAAGGAACACAAACGCATTATTTTCAACGGCAACAACTATACCGAAGAATGGACGAAAGAAGCAAAGAAACGCGGGCTTTTGAACCTGCGCAACAGCGCGGAAGCTCTTCCGTATTTTGCTTCGAAGAAGAACATCGAGCTCTTCGAGCGCAACGACGTGTTTACGGAACGTGAAGTGTGTTCCCGTACCGAGATCATGCTCGAGAATTACAGCAAAGTGCTGACGATCGAAGCTCTGACAATGATCGAGATGGGCAAGAAAGATATTTTCCCTGCCGTGAACACTTATATCAGCGATCTGTGTGCTGCGGTTTCGGCAAAGAGCAGTATGGGTGCTTCCTGCGAAGCTGAAAAAGAGCTGATCAAAAAACTTTCCGCTAGCAACGAAGCAATGTATTTCAAGATCGGCGAAATCGAACAGCTTCTGGTGGAAGTTAAGGGTATCACCGATGTCGAAAAGGCTGCCCGCTTCTTTGCGGATAAGATCATTCCCGTTATGCAGGAAATGCGTGCTTATGCCGATGACATGGAAGTCAACACGGCAAAGAAATACTGGCCGTTCCCGACATACGGAGACATTTTGTTCAGCGTTTGATCCCTTACAATGGCGGAATATTTCGACTGCCCGACAAAGTAAATTCTTTTCGGGCAGTCTCCTCCAAATTTTCGAGGGCTTGACCGTTTTCAAAAATTCGGTCGATTATTCATTTTATATTCGCAATGGCGCGGTAGGAAGTTTTTCCGCAGATGTTTGAAAGCAAACATTTGCTTCCGCGCTTTTTTTCTTGGTTTAATTATTACATTTTATCATAAAAAAGGAGTAAAATTATGGAAGGCATCTATGGATCCACAGGGGTATGGTTCCTGATCGGAGCGATACTGGTGTGGTTTATGCAAGCCGGTTTTGCGATGGTAGAGACGGGATTCACGCGAGCGAAGAATGCCGGCAACATCATCATGAAGAACCTGATGGACTTCTGTCTCGGTACGATCGTATTCGTATTGCTCGGGGCGGGGCTGCTGATGGGTGAGGACGCATTGTTCGGATTGATCGGTCTGCCGAATCTGGAGCTGTTCACGGATTTTGCGAACTATGACTGGTCAACGTTCTTCTTTAACCTTGTTTTCTGTGCGACGACGGCAACGATCGTTTCGGGAGCAATGGCGGAGCGCACGAAATTCTTATCGTATTGTATTTATTCGCTGGTGATCAGTGCGATCGTATATCCGATCGAAGCGCACTGGGCATGGGGCGGCGGCTGGCTCGCAAACGAAATTCTCGGGGTAACGTATATTGATTTTGCGGGTTCTTCGCTCATTCACATGGTTGGCGGTATTTCTTCCTTTATCGGCGCTCTGATCCTCGGACCGCGCTGGGGAAAATATCTGGATAAGGACGGCAAGCCGACGCTGAACCGCAAGGAAGTGAAATTCATCCGCGCGATTCCGGGACATAACCTGACGATCGGCGCTTTGGGTGTGTTTATTCTCTGGTTCTGCTGGTACGGATTCAACGGCGCAGCGGCGGGCGACATCACGCAGCTGGCACAGATTCTTGTTACGACGACGGTTGCAACGGCTTCCGCGACTTGTGCGACGATGATCTTTACCTGGATCCGCAACAAAAAACCGGATGTATCCATGACGCTTAACGGTTCTTTGGCCGGTTTGGTTGCGATCACGGCGGGCTGCGCGGTGGTGGATGTAGTAGGTTCTTTCTTTATCGGTGTAGTTGCCGGTATTCTGGTTGTTGTGGCAGTCGAAGTCATTGATAAAAAATTCCATGTGGACGACCCGGTCGGAGCGATTGCGGTACACGGATGCAACGGGTTGTGGGGTACGATCGCCTGCGGGTTGTTCTCTACGAGCACGGGTCTGTTCTATACGGGAAGCTTTGCACAGTTGGCAGTACAGTTGATCGGCATCGTGGCGATCGCCGCATGGACGATCGCATGCATGATCGGTTTGTTCCAGCTTCTCAAGCATACGGTTGGTCTGCGTGCGTCGCGCATCGAGGAAACGGAAGGTCTCGATAAACACGAACACGGCTTGCCGAGCGCTTATGCGGATTTCGCGGCTGTTCCTCTTGCTGCGGAAATGCTCGATCCCGAAGGAGTGCCTTCTCCGGTGGAAGGAGTTCCCGTTCTGGATACGTCGGCAGTATCTGCTGCTCCTGAACTCAAACAGAGCGGTATGGACGCGAAACTGACGAAAGTAAGTATTCTCACCAAACAAGCAAAATTTGAAGAGCTCAAGACGGCTCTTGCCGAGATCGGCGTAACCGGACTTACGGTAACGCAGGTACTTGGCTGCGGCGTACAGAAGGGTGCCAGCGAATATTACCGCGGCGTCAAAGTGGATATGGATCTTTTGCCGAAGGTCAAAGTAGAAGTCGTTGTCAGCAAAGTTCCTGTTTCGGAGGTCGTTGCGGCGGCAAGAAAAGCGCTTTACACCGGGCATATCGGAGACGGCAAGATCTTCGTCTATGATGTGGAAGATGTGGTGCGCGTACGTACGGGAGAATCCGGGTACGAAGCGTTGCAGGATTCTGAAAACAAAAACTGATCTTCCTTAAAGGAAAAGTTTCGAAGCCGAACGAATCATAAAAGCCGTGTCATCGGCGGGACAAAAAAGTTCCGCCGATGAGCGGAAGTCGGTTTCAATCATGCATGGGCGGCAAAGCTCATGCTTATCAAAAGCTCACACGGCTCTCTCATAGATATCGGGGCGCCCCTCCGCTTGGCGGAGGGGCGCCTTGATTTTAATGAAAAGCGGCGGGCCCGTAAAAAACGATGAAAGTTTTTTTGCATGATACCGTCGTGTTGAAAACGCAGATGATCGGATCGGTGTTATCGTTTTTCAGAGGAATCGGAACCGTGCTTATCCTGCGGTTTGCTTTGTTCGGGCGTTGCAGTTTTGTCCGTGCTGCCCGCAGGTTCATTGCCTTCTTGTTTTTTCTGCCAATCCTGAATGGTCTTGCGTACTTTTTCGCGTCGTTTTTCGGAAGGGAGAAGTGCGGGGAAGGCTTTGGCGAGACGGCTCTTTTCGATTTTGTCATAAAGGACGTCTGTGCGCTTTGCATTGCGGTAACGAAGGGTTTCAATGGCATGCGCGCCAGTTTCTTTCAGGTTTTCCAGCTTTTCGCTGCCGTTTTGGCGTATTTCTCCGATTTTTTCAGCGCTTTTTGCAGTAGCATGAGAAAGGGCGCTGCCAAGTGCGTCCGAGCCAAGCCGCAGTGCCGCGTTGATCTTTTGCAGTTCTTTGAGGCGTTTGCCGAGCGCCGAGATCTGCAACAGAGTAAAGACGAGGTCGATCATAAAGGCTGCTGCGCAGATTCCGAGGATAATGTATCCGGCAAGAAGAGGAATATGGCCGAGCAGCGCGGCAAACGTAGGCTGAATACCATAAAGAACGGCGATGGCGGCAATGCCCCAGAGCAGGGACATTTCGGGACAGATAAATCCTCCTATATTGAATTTTCTGTCCGAATAATCCCACCATTTTTTGTGAAAGATCTTTTCAAGCAAAAAGCCGGTCAGAAATTCCAAAGCGGAACAGAGGATCACGGAAACGAAAAAAACGGCCCACGGATATTCTTTTAACGGCGTGAGACAGAGCAGCAGCAAGGCGACTCCCGTGCCGTAGATGGGGCAGACAGGACCGTTCAGAAATCCGCGGTTGACAAATTTTCCCGTTTTAAGCGTTGCGAATATTACTTCGCAGCACCAACCGAGAAAAGAATAGAGGAAAAAATAAGCAAACAGTTCGTAGAGACTGAAAGAACCTAAAAAAATACGGGTCATTTTTATACCTATGATCAGAAGCGCCGCATGCAAAGCTGAAAGCGGGCAGGAATGCAAGGAGACTTTGCCTTTTTTCTGCTTTGCATACGGGGGCCGCGCTTCCATGCTCCTGATACGCATTGTGAAACGATGCTGAAATCATGACAGGATGCAGCCGCTGAATACAGAAAAGATTTTGTCAAAGTATAGCATAAAGATCAAAAAAAGACAAGGTATTATAGAAAAATGACAGTAAAAACAAACTTAACTTGCGCTTATACCATGTATTCAAAATGGCGAAACTTCGAATTGGGCTTTTGTGCTTGACGGTAAAAAGAAATATGAATTATAATAAAAAAGAAATTGAACAAAACGCCAAGTGCGTAAATTATGGGAGAGGAAGAGATGCTGATGCGGGAAGGACAATTCAGGAATCCGTCGGGGTGTGCAATAACGGGGATCATCGATCGCAGCGGAAAGAGAATGAGCGGTTCATTGATGATCGACTCGATCGAGGTGATGCACGACCGTTCGAACGGGTTGGGCGGCGGATTTGCCGGATACGGAATATATCCGCATTATAAAGATTTCTATGCGTTCCATCTGTTTTTTGACAGGGAGAGCGCACGTTCGGAAACGGAAGCCTTTTTAGGCAGGCATTTTGAAATTGCGTATTCGTCGCAGATCCAGACACGGAAAATGGCGGCGATCACGGACGAGCCGCTGATCTACCGTTATTTTGTAACGCCGCTTTCGAGGAAACTGGCAGACAGTCATCTGGACGAGCGCGAATATGTGGCGCGGTGCGCGAACCGTGTGAACGTACAGATCAACGGTGCGTATGTTTTTTCCTGCGGAAAGAATATGGGAATATTCAAAGGTGTGGGATTCCCGGAAGATATCGGAAGATATTATCGCCTGGACGAGTATGAAGGATATGCGTGGACGTGCCACGGCAGGTATCCGACGAACACGCCGGGCTGGTGGGGCGGTGCGCATCCGTTCGGACTGCTGGATTTTTCCATCGTTCACAACGGTGAAATTTCGTCGTATGACGCGAACCGCCGTTATATCGAGATGTTCGGGTACAAGTGCACGCTGCAGACAGATACGGAAGTCATTACTTATATTATCGATTATCTCGTGCGCAAGCGCGGTTTGACTCTGAAGGAGACGGCGCATGTGATCGCCGCGTCTTTCTGGTCGACCATACAGGATAAGGACGAAACGGCACGTGAGCAGGAAACTTTGCTGCGTCGCATGTTCCCGTCGCTTCTGATCACAGGACCTTTTTCCATTATACTCGGGTATACGGGCGGCCTGATGACGTTGGGCGACCGGTTAAAACTGAGGTCTTTGGTCTGTGCGGAAAAGGGTGATATTGCATATATGGCGAGCGAGGAGAGCGCGATCCGCAAGATCCAGCCCAATCCGGACAAGGTCTATTCACCGGCGGGCGGTGAGCCTGTCATTTACGAACTGTACGATAAGGAGAGTGTGCAATGAATATTTACATACAGCCGGAATACGAAGTCGTACGGGACAGGGATCGCTGCATTGCCTGCCGCGTATGCGAGCGGCAGTGCGCCAATCTTGTGCACTCCTTCGATGCGGAAACGGGCAAGATGCAGGCGGACAGTTCGCTGTGCGTAAATTGCCATCGCTGCGTCTGCGTATGCCCGACGCATGCTTTGAAAATTGTCAAATCGGACGATACTTATAAAATCAACGGAAACTGGAGCAATCAGACGATCAACGAAGTCTACCGTCAGGCAAACAGCGGCGGCGTGCTTCTTTCGTCGATGGGAAATCCGAAAGATTATCCTGTTTTCTGGGATAAAATGCTGATCAATGCGTCGCAGGTAACCAATCCGCCCATCGATCCTCTGCGTGAACCGATGGAAACACAGCTTTGGCTGGGCAAGCGTACCGCGAAGATCGAGCGCGACGAAAAGGGCAGACTGAAAAATACGCTGGCTCCGCAGCTGAAACTCAAAGTTCCGATCATGTTTTCGGCGATGAGTTACGGTTCGATCAGCTACAATGCGCACGAATCGCTGGCGAGAGCGGCGGAAGAGCTCGGCACCTATTACAATACGGGCGAGGGCGGACTGCATAAAGATTTTTATAAATACGGAAAGAATACGATCGTACAGGTAGCGTCGGGAAGGTTCGGCGTCTACAAAGATTATCTGGATACGGCGGCGGCGATCGAGATCAAGATGGGGCAAGGTGCAAAACCGGGCATCGGCGGACATCTTCCCGGTGCAAAAATTTCGGCGGACGTTTCCGAAACGCGCATGATCCCCCAGGGTGTGGATGCAATTTCTCCTGCGCCGCATCATGATATCTATTCGATCGAAGATCTGCGCCAGCTGGTCTATTCGCTCAAGGAAGCGACCGATTACAAAAAACCTGTGATCGTCAAGATCGCGGCGGTGCACAACTGTGCGGCGATCGCGAGCGGCATTGCAAGGAGCGGTGCGGACATCATAGCGATCGACGGGTACCGCGGCGGCACGGGGGCAGCTCCCACGCGCATCCGCGACAACGTCGGCATTCCCATTGAGCTTGCTCTCGCGCAGGTCGATCAGAGACTGCGTGAAGAGGGGATCCGCGACGAAGTTTCCATCGTCGTGGGCGGATCGGTGCGTTCGAGTGCAGACGTCGTAAAGGCGATCGCTTTGGGTGCGGACGCATGCTACATCGGTACGGCGGCATTGCTGGCGCTCGGGTGCCATCTTTGCAGAACTTGCCAGACCGGCAAATGCAACTGGGGTATCGCGACGCAGCGCCCCGATCTCGTAAAGAGGCTGAATCCCGATCTCGGATATAAGAGGCTCGTCAATCTGGTTACGGCATGGAACCATGAGATCCAGGAAATGATGGGCGGTATGGGCATCAACTCGGTGGAAGCACTGCGCGGAAACCGCCTGATGCTGCGCGGAATCGGTCTTACGGACACCGAACTTTCCGTGCTTGGCATAAAATACGCCGGAGAAAGTATGTAAATCTTGTGATTTTATGCAAAATTCGCTTTTCACAAGCGAAAAAATGAGGTATAATATACAGTATGGAGAACTGTTTGTTCTTGGATCTGAAAAATTATATCTTGTGAGGAAGTTCATATGTTAACATCTATTGTCGGTATCAACTGGGGCGATGAAGGCAAAGGCCGCATGGTAGACCTGCTTTCCAAAGATTTCGACATTGTGTGCCGCTATCAGGGCGGCAACAACGCGGGACACACGGTCATCAACGAGCGCGGCAAATTTGTCCTGAATCTGCTCCCGTCGGGGATTCTGCGTGAGAATGTTGTATGCGTTATGGGCCCCGGCATGGTCATCGACATCAAGCACCTTGTCGGCGAAATGGCGCGCCTGCGCGAAGCGGGAATTGTCATCACGCCGGAAAACTTGAAAATTTCTGACCGTGCGGTCATAACGATGCCGTACAATGTTCAGCAGGATTGCCTGGAAGAAGAGCGTCTGGCGGACAAAAAATTTGGTTCGACAAAGCGCGGAATTGCGCCCGTGTATGCGGACAAATACCTCAAAAAGGCATTCCGTATGGGCGAACTTCTGAACATGGAGCTTCTCAAAAAGCGCGTTCCCGATATCGTGGATTGGAAAAATCTTACGATCGAAAAGGCGTACGGGGCGGAGGCGGTCAAGGCGGAAGACATGATCGCTTACTTTGAAGAATACGGAACGCCGCTCAAAGACTATATTATTGACGTCGGACTGTACCTGAACGAAGCGAACAAAGCGGGCAAGAAGATCATGTTTGAAGCACAGCTTGGAGCTTTGCGCGACATTGATTTCGGTATTTATCCGTATACGTCCTCTTCCAATACGATCGCGGCGTATGCGCCGATCGGTGCGGGTGTTCCGAATCTGAAACTGGACCGCGTGATCGGGATCATGAAAGCATATTCCTCGTGTGTAGGGGAAGGCCCGTTCACGACGGAGTATTTCGGCGAAAAAGCGGAAAAATTGCGTGCGGCAGGCGGCGAATACGGTGCGGCGACGGGCAGACCCCGCCGTGTCGGACCGTTCGATGTGGTTGCCTCCAAATACGGGATCCGCTGCCAGGGTGCGGATGAGATCGCACTGACGAAACTGGATATCCTTTCGGGACATGACGAACTGGAAATTTGTACGGCTTATGAATTGAACGGCAAAAAGCTGACGGAATTCCCGTTCACGGATGTACTGGATCAGTGCAAGCCCGTATTCGAAAAAATCAAGGGCTGGAACTGCGATATATCCAAATGCCGTAAAAAAGAAGATCTTCCCAAGGAAGCGCTCGATTACATTCATTTTATCGAACGCGCTTGTGAGTGTAAAATACGTTACGTATCTGTGGGAGCAGAGCGCGACGCGTATATTGAAATGTAACATCATGGCAACATCTCAAAAGGGTGCCGTGATGGCTTGCCGTGCAAAAATCGGCAGATAATCACGGAAACCCGTCAGCCTCCGCTGCGGCGTTCCGCGAGCGGAGGTTTTTTTATGAAACGTATCTACGTAAACGAAAAATGGTGCCTGGGCTGTCATCTTTGCGAGTACGAATGTGCTTTTGCAAATTCAGGGCTCACCGATATGGTCAAGGCGCTCAAAGGCAAAAAGATCCATCCCAACATTCGCGTGGAGGACCACGGCGACGTACATTTTGCAGTCAATTGCCGTCATTGCACGGATGCCGTTTGCGTACGTTCCTGTATCGCAGGGGCCTTGTCGTTTGACGGGGAAATGGTACGGATCGATCAGAATAAGTGCGTCGGGTGTCTGACTTGCGTGCTTGTCTGTCCGTACGGCGCCATCTTGCCCGACGATGAAGGACATGTCGCGCAGAAATGCATGCTCTGTACAGATAATTTCACGAAAGAGCCGAATTGCGTGCGGCATTGTCTGAACAATGCGATCGTCTATGAGGAGAGGGATTGAATATGCAGCAATATGTGATCATCGGAAATTCAACGGCTGCGATCGCGGCGGCCGAGCAGATCCGCTTACTCGATGCGGAGGGCAAAATCACAATGATTTCGGACGAGCCGTACCACACGTACGGCAGACCGCTCATTTCTTATTATCTGCTGGAGAAAACGGATGCGGAACGAATGAAATACCGCCCGGCTGATTTTTATGAACGCAACCGTATCGACACGGTTTTTTCCAAACGTGTTGAAAAAATTGATGCGGAAAAGAAAAAAGTTGTCCTTTCGGACGGGAAGAAGATCGGTTACGATAAACTGCTCGTCGCAACGGGAAGCCGTCCGTTCAATCCTCCCATGGAAGGGATCGAAAGCGTGCCCTGCAAATTCAATTTCATGACGTTTGACGATGCGCTGGCTTTGGAAAAGGTGCTTGCGCCCGACAAGAGTGTATTGATCATCGGCGCGGGCCTGATCGGACTCAAATGTCTGGAAGGAATCGCCGACAGAGTGCGCGAAGTCTCCGTCGTGGATATGGCAGACCGCGTGCTTCCCAGTATCTTGGACGAATACGGAGCGTCGCTCGTTCAGCGCGAACTGGAAGGACACAAAACGACGTTTTATCTGTCGGACAGCGTGCAGAAATTTTCCGGAAACACGGCGCATCTGAAGAGCGGAAAAGAGATCGGATTCGATATCCTCGTGGTGGCGGTCGGGGTGCGCCCGAACGTGGAACTTGTGAAAGATGCAGGCGGAAAAGTCGGCCGCGGTATTCTTACGGATGACAGACAGGAAACATCTTTAAAGGACGTCTATGCTGCGGGCGACTGCACGGAAAGCTATGACATCACCGCGCAGACCAGCAGAATACTGGCTCTTCTGCCCAATGCGCAGTTCCAGGGCGCTTGTGCAGGTACGAATATGGCAGGGGGCGAAGCTCACTTTACCAATGCTGTGCCGATGAACGCTATCGGGTTTTTCGGGTCGCATATTTTGACAGCCGGTTCGTATTTTGGCGATACGTATGTCGAAAAGAGTGGCGATACCTATAAAAAACTCTTTTATTCGGACAATAAGCTCAACGGGTTTATTTTGGTAAACAAGCCGGACAGAGCAGGTATTTACACATCGTTGCTGCGCAATGCAACGCCTTTGGACGAAGTGGATTTCGAATCTTTGAAGAAAGATCCCGCTCTGATGGCGTTTTCGGAACAATACCGTGCGGAGAAACTTTCCCGGCGCGTATGAAGAAAGCAGGGGAGGAGAAAAAATTATGAGAATCGATGCAAACGGACTTCATTTTTCCGTCCTGGACAAAGCGGTGCGCGATGCGGAGGATAGGGAAATCATTATAGACAACTGTATCGGGCAGCGTTATATCGGATGCGGGCTGTCCGGGAAGGATATTGAGATCAACGGGACGCCCGGGAATGCGTTGGGTGCGTATTTGAACGGCGCAAGCATTGCGGTGCACGGGAACGTACAGGAAGCGACGGGCGACACCATGAACGGCGGAGAGATCGTCGTCTATGGCAGTGCCGGCGATGCGACGGGATATGCGATGCGCGGCGGTAAGATCTTTGTGGAAGGCGATGTCGGATACCGTTGCGGCATTCATATGAAAGCGTATAAGGATAACAAACCTGCGATCGTGATCGGCGGCAGAACGGGAAGCTTTTTGGGCGAGTATCAGGCAGGCGGAATCATCATCGTGCTCGGCGATTTCCAGGAGGAAAAACCGGTAATCGGCAATTTCTGCGGAACGGGTATGCACGGCGGTGAAATTTATCTGCGCTGTGAAAAGATCCCCACGCGCCTTCCTGCACAGGTCAAAGCAGAGCGTTTGGAATGTCTTCCCGAGGGCGAAGCGGCACAGCTCGTGCGCGAATGGTGCGCAAAATTCGGCAAAGACAGTGAAAAATATATAAATTGCACTTATTACCGTCTGACGCCGGACAGTGCCAATCCTTATAAGCAAATGTACACACAGAACTGAGTTTTGGTTTTGTGTGCTTTGTGCTGTCGCGGGAGGGGGCGAAAAAGATCATGAAAAGAATTTTAATTTGCAGCAACGTAACGGCTGCTGCGGAAAAAATCGCCGCAATCTTGCGTGAGAACGGTTACGAAGCAGTTACGGAAAATCGTGAAGAAGCGGAAAAGGAAAACGGAGAATCGTGTGCGGCGGCGGTATTTGTGCTTTCCGGATTGCAGGGATGGCGGCAGATCGTAAGCCGCTTTTCGCTGGAAACGCCTGCAGGAATCCTGGTATTGATCAAGGACGCACGGCGGCAGGAAGCGGAATCTGAACTTGCGGGATTGGGAATTCCGGTGCTGCCCTTGCAGACGACGTCCGGCGTGTTTCTGACGGCAGTGGATTTTGCGGCAAAAACCGGGGAGCGGCTTTCCGCAATAAGGAGCGAAAATAGAAAATTAAAGGACACGATCAGCGATCTCAAGCTCGTCGACCGTGCCAAGTGCGCGCTGATCCAGTACCTGAACATGACGGAAGCAGATGCGCATCGGTTTATTGAAAAACAAGCGATGGATAAACGGTTGCCGAGGCGTGAGATCGCCCTGCGCATTCTGAATACTTATGAAAGCTGAGAGAGTAAAAAGGTATACGTATGTTGAAAAAATTTACGAAAATGCATGGAGCCGGAAACGATTATATCTATTTTGACTGCTTGCAGGAAGAGTTGGAAGATCCGGCGGAAGCGGCCGTCAAGCTTTCCGACAGGCACAAAGGCATCGGCGGAGACGGGATCGTCATGATCTGTAAGAGCGATGTCGCGGATGCAAAAATGCGGATGTTCAATGCGGACGGAAGCGAAGGAAAAATGTGCGGCAATGCGATCCGCTGCGTGGGAAAATATCTCTACGATCACAAGATCGTACAAAAAACGGATGTGGATATTGAGACGCTGAGCGGGATCAAGCATCTGAAACTTTTTGCGGAAGACGGCAAAGTAAAACTTGTGCGCGTGGATATGGGAGCGGCATCTTTTGATCCGAAGTCGCTTCCCGTCCGTTTGGAAGGGGAAGTCATTGATCGCCCCGTGAAAGTTGCGGGCGGCGAATACAGGATCACATGCGTTTCCATGGGAAATCCGCATTGCGTCGTGTTTGCGGATCCCGATTCGACAGATGTAGAAACGTTGGGAAGAAAATTTGAAAACGATTCGCTGTTTCCAGAACGCGTCAATACCGAGTTTATTAAAAAAATCGGAAAGAATGCTTTAAAAATGCGCGTATGGGAACGGGGAAGCGGTGAAACAATGGCTTGCGGTACGGGCGCGTGTGCGGCGGCCGCGGCGGCGTGCGCCTGCGGCGTGTGTGAATACGGACAGGATGTTCTGGTGAAACTGCGCGGCGGCGATCTTATCATTCATGTGGGAGAAACGGTCTTTATGACGGGTGAAGCAGTAACGGTGTTTACGGGAGAGGTGGAATTATGAAATATATTTTTGTAACGGGCGGTGTCGTTTCGGGTCTCGGAAAGGGTATTACGGCGGCGAGCCTTGGCAGATTGCTCAAATCGCGCGGCTATAAAGTGGCGTCTCAGAAACTGGATCCGTATATCAATATCGATCCGGGTACCATGAGCCCTTATCAGCACGGCGAAGTGTTCGTAACGGACGACGGCGCGGAAACTGACTTGGACCTCGGGCATTACGAACGGTTCATCGACGAAAATCTCAATAAGTTTTCAAACCTGACGACAGGGAAAGTGTATTGGAACGTTCTGAATAAGGAAAGAAACGGCGAGTATCTCGGCCAGACGGTGCAGGTGATTCCGCACATTACGGGCGAGATCAAATCCTTTATTTATAATGTCGGCAAACAGAGCAATGCGGATATCGTTATCACGGAGATCGGCGGAACGATCGGTGATATCGAGAGTCAGCCTTTCATTGAGGCGATCCGCCAGGTATCGATGGAAGCGGGCCGCAACAACTGTTGTTTTATTCACGTAACGCTGGTGCCGTATATTTCGGGTTCCTGCGAATTCAAATCCAAACCGACCCAGCATTCGGTCAAAGAGCTTCAGGGCATGGGGATCACGCCCGACATCATCGTCGCGCGCGTGGATGCACCTCTTCCCGACGAAATCAAGAAAAAAATTGCCATGTTCTGCAACGTGGACCCCGATTGCGTTATAGAGAACAGGACGCTTCCTCTCTTGTATGAAGCGCCCGTGATGCTGGAGAAGGAAAATCTTTCGTCGATCGTTTGCAGAAAACTCGGTTTGAAAGAAAATAAGATCGATCTCAGTGAATGGAAGAAGATGCTTTTGCGTGCGGAAAATTGCGAGGAGACAGTCCACATTGCATTGTGCGGAAAGTATGTGCAGCTTCATGACGCGTATCTTTCGGTTGCGGAGGCGCTGGCGCATGCGGGATTCGAAAACGCAGCAAAAGTTGAGATCGAATGGGTAGACAGTGAAGTTTTGAACGAAGAGAATACGGCGCGTATTCTGGACGGTGTAGACGGAGTCCTCGTTCCCGGCGGATTCGGCGGCAGAGGTGTGGAAGGAAAGATCTGTGCGGCGAAGTACGCAAGGGAAAACAATATCCCGTACCTCGGTATTTGCCTGGGTATGCAGATTGCGGTCATTGAATTTGCGAGGGACGTTCTGGGACTTACGGATGCAAATTCTTCCGAATTTGATCCCGAAGGAGAGCATTCGGTCATTGACCTGATGCCTGATCAGCTCGGCGTGAAGATGGGCGGCACGATGCGTTTGGGTGCCTACCCGTGCAAAGTGAAAAAAGGAACGAAAATGTATGCCGCATATAAACAGGACAATATTTCCGAGCGGCATCGCCATCGTTTTGAATTCAACAATGACTATCGCGAAGCGATACAAAAGGGCGGTATGGAGATCTGCGGAACGTCGCCCGACGGCAAGCTCGTGGAAGCGGTGGAGATCCCCGCAAACGACTTTTTTGTTGGGGTGCAGTTCCATCCGGAATTCAAATCGCGGCCCAACGCGGCGCATCCGCTGTTCCGTGAATTTATAGCGGCGGCCGTACGGTTCTCGAAGAAAAAGAAGAAGAACGCATAAGCAATTTTGAAACGAAACGATCGGAGAGAGGGAGCAGAAATGAAACTCAACCGCAATTACCTGAATTTAGAAGAAAGTTACTTGTTTTCCACGGTTGCGCATAAAGTGAGCGCGTTTTCGGCAGCGCATCCCGAGGCGAAAATACTGCGCATGGGGATCGGCGACGTAACGCTTCCGCTGGCGCCTGCCGTCGTGGAGGCTATGCGGAAAGCGGTGTCGGAAATGGGAAAAAAAGAGACGTTCCGCGGTTACGGACCCGAGCAGGGGTACGATTTTCTGCGCGAAAGCATACAAGGATATTATGCTCGGCGCGGCATCGCACTGGATGTAAACGAGATCTTTATTTCGGACGGGGCAAAGAGCGATCTGGGAAATATTCTGGATATATTCGATACGGACAACACGGTTCTGATTCCGGATCCTGTCTATCCCGTTTATGTGGATACAAACGTTATGGCGGGGCGGAAGATCGTTTTTGCCGACGCCAATGCGGACAACGGATTTCTTCCCATGCCGGATGATTCCGTAAATGCGGATATTATTTACATTTGTTCGCCCAATAACCCGACGGGAGCAGCGTATTCGGCTGAGCAGCTGCAGACATGGGTGGATTACGCCCGCGCGCACGGCGCCGTCATTCTTTACGATGCGGCGTATGAATGTTTCGTTTCGGAAAAAGGGCTTGCACGGAGTATTTATGAAACAAAGGGCGCCAAGGAGTGTGCCATTGAATTTTGTTCCTTTTCTAAAACGGCGGGATTTACGGGTACGCGGTGCGGCTACACGGTGGTGCCGCAAGATTTGAAATTTGACGGCGTTTCCTGTAATAAACTTTGGCTTCGCCGCCAGACGACCAAATTTAACGGTGTGCCGTACATTGTACAGCGCGGCGCGGCGGCCGTGTTTACGGAAGAGGGCGAGAAACAAATTCATGAAAATCTCGCGGTATACCGTCGGAATGCGAAAAGACTGTGCGATTGCATGGATGAACTGGGCGTTTTCTATACGGGCGGAAAAAATTCTCCGTATGTATGGTTCCGTTGCCCCGGTTTTTCAGACAGTTGGCAGTTCTTCGATTATCTTCTGGAAAAAGCGAATGTCGTCGGAACGCCCGGTTGCGGATTTGGTAAAAACGGACAGGGCTTTTTCCGTTTGACTGCGTTCGGGAGCGAAGAAACGACGATCGAAGCGGTAGAGCGAGTCAAAAATCTGTTAAAAGTATAAGC
>ENA-UOJL01001528-UOJL01001528.1-human-gut-metagenome-genome-assembly--contig:-P47-NODE-1528-length-23662-cov-9.280976_pt1 | contig 23662 bp, 23 predicted proteins | sample MGYA00242347_ERZ723894 | MGnify/ENA metagenome assembly ERZ723894
ATATTTTTATATAAAACATAATAGATTTTAAATAAAAATATTTAATACCAAATACATAAACTATAAAATTTTTAAACAAATAAACAAACAAATTCTCAAAACATAACCTATTCCGCCATACATATTTATTCAAAACCCTAGTAAATACAACAACTACACAAAATAAATTAAAATATACTTAAATTGTATATAATTTTTAAACAAATCTACTAAACAAATTTATATCAAAATACTCAAACAATTCTATAATTATAAATTTACATATATTTACATATATCTTAACGATAATATCAGTATAATATTATTTAATTTTAATATAAAATTAAAAAGAATAGGATACTAGATAATATAAATTATCTAATACCCTATTCCAACTATTTATCTACCCTATGTACTACAGCCGTATCACTTTCAGATTTACCACCTATATACATACCCTGCAACCATTTTACAATCAGTTCTTTATTATCCCCACTACCTACCCAATAGTGATGCCAATGAGCTGACCTAAAATGAGCAGATTTTGGAGTACCTTTCCTACCATTTGAGGATAACTCTTTCTTGCTCTTAACATATTTCTTGTTTACATTTGAACTTATCTTGTAGCCGACATTATACTGTCTAACCTCCTTGAATTTATTCTTTGGTTTTACCTTCCTGTCTATAGCAGTTTTAAATGCTTTCTGCGATACAGAATACTCTTCAACATCTTTATTTATTGCTTGTAAATAAATTAAGAAGTTAAAGACAAACGAACTAATATCAGAGGATCTTATTTTTCGAACAGTTCCATCCTCCATGAGTATTTCTCTGTATTCTGATTTATCTGAATCCACTGCAAATTCAACATCAATTGGAGTATTTTCATCCAAGTCACAACTTGTAGTTACAGTTCCTTTATAATAGATTGGCATACATGTTCCATCTTCTCCTCGTATTAACAAGGTACAACACATACTGTACAAGTCCATTATAGTTCCATCAGGCTGTACCACCTGGTCTAAGCATACGAACATACCCTCTAGCTTATCAACTATTAAGTTACCAAACTCAGAACAATCTATATAGAATACCTTACATGGAGTTCTTTTAAGCAATGATGTATAAATAGCCTTTGGGCTCTCCATAGCAACAAGCTCTTCTCCCAAAGTCTTAGACACCTTATATGTATACTTATGATACTTCCAATCATTTACTATATAAGATGACATACAAAGATTAAACCAGTCTAAATCAGACTCTTCAATGCATGCACCATACCCAAGAGATTTAACACTTTCATTAAACCTACTATAGTACAATCGTTTCATTATACCCATAGACTCTTTTATTCTATCAGTAAACTTACCTGTCGCATACATTCGATCAACCTCTGATGAGTAGTAATACAACATCAAATGACATAATGTCTCGTCCTCAAACATTGAACTAAAAGCTTCACAGCTCATTTCATTCAATCTATTGCATACGTCATCGCTTACCATAGGTACTCTGAAGTAATTCTCAACCTGTTCTACATATTTTAATGGTGCATACATAATGTTTATCCTCCTCTATAACTTTATTGACTTTCTAATATATTTCTATTTAATTTCTAATTCAAACATTATATTGTCTCTTTCTGTACCTATTAACTAGACTCAAATAATATTTAAATAATAATTACCATTAACTCCATATACACTATATTAGTACAATTTAACAATTTATTCAACTCTCATCTATAATATAGTTTATACTTCTATCTTAAATAATTCAATTTCTAATTTATATAAATTCTTATAGATACCCTTACTAAACCATACAATAACACTATCAGAAAAACTCCCAAACATTTAGTGACACTTATTTTCATACCATAAACTCCATATTATCAAAGCATAAAAATAAGGCAATCTTAGTAAATATTAATACATTAATACCACTAAAATTGCCTTAAAGACTTTGACATAAAGAGTAACTCACCCAACAAAAGTGTTCTAACTATTTATACTGCTTTATATATTCAAGTATCTTATTTATAAATTCTGGCTCCTTATTGTTGCTATTTACTACATAAACTGCAACTTCTTTTGAGCTACCCTTACTATACTTAATTTCCACTGACCAATCATAACTTTTATCTACCTTCTCAGCATTACTATTTTCCATTACATAAGGAATTACAGTATTTTCAACTAATACATCTAAAGCATCAGACCTAGGAATATCTTTTCCATTTACAGACCAGTCATTCATGGAAATAACTACTTTACCCTTCCTATAGATGCTGAGTTCCTTTAGGTTATCTGCATCATACCTTGTAAGATACCACTTAACAAACCCTATAATGAAAGATAATAATGCTATAATAATTACTAACTTTAAAACCTTTCTCATTCTCTTCTCTCCCTTATTTAAAATTAACATACAGCATATAGTGCTGAACTATTCTCACTAGATATATTACTTTGAGACATAAGTTTTGCACTCTCAATGCTACTGACTAACATCTGAGAGTACATACACTTATTTATATCAGGATATGGTAAAAACGTATCACATTTATATACCCCAATGACTCTATTTATAGCATCTGGAGTAAAAGAACACTGTATATTCTTATCCTGTTTCATAGCATCTCCTATATCTTTTATAATAAAATTAGAATCTCCAGACTCACCAAGTACAAAGCTTGTATATACACAATAATCTGAAAATACCATCTTTGATTCATCAACGTCTAAATAAACTGCCACCTTATTCTCGCCTTTTAGCATAAGTATCATCTCCTCTGATGGAGAAAATACCCATCCCCATAAACAAGACTCATCCTCAGGCAGAAACTCATCTTTCTTTCTAAGCTCATTTAATACCTTCTTATAGCCCATAGTAAACTCTATTGAACTATACGCATAGCTTGAATTATCTAATTTAGGCACATATATATTCTTCTTTATTTTCTTTATTGTATTTTTATCTTGAAATGTTAATACTAGCATAAAACTTCACCTCGCAAATTTTTCTTCAGTAAAATAGAGCATATAACCAACTGTTACATGCCCTAGAATATATTTTACCTATGGTAATAATACTATACAATTCTACTACTCTCTTTTTAAAAACATTGTACCTTACTTGATATGTTCAGTATAGAGTCAGTTAAAATACCTTCGATATCTCGTAAGATACAATGCCACTAAGGAGTATTCTGTGTTGTACGACACAGAGTGGCATTAAAGGGAATCAAACCCTCTTTCTAAATACTTATTTTGTTTTACCCAATAAACTAAATGCCTACCCAAAAACCCAAAATGACTTTTAAACCATGTCCTCCTCTTCAATCTCGAAGTACCCTGCAAGATCATCGATTCTTGCAATGATGTCATCTTCGATCTCAGGAGTTAACATATACTCTGCTGCAACGTCATCGTCAACGCTACCACCTGTGCTTACCTCAATATAAGCTTCTGCTGTCTCTTCCAGCTCTTCAAAACTGAACTCTGTACCATAATCCTCGACAAGATCATGAAGTAATTCAGTGAACTCATCTCTGTTGACAGGTCTGCTGAAATCTGGGTCCCACAAAATGCATGCTGTACCATTCATAAAGATTATAGGAACTTCACCATAATCTGTTGTGTAGGTATGTATTGCTGCAATGAAAGACTGCTCTTTCTTACTCTCATAAAACCCTTCAGCATCCCAGTCCATCTTAACAACTGCATTCTTTACAAATGCCATAAATTTGATCCTCCTATGCTATTTATATTATCCTATGACGTCAGCCACATGGAATTAGCGTCCCGACTAGATCTCTTGTCGGCTTCATATTTATACCCTCCTTATTTTAAATAATGTTACATGGGTAAATCTACCCTTGTTGACAACATCTTTAGAATTAGTATCATTGTGATACTTTTCTATATAAGACCAAGCATCGTTTATTTGCTTAAACTTTACTTCATTTCCAGTCTTAATGTTGTCTGGATGATATATCTTTGATAACCTCTTATATTCACTTTTAATATGATTCTTAGTATCAAGTGAACTTACACCCAACACTCTATAAGGATTTAACATATATCATCCAACCTTTCATTGTATATACATAGTATACCATAATCTGACATGTCGAACAACTTAATCAAAAAAGATTTTTTACGCCTTTTATAAATTTCCATCCCATATTAGCAACACCAGTTACGGCATTTACAGCTCCACTTCCTGCAAGTAAAGCACCTGAACCAAAGATTGCTCCAGCTTTCTTAGCACCTCTAAGCTTTTCAGAATGAATACTGTCTCTAAGTAATGAATAACTACCCTTTGTCATCTTATTATATACAAACATATTCAATGAAGATATATTTTTCTTTCCTGCAAACTCATTCTGCTTTTTAGCCTTCTCCTTTAACTCCTGCTTAGCATTCTCTAAATCTCTCCTGGTATAACTCTTACCACCTACTCTAAGTACCCTCAAATTTGGAAATACCTTGTAAAAAATCTTATCCAAATCGTCAAGAGATACCCCTAACATTGGAGCAACAGTTGAGTACCAGAAGTCTAAAGAATCAATCTCTAAACCTCCCAAATTAGGACAATACAATAATGCATTATAATCAAACAATGAAGTTATATTACCTGCATTGATTTCTCGGCTTATGTCGTATGGCATATTGCCTGAGACATTTTTATTTATCTTACATCTATAGAATGTTTTATTTACAGCTATTGAACCACCCTTTAACTGGAAGATATTAAATCTCTTAAGACCACCAAATTTATTAATAACATCGTTAGTTATAATCTGAACTAGCTGCATCATTGAATCAGCATATATTTCAGGCTCATTAGAATTTAAGTTAATATCCCCAAGACCTTCTTCAAGATTACTTACATTTTCACCCCTCTTAGGCATAGGCGGTTCTAAATATTCCTCAAAGTCATTGCCAGTATCCATAATACCTAATGAGGATGCTACATCAATACCAAGTCTCTTACTTAGCTCATTTATAAGCATCTGAGTTTCACTCATTACTTCTGTATTATTTATTGAGCTTTCTTTGAGTATTACTGGCTCATCTAAGTCTATTTCTTCATCCTCGCCATATTCATCTTCCGAATCTATACCCAAATCGTCATCATAATCACCCATTGCAAGCTGAAGTCTAGCCTGTTCACTAGATCTCTGTTTCTCTTCATCTGAAAAATCGTCCTCTTCCTCAGCCTGCTTGAGCAACGATGACATACTTCTGCTATCAAGTTCTTCATCCTTTACAGCAAGATTAAGACGTATATCACTTACATCAAACATAAACTTATATACATCTCTATCATACCCCAGCTCTTCAAGAGCCTCTTCAGCAATACCCCATGACCTACATAAAGGGTCTCTTATGTTGCCATTAAGCAATGTACTTACATACTGAGGAAAACCAATTTCAGGTATGATATCATTCTCATTACCATCTCTATATACCTTATCATGAGCTAAATTATTTGTTGCTACACATTTTGCTGCAGACTTAGGAGAGCAGTCATTAAGTAAAAGGAATGGTCTAAATACCTTGCTTGCTCCTGTGACTTCACCACTCTCTGCAAGAGCAAAATACCTAAATGAATCAAACAACTGAGCATTCATGCTTGACTTGTTATATGCTTCAGCCATACCAAGAGGTCCTGCACCCTCAGAACCCTTTCCTGCAAACTTGACAGTATTACTATCTGATGCCAACTTATACAATACTGACATAAAGTAATACTTATTACTCTTACTTGTTATACTTGCTAGACCTGCTTTCTTAAGCCAATCTGGCTGCCATATGAATAATAACTTAGAATTTGATAAACGTAACTCAGCTGTCTTAGCAGTAACAATTTTACTTATTACCCCTATTGCATAGTTTACGAATCCTTTAGCATACTCTATAGATGGGTCTCTAGCAATATCACCCTTACTAGCACCCTGAAGTTTTAATTCAGTTATTCTATCTTCAATAAAACCACCCTTTGGAGGGTCGCCCTCACCCCTTAATGCCACTGTAAGATCCATTACCTGCTCAGCCACTCTACCTATCTCATCAAAGATGAACAGTATGTAATCATTAGGACTTACACCCTTCTCTTTTCTCATTACACTTATTAAATAAGCAAGATGTATGCATCTCAAATACGAGTAGGTTTTTACTAACTTTTTCTGCAAACCTTTTTCACTCAAATACTTCTTTATTGGCTCTGGTAAGCTGTCATTGTAATACTGAAAAATGTTGTACTCAGTCTCCACAGGATTTAAAGTACCCTGATCATCACCATCAAAAGCCAATACAGGAGAACCTTCTGCTGTATCCCATAAAACCTGAGCCATATCTGGTTTACAATCTGCATACATAACAGGTATATTTGCTGCAAGTGCGGATGCTAACAAACTAAGTGTCATGACACCCTTTCCTGAACCACTTCCTGCCATAATATTGTATATTGTCTTTTGCTCTGCCCCAAAATGACCAAATACTAACTCATCTTTTACATCTTTACCTATTAAAATATTGTCCCATGATAACTCTATTCCCTGTTCCTTAATTAAAGGCAAGGCTTCATAAGCAAACAGAGGAGCATTATAATATGTATTAGCATCTACAATAAAATTGAGATAAAATACATCATTAGCCTTGCTTGGACAATCTACAGTAGACTGTCTTTTAAATAAGTACCCACTCTGAACTACATCTTCAAATACACCAACGTTAAGCTTATTATACTCCTGAGCATACACAGCACTATCTAAGCATATTCTAAGCTTTAATACAACACCTGGTTTATACTCATCTACAAGAATACAATTCTTAAGATTGGCTATATACTGAAGTATTACCCCCTCTACAGCCTTTCTATCATTCTCTTTTACTTCCTTAGGTAACTTGCTTACAATCAACCTAAGTATCTTCTTCGTTCTTTCTGACATATAAGAACTAAATTCTCTATAACTATTGGATTTTTTAGTTCTATTTCCAAAGTAACCATACATATTAGCAAGATGGTAGTTAATATACAATGGCTTTCCTGCTGTATTCTCTATCTCTTTAGGAGATACCTTATGTTCAAAACCAGTTACACCGTCTAAAGGTCCGATAGTTTCATTGATTACCCTGAACACCATACTTAATTCAGCCTTAGACTCTGGATTAGTACTCTTGAGTTTTCCACTTAAAGTGTATATACCCTCAGGAGTAAGAACTCCCATAGGTCTCTTGTTTTCATAACATACCTTATACAGAGAACTATAGCTTTCCATCAGCTCAGCAACCTTGTTAGATATAAAAGATGAATACATCGCAGTAGCGTCATCAATTTCTACATCTTCTACATCGTCTTTATCTTCTTCCTGTGCCTTTTCCTCTTCTACTTCTTTATCTTCATCTAAGAGGTTATCCAGTTTCTCACCCTTATCACTATCTTCAATTACCTCTTCCTTGCTATAACCACAAAGTGATTTATAGTATTTTTCTGCTTCCTCGTCCACATTATCTGTATTTCTAAAGTTACCCTGTAAATTCAGTACATTTACCAATGATCTGGCTTCATTTGTTAACAGTGGTCTTGATACTTCAATACCAGACTTATCAGACATTGCTATAGCATCTAATAAATATAGATTTACACTACTACCACTTCCTGATATATTTAACCTACTATCAATCATAGAACAACCAGTCTGTCCTAAATAATATAAATTACCCTCTGCCAACAGCTGGTACATCTTTAAAAGAGAAGAGGAAGAAACATTACTATTATTACCCATTCTCTGAATATCTTCTAGTGTTATTGACATACCCTACCTAACCTCTCTTTCTTAAATACTCTCTGTTAAAACCACAAGTTTCAAATATTATGTTCATAAGTTCCCCAGTTGAAATACCCATAACTTCAGCCCTCTCACAGCCTATTACATAAGTACCATGACGCTTGACTACCCTATTAAACAATAGAGCCTCAACAGTATTAGTACCATAGGTCTTTGTTATCTTTTCTAGTATTCCACCTAGAGTCCAATTTATGTTTACAAAATAATTGTTATCATTAATAATCTTGCCTTTCTTATTGCCCTCCTCAGTAACCTTATCAAAACAACCCTGGCTATTTAAAAACTTCATAATATAGTTTAACTCAGGCATCTTAGATAACTCTGGATGAGCAGATAATACTTTGTTTATCACATCTATATCTACTCTATAGTTAGGAGTAAATTTACCATTATCTGTTATCCAGCTTACTACAGGAGATGAACACATGTTCTTCTTTCCTGACTTAAGAGCAAACACCATGTTGTACCATAACTTTATATCTTCAGCTCTTGCTATCTCGTTTTTTAAACGTATATAACAATTTTCAACTTCTACTTTAAGTTTTTCATTTTCTAATAGTTTATTTTGATAAGAACCCACATCATTTTTAACTTTTGTGAACCAAGATTCCAAGATGCCACGTTCCTTATCCATTGAATATGAATCTGGTCGTAAATTATATTTAGTGTACCAATCTAAATTGTTAGTAGAATAACTTTCCACCTGAGCAATGCCTTTACCCATTATAGCAAGAGTATAATCCTCTGTTAAATGACTCTTACCCTGCTCATAAAACATCTTTATTCTATCTCCAGTACCCTGATTCCAAGCAATGTAACCATAATACCTAAGTCTCGACTTTGTACTAATTAAACTCTGTACATACTTTACTAAATCAAGCGTACCACCATAAGCCTTAAATACAGAATCAATATAAATCTCCTCCAGACATGACAACTGATAAGCATTTAAGACATTATGTAATGAACCCTTTCTACCATCTGACTGAATATCTTTTAGTGCTTCTTCTGTTAATTCTATCTTCTTTGTTGCTCTTGTTGTATGATAGACAACAAGTATGCAGTCCCTAAGGATTACTATACTCTTAATAGCATTAGGACTCCAGCTCTTCTGTATTTTGTTTCTATTATCCACATCAAATACCGCTGTTGAAAGCATCTGATACATGTACATAAACTCTACCTCCTTAGATTTATACCCTAACTACAATAGGTTTTTCCTTACCTCATATAAGTAAATTTCCTTATAATAAAAAGCACTCAGACCATATACACTTAAACATAAGTTATATACAATCTGAGTGCTCACAATTATTTTCTTATCACTTTTACTAGATAGTAGTCTCCTCTACATCTTCATCCTCACTCTCAGCATTTTCATCCATCAAAGATAAGTCAACCTCTGAAGTAAAAATACAAGAGTTATCGTACTCGCCATCTACAGGAACAAGTATTGATGTATTACCCTTCTTTTCTACATTATACAGTTTACCAATATTATTGAGATTGTACTCAATAAAGATAAACTGAAAACCACCTTTTACAAAGATCTCTATAATATGGCTCATGAATCTCTTTGCTTCCTGATGTAAACCATCAAGTCTCTCATCAAGGATAATAAGTCTTCTACCCTTTCTGATTTCGATCAAGCAGATTACATACATAAAGCTTACTATCTGATTAAGACCTCTACCAACCTGTACAGAAGTATCAAGTATGTTGCCATCTGAATCCATCAGCTCAATAACAATATGAGGTTTACTGCCTGCAAAAAGCTTTCTTTTCATAGAGATTGTATACCTGTCATGACTAAATATCTCAGCAAGTACCTTATTTACCATACTTGTTATAAAGTTCAGTACCTGGTTTGTATTCTCCTCAGCCACTGTTGAGAGAATTTTCTGAGCATTTAACATCTGTAAGTACAATGTCTGCTGTTCAAGTAAGTTAGCATTCATAGTTTTTACATTTTTCTCTAACTTACTCTTGTTTTTATAAGTATTCTTTAACGCACCCAAAAGAGATGCATATGATAAATTTGTACTCTCCATATCTGTCTCCTATTATCTACTATCTGTTTACAACCTGTGTACTTGCAAACCATACTCCTGTTTTATCTGAAGTATAAATAATATACCCTCTGGATGACTTTACAAAGTAAATGAATACATCACCTGTATATACATCATCCTTTCCAAGAATAATCTTCTCAAGTACAGGTACAGATACCTTAAACTTTATTCCTACAACATCTCCCTTTGTGTTGTTTAATGGAACTACCTGAGAGAAGTTTGAGTTCTCAACTGATAACCCGTCCTCAGTTATTGTTACAACACCATCTGGAGACATGTTACCCATTCTTTTTAACACGTCCTTCAGATAGAGCCTATCAAGTACAATACCTGTTGACATAGCCTCCTTACGTTTATCTACGTGTAACTTGCTATTTACCATTACACGCTGATATTTCATGAAAGCCTCTGTATTACTTGATCTTACACACAGATAAGTGCTGTCCTTCTTTGATATCTCTACCATATCCTCTGCGGACTCACATAACTTCTTAAGAAATGACACTGAAGAATACGAAAGAGCCATATCTTTCATAGCCTCTGGTAACTTGTTTACCATAAATGCAGACATATAGCTTGACATTACAAACACATAATCTCCTGTGAAGTTAACCTTACTACCCATTGAAGAACTACTGTCATTACTCATGATAGGCATCAAGCTATCTGTATAGAGGATAAGATCACCACTTGGAATACCCTCTGACTCCTCTGGGAACTCTACCTTTACTTCCTTAAGAACCTTAGCTGGGATAGGAGCAGACTCAAGATAGAACTCAACATCTCTCTCAAGCTTAGCATCCGCATCATCCAAAGGCTCCTCATGTAACTCTACCCCAACCTTAACACCTGAGTCATAAAAGTACATATTAGATACCTTAGTTCTAAACAGTGAACTAAATGATGAAACAATCTTATTCAGCTCACTTGCTTTAACCTGAAATGCCCATCCTTCTTCTGGTATCTCATCTATAACTTCAACATCTTCAAGGAGAGTTCTTGAAGATACAATAGGACTATATCCTATTACCTTAGAATCTCCTTCCTTAATGTTGAATATAAAGTTCTTAGACTTCTCATCTACTGACTTATCACTAAGTACAGTATTTGCAAATGACAAAGCTTTAACAAGCTCCTCAAAATTTACCCTTACTTTCACTTGGAAACCTCCTATCTTAAGACCTACTCAAACTTTGTACCGCTCAGCATATCGCCAAAACCAAAGTCTACTTCATCGTCATCATCCTCTACTTCCATATCACCAAAGATATCTTCTTCTACATCTGGCATATCTGCAAATGCATCCTTTGGAGCTGAACCCTTTACCTCAGTTGACTTCTTATCTGGTTCCGGTTTCTTGATACCTGCTGCCTTCATGAAGTCCGCTGCTGAAACTTCCTCAACCTCTGAATCCTCATCCTCAACTTCCATGTTGAAACCTTCATCTTCAACCTCAGCTTCATCTGAGCCAAATGACTCTTCTTCCTCTTCCTCGTCATTTTCATCAATACCGAAATCAATTTCTTCGTCGTCATCTTCATCAACTTCGATATCTTCTGTAGCTGTAGTTGTAGCTTCCTCAGCTCCTGCTTCCTCCTCCACAGGCTCTTCATCTTCCTCAACCTCTTCTACCTCTGGTTCAATGCCCAAAAGCTTTGCTGCTTCGTCATAATCACCCTCTTCAATAGCCTGAACAACCTGCAACTTAAGACTATACTCACTCTCAACCTCACTTACAAGCTTCTTATGCTCAGCGATGATTTTTTTCTTTGTCTCTGCAATAGATTTACCCTCAAGGGATACATTATATTCCTTTTTGTATGCTGCAATCTCCTTGCTGAGTCTTTCTTTAAGCATATCCTGCTGAGTCTTCTTCTTGGTGTACTCCTTGTTTATGTTCTCAATTCTTCTATTGAGTTTCTCAAGTTCTTTAACACTTACCATTTAATTATACCTCCATTGCCCTTCTTAAATAATCCTTAGCTATGTTCTTTTCTTCATCTGTTGCTGGTATGATATCTATCTGCCTAAACAGATCTCCTGATACCATTCTGCTATTTAATACCTCATTTACAACTATATCTAAAGCTTCTGAGTGCCTTTCCTCTTCTGATAATTCCTCTTCATCTTCTAAATTATAGTCTTCCTCGTCATAAAAAACAGAACTTGCAGGCTCTAATCCAAACAACTGAGCATCATACCCTGTACTCTTTTCCTCTGTATCATACTCAAAGATTATATACCAACAATCATTTATTCTCTCAGCTACTCTACTAGGACTTCCTGTATAAAACAAACCAACACTCTCTCCGTTAGGTAATGTTGTATACAGCATCTCCTCAGATGGAATGTGTATATGACCTGAGAACACAAGCTCTACCCCATTGAAGTTACTTAACTTCTTAAGCTCAACACCTGCTTTAGCAGAATACCAATTTGTTACACCATCAATATAGTAATCATTATGACCTAACACCACATTAGATGCATCTGGATGGATATCTAACTGCTTATTCTCATCACCATAGTTTACAAAGTGGAAACGTAACTCTACATTACCATCACCAATGTAATCCACATACTTAGGGTTCTTAATATAACCAAGACTTGTTAACATATCAAAGTCTGAAAAATCACCCATCTCATGGTTACCCTTTACACTATAAACATTACCCTTTGTCATATGATATAATGATCCGAAGAACATCAGTACCCTTGTAAGGAATTGCCTGTCCTTTATATTACGCTCATTTACACCACATAAATCACCAAGGAATATTACAGCAGAGGGTTTATGCTTTTTAACAAGATCTATGATCCTCTGCATATTTAGGTAACACTCTTCCAAATATGCCTTATGCTTACCCTCAAAGGTAGAGCTTAAATGGAGATCCCCAAACACAAGTACCTTGCCATCGTTTACCTCATATGATCCTCGTATATTGTTAAACTGTTCAATATTATACTCCACTTGTGTTCACCTCCATCAGAGTACCACAGTTCTCGCATTCAATAAAGTATCTTCCTTCCTTTTTAGCTTCCTCTACAAAAGTAGCTTTCTCTTCAGTTAGGGATTCACTTTGGTTCTTAAGATCCTGAATATCCTGCGATACTGCAAGTAAATCTTTCATTTCCTGAACTATACCATTCAAGGCTTCTATTTGCCTCTGGTAATTCATACTTTCAACCTCTGTTCCTGGGTCTCCGATCTTTTCAAGATTGTCTAAAGTATTGCTAACTTCCAATACGGCTTCAAATCTTTTACTAGAAATTTCAGGAACTTCTACATGAATTTTGATATCTTCTCTTTCAGACAATACAGACATTATCTCCTCAATGTCCTTTAATCTGTTGATACCAACTACCCCCACATTGTATCCTGGGTTGATCTCAGATATGTTCTCCTCATATTCAAGTATCTCATTAATGTGGCTATACCTACCATCTAATCTCCTGTTGGAATACTCTTTCTCTTCCACAGCAGATATTAACTCTGAAGTAACACCCTGAGATGCCTGTAACTGAAGTTCCTTCCTCTGAATTTCTGATTCAAGAATTGCTATATCTGAATTAAGCTGATTTATATCACTATTCAGCATAGCATTAGCTCTAGAAATCTCCTCAGATTTAAGAATTTCATTAAGAGAACTATAATTCTCACTACCCTTTGTTTCCATTAACCATAATGGATCTCTACATGTTTGATAGTTCAAATACCCTATGTCTGTCTCTATAAGATCAAGGTACTTTTTAATTACTGTAGGTATCTCGGCAACCTTGGCAAGCTTATTGCCCTGCTTAGTTGTAAATATGAGTTCATCGTCTTTGTACATTTCATATAGGGACTGACCTGATATGTACTTATCCTTTACAATACTTACACCATCCTCAAAACCTACAACAACTCTAAAGTAATCACAATCATGACGTATGAACTTACCCTGCTTGCCCTTATAAGCATCCATCAAACAAACAGCTACTGCTGTCTCAAATGCTGACTTACCAGTGCTGTTATATCCTTTAATATTAAGAATACCTGTCTCATCAAAGTAAGCCTTTGCATGTTCAAAAGCCATGAAGTTGAAAACCTCAACATAGGAAATCTTACTATCTTTCTTTAGTTTTATCTTCTTACCCATATAAGACCTCCATACAACTCTTATACATATATTTTACCACACTTCATATAAAAATAAAAGGCATGGGGAAATAAATTTATTTCACTCATGCCTTCTACTTTAATCTTTATAAGCCTTGAGCAGACTTTTATCTAAGATAGATTTCTCTCGATCATCTTAGCCTACATCAAGTCCCTCATCCTCATCGGTCTCATCCATCTCAACTGGAGCTGATGGGTCAGTTGACTTCTTCTCAAGTGAGAATCCATCACCTACTCCGCCATCAATACCTGCTGCTGAAATACCCTCTTTCTTAGCCTTGTAGATAGCAATGAGATTTCTTGTTGTCTCCATGCACTCATCTACAACTCCTTCAAGATCATTAGGAGTATACAGGTTATTTCTGATAACAACCTCGATCGCCTTCTCAGGTGTCCAGTCCTCTGTCTGGGCATCCAGAGCCTTTCTCATGCTCTCTGAACCCTTAACAACTCTCTGGAATACCTTAAGGTTTCTTGCTGAATCTCTAGCATTTGGCTCACCCTTCTTAGGTGTGTAAGTATAATCCAGTGTAAAGAATCTACCACCTGGGTTAGTAGGTTCATCTTCCAGGTTCTCAAGAAGTGACAGCCACTTCTCAACATAAGCACCCTCACGGATTGAATACCACATGATCTTGTAAACGTAACTCTTTCCATCCTCCGTCTTGACAAAGGTCTTACCATCATCATTGAGGGTATCGAATACTACAATAGGGAATGTGTAGTATCTCTCAGCATCGTTAAGTACTCTATTTGAGTACGCCTCTGACTTGATCTTCTTAACCGACTCATTGTCTGAGTCATCTACACTGTAACCATGTGACTTACACTTATCCTCGATCTGAAGATTTGCAAGATCCCATGACTCTGGGCTGGCATCACAGAATGGACATGATCCATCAAAACCGTTCTCTTCATCCACGATATTCGCTGTACAACGATAATACTCCCATCTGTTCTTGTAGGAGATTGTATGGATATAAGGCTTATCCATTCTCAGTTCCTCTACCCCATCAGAATTCATAACCACATGGTTTGGAACATACACAAGTACCTTCTTGTTTACAGGTACTCTAAATACTGGGAAATTCTTAGGGTCTCTTGAGAGAGGTGTCTCTCTTGAAATCTCCTGTGTTCCCAACTGCTTTACGGCTTCTGAGTTTGCACTCAGCTTTACAGGTGTTAATTTTCGCATTTTCGCTACCTCGCTTTCTTTTTACTTTGTTTGCTTTTTAACTTTTACACCTTTGTATTTAATCTGCTAAACCTAGCAGTTAATACCTCTTTTAAAAGTCTGATGGGGGTGCTTATAATACCCTACCCCATCAGACTAAATGAGGGGATGTGAACATTGAAAACATAGATTTCCAATGAACTTGTGTACCCCATCAGGGTTAGGGAAGGAACCTGATGGTGAATTTATTGAAACTACTTATAATTGTGAGAAATTCGATAACTAACAATGTTATGGATGTCAATATCTTTTCTACCCCAGCTACGGATATAATATCTCCTCTTATAAATAGTAACAACCTTTACTGAGTTGTAGCAACCCCTGCCCCGTGCAGATAGACTGCTACAACCCTTTACAGAAGAATAATAAATAAGAACCATTAACAGTATATAGTATACCATCCCTTATAAAAAACCTCAACCTTTATCTAAAAAATATACTATAATTCTATCTCTTCATCTTCAAGATTTGAAAGTTCCTCTTCTTTCAATAAGGTTCTTACCTTCTTATTAAACTTATGACTATATCTAACATACTGAACAATATTTACAACAGGCACAAATGCTGATATACAGACATCTGCTTCTTTCTTATGTCTAAGTCTTAATAATATTAACAAGCTTATACCCAAATAAGCAGCCATCACAACACCACAACAGATAGACATACCCAGTTCCCAATTGTTCTGCCAATATAACATTACATCTGGACTAAACATCTTATACAAATCCCTGCCCTTCCGACTCAGATTTCCATGTTCCACAGAGGACTCTATCATCTTTGCACTTATCTAATGCAATAGAGATACCATATCCTGTATCATAACTGAGTCCATTATCTAACAGTATGTATACAATATCATTCTTTCCTACTGGCTTGTACACATATGCATTTTCAAATCTTCTTATTTGATTGAAGTCCCAATAGAGTTTATCGAACATAAGGTCAACCCTTGAAAGAACCCCTTCAATTACCTTCTTAAACTCTCTTGCAACTTTCTTACTGTTATAGAAGTCTGACTTTCCTGACATATCATAATAAGCTATATCAAGTTTATCTAAGTCAAGTTCAATCTTTATTACCTTGTAAGAACCATTTGCATCACTTGCAAGAAAGTTTACATCATATAAAATGTGCTCCTTTCCTGGAGTAAAATCAGATTCATTAGATACAGTTATACAACCTCTTAAGTACAACCATTTCTGATTCTCATTTTGTATTACCTCTGACAAATCAGCAAATGCTCTATTTACAGCACTTGTAAAATTTCCCTTTATTTTAGAAAATTTTCCCTTTAATTCACCCTGTTCCATACTTTAATAACCTCCCATATAAGATTATACTGTTCCTACAAATTTTTTCATTAGTACCTTCGCTATACAAAAAACAAGTACCGACACACAGCTTATAAAAGCACTTCCTGGTGTTACTTTCTTATCATTACCCTTACTTTCATAGAAACCAAAAGCCAAGCCAAAAACAAAATACAATTGCAAAGGAAGAATTATAGTTATTATAAAGGATATAATACCATCTCTCCACCTACCCTTAGCAAAACAGTAAGCAAATGTAAATAAGAAAACAGAAAATCTGAACATACTCTCATCTCTTTCCGCATCTTCATCAGAAATTTCTACCTTTTTCTTTACAAGTGAATCTTCTCCATCCACAATATCTTTAGTTTCATTTTCTAAAGATTTTGTTTCTTCTTCTGATTTTTCAGTTTCTGATATTTCTATCACCTTTCCGTGTTCTATTTTTACTTTCTTCATGCCCTATATGTAACCACCCTTCTAGTATCTTTAAACGATTCCAATAATAACTCTTTTACATCTTCTGCTTCGTAAGAGTTACAGAAATCGTCTATATCTTTAGAACTATCTCCTATCCATCTGAAGTAACTAGACCTTGATGGTAAAGACCATTCATCGTTAAGTATAACACCCCTACCCTCTACATCATTATCTGGTATTGCCAATAATTTTGAAAACATAGAGTACATTATACTTTTATACCTTGAATTTGATATACCCATCTGAGCCACACAATTAACACCCAATGACCTTACTGACAAGCTATCAAAAATACCCTCTACCAATACATAAGGTTTACCAATACCTGACCTACCTATCTGTTCCATTCCATAAAACAAACAAGCCTTACTGAAAAACCTACTAGGAGTTGTTATATACTTCTTTTCATCTGGATACCAACCTACAAGTGCTATTACATTTCCTAGCATATCCTTTACAGGAAATATGTACCTTCCCTCTAACAAAAAGGTATCATTGCTTGAAAACAGACCATAATCATCTCCGAATATCTTAAGCTTCTCAGTACAACTAGAATCATCAAGATATATAAAACCTGCTCTTATAAGAGTATCCATCATTCTTTCTGGATAATACCCTCTCATATCACATATCTTTTTAGCAACATTAGTTTGATTTACCGAATGTTGCTTAAGATATTTATATATTGAATTGTACTTTCTACAATATTCATTATAGTCCTGTTCTTTTAGCATAGTTTTATTATCTCTTCACTTTCCTTATGTCTTACTTCTTTAACATTTCTAATATCATTAACAAGAAAAATAATGTTCCTGCTAACCTATAACAAAATGTTACAAAAGAATTTATAACTGAAAATAAATTCTTACTCTTTCTCTGTCTTTTCATTTCTTTTACCTACTTATTCTGATATACTAAGAAAATAAATGTAAGTATCATTATAACCACAGTAGCAACTGTTGAACCTATTCCTGTAGCCAATGACATCTTATTATAATGCTTATACTTTTCAAGGAACTCCTCATCAGACATCTCCTCTAATTCTCGCATTATTCTATCTTCTCTCTTTTCTTTCTTCTTTTTCCTTCTAAACATTCTTACCCTCTGTTATCATGGAATCTTCAAACTTAAAATAATACAGAGAGTTCTTTAATCTCTCTACATTACTCTTATCCATTACCCTATTTGTCTTTATTGAAAACTCCTTATTTTCACGAAGTATCTTATTTATGACAGATCTAACACTTAAAAATGATGGTCTCTGTCTCTCCTTAAGATCTTCCAATCGTACATAACCTGACTTTGTTAATATAAAAGTACATGTTATAGTACCCTCATTGTATACATCAAGTACAGTACCCTCTACAGTATCTTTTATTTCATTGTATACTTCTTCGTACATATCATCTGTATCGTCTATTACTTCAAACAAATCATTGTAGACATAAAGACCATACTTAATACCCTTATCCCACTTACAATAGGCTATGTAGTCCTTACCCCCCTATAGTATAATCTACAGTACCTCTATCACCCTTACTGAGATACCCTTCGATATCTTCCTGAACTTCAACTCTAGTACCTTTTACTAACTCTTTATCCTTAATCATATTCACCTCTCCTTTAATACTAATTGTAGCACACCTTACAGTATTTAACAATTCTCATCTAGAGAGTTATTCTATCTTCTCTATCCAGTTAAGGAAGTCATCACATTCAACCTTACTTGCTATCTTTCTACCCCTATTCACAGATGAATCACTACCTTTGATATCGCCTATCATAACAACAACTTCCTGACTACGAGTTACCATTGTGTTTATCATATTTCTATTTATGAACTCAGGATTACAATCTGAGCCAAAAGGAAGTATAACCACTTTACTCTGACTTCCCTGCATCTTATGAGTTGTCAATGCATATGCTAACTCCAGATTTGAAATATCTTCTCCACCAAGTGATAAGCCTTCCTGTTTATCATGTACCCTTGCTGGATATAAGATTATAACATCAGCCTTTAAATCTGTATCATAAACCTGAACCTTTACAAAATAATAATTACTGTTAAAAAATGAGGTATCATCCCTTATTTTGTCTTTCCTCTTTTCCCTAACATCCAACATATTCTGTAATTCTTCCTCATCTATATCTTTATATAAAGGATCTTCTTTTAATGATTTCTCTGAGAATTCCTCAATTCGACATACTTCTGCTGGAACTACCCCTATGATTTTACCTAATTCACCATTCATTATACCCAAAGTTAAAACAGACTGGAATATGTTAGGTTCAATTTCAATATATCTCTGAGAGCCATATGAGTTAAGTCTTGCATGTATTACCCTATCATTCTTATAGAATAACCTTTCTCCGTTTTTGAATAATAACTTATCTCCTCTTCGTAAATATCTCTGAATAGGTATATTAAGGTTTGTAGATGAGAATGACTTCTCTGGTGTTGCATAGCCTGATATAATCTGTATATCGTCCTCTTCAAATTTCTTACCAGTATATGAACCATCCATCATACCCTTCCAGACCTTACCTACAACAGCTGGTATCTCAGCATCTGAACATTCTTCACATATAAATGAGCTATCATCATATAATAGCTCCTGTACTACATCATTACTTAAGTTATTTATTAAGGTTGTATTGTAGTTTATATTACTACCTTCTGCTGCTCTCTTACTTACACCTAACTCTACACAAGGTAATATCTTCATTAAAATATAGAATGGGTTTCCTGAACCAATAGGTGGTAACTGCTTACAATCACCTAAGAAATATATTATATCTGTATCATCTAATGATCTACATACCTCATATAATAAATCTCTATTGCACATTGCCATTTCATCCAATATATAAATTGTCTTACCTGCATCATCTTTCTTTCTTTTCTTAGTTATATCTGTGAGATACCCTTCTCCACCCATAAACACACCGAACTGGCTATGGAGAGTCTTAACTGTTCCTCCAACTACCTCAGCCAATCTTCTACAAGCCTTACCTGTTGGAGTACCATATATAATCTTGTACTTAGGTAAACCATTCTTTAAGCATAAAGTAATACAGTCACTTACAGTTGTCTTTCCACTTCCTGCACAACCACTAAGAACTGCTGCCTTAAACTTACAAAGCTGAATACCTTCCTTCTGTAATTTCTCAAGCTTAAATCCTTTCTCTGACTCAAACTCATCTATTGACTCTGCTATAATATCATCAGATATACCTGTTTCCTCATTACCCTTCTTTATAAGAGTTGTATAAATAAGGAACTCTTTTTCCATATCCTTTTCAAGTATTAAATAAGTCTTATTGTCTTCTTCGATACTATTGAGTATACCACTCTCAATCAGCATATCTACTCTCTCAGGAGAATACCAACGTATGCTATCCAAAGCTTTTAACTCTTCTTTAGAGAGTCTTATATCTTTACCGCATACTACCTTCATTAACTCCACCAAATCAGCTTTCATAGGAAAGCTATTCTGACTAAGGAATCTTTTACCCATACCTGGATAGCATGCTTTTGCTACACTCAAACTATGCTGAGGAATCAGTGAATTTTTATCGTCCAAGTCCTCAAGTGTTTTAAGTAACAATAAATTGTTTCTCATTTCAAAACATTCTTCATTGTAACCATCTTCAACAAAATTCCTAGTATACCCAAAGAATATCTTATCACAATCTACCACTGTTAATGATGAACCCATCATTCCTGCATGATATGGTAAGTATAACAATGTGAATACCCATAAGTTAAAGTTCAATCCACTACTTCTATTACATGATGCAAAGTTAGATTCCAAATCATCTAAAGATAAACCCAATGTTACAGACAGAATTACAAGAAATGTATTCTCGTCTGTAGACAACATCGGAGCTGGCTCTCCGTCTATCTGCATACCTAACATACTTGGGTCTACAGCTATCTCATTTTTCTGTCTCTCACATGACGCATACAATTCACTTGCTGTGAATTTATCTTCTGATTCATTTGCTGTAAACGGTTTAGTTAATACATACTTGGTTATGAAATCGTTTACATAAACCTTACCCTTAATTGTAGAGTTACCAATATTGTAGTCATAGTTATTTCCTACATTATGGGTAAAGGCTTTCTTAATGTCTAACAATACCTCTTTAAACGCACCTTCCTGCTCTTCTTTCTTTTCAGATATACCCTGGGTTAGCGTCTTACCATATTCTATTCTCTTGTCATGCATATCTTTAATGTCCGCTTCTACATCTCCAACAACAGGACTTGGCTGTTTACCCTTCAAGTGATACGTTAAATTTAAAGGTATCTTGGTTATATCAATTTTATCATTACCCTCTACAAATCCAGACTTCTTTTCCTTACTTAAAGAAATCTCCTCATAGTCCACACATCCCTCAAATGGCATTAAGCTATCCAATGTTACAGGATACTCTATTACAGCATCTGCTCTAGCCTTTATTACAATGTCCTCAAAAGGTGTATGTGACAAATCTGAGTCTGTTGGAGATAACTTTTTGACATAGTTAGGCATTATTGTAAAGTTTCCACTAGCATTATCATACTTGAAAACTAATGCAATTATACCATCATAAGCAGTTTTATGAGTGTACTGCTGTTTTACCTTTACCCCATACTTAAGGCTTGTTCCTCCAACCTTAACTACCTCTCCTACTAAACTAAGGTCATTTATGTATATTACCATACTACCCTTAGTAGCATACAAGGTATTAGATGAAGAGCCAAAATAATTCTCATCTGTACACTTTAAAGAAAATACATCAATTATGGCAAATTCTCCACCTGGATATGCTACCAAGTCACCAAGCATATCTGGTTTTTTAATTGCACATCTTATTCTTCCATATAAAACAAGACCACTTAAAGTCTTCTGCCTTTTTAACTCACTTAACAGGTTTGCATCTGCCATAATCTATCTCCTTTACTTACAAAATAAAACCCATATCAAGTAATTAGATATGGGTTAGTATTCTAAACCTACTCCATACACATATAAGAATAGATTTTCTGTATTTACTTTTAATTTCTAATTTAGATTGTTTATTTTCTAAATTAACTTAAGTCCATCAAACTTAATCATTTCTGAATCTGAATTTTCAAGTGTCTGATTAAGTAATGTCATAGTTGCATCAAAGGAATCAATCTGATTGATTACCCATGCTGCAATGGTTCTAGGTCTATCACCATACTCACCATGGTGCTGAGCAATGATGGATATAAGTGTCCAATAGAAATCTTCACCCTTAAGATTTACTATCTCCTCCTGATGTTTAGCAATCATCAAACAACCATAGGTATTATGGGATACCCTCTGACCAATAGTTGAAATTACACCATCTGTGTATTCAAACACCTTGCCAATATCGTGTATGGCGATTCCAAGATACAAGGCATCGCTTCCAACTCTGTTTACAATCTCAGAGTACATTGACATTACCTTGCATGCATTTTCAAGCTTAGTAGTATGAGCCAACAGACCACCTACACAGTTATCATGATAGTTCAATGCTGCAAATTCTGTAAGAAACTTATCCTTTACAGTTATATCCCCATCGTACTTATCATTCATGATAAGATTGAAGATGTATAAAGCCTGCTCGGAAACATTCTTTTTAAGTGTTATCAACAGCTTTCTCCAGTATGACTCTAAGTCGTACTTATGGTAAAAGAACATCATCTTGTTTAATCCAAGCTTCTCAGCTTCATCTTCTTTTACAACAGAAATCTCTTCGAGTATAATTGATTTTACCCCATTATACTCATTTACCTTTCCAATTACAGAACAAATGCTACCTGATACATCATCTCTAGATAATGTATTAAATGCGGAAGTACCACTCCATGTCTTGAACTGGATATCTCCGTTAGCCTGAACTACCCCTCCATAATATGTTCCACCATTCTTAGTAGGATAATCAGTATAACTGTGTATACATAGGTATCCCTCAAATGACTTACCGTCCTCTTCTTTTAATAACTCGTCCTTGTTTAAAACTTCCATTATTTAACCTCCATTATTCTATTAACATTTCCATACATGAGTTATGTACTTCTGCCATTATGCTTTCTATTCCCACAGCATCTTCTCTAGAGTGCTCTTTGATATCCTTGGCAATGGTATAAAGATAGTCAACTACAGAAATGTCCTTTCCATAATTTCTACAGTAGCTCATCAATGTTGAATAATCTTCTGCAGAACCTCTGGTATACCACTCATTGGTTATACATAACCTCCTTAACTTATAAGGACTAACCTCAAATGATATATCGTCATCTAATCCTGGGTACTCCAAATCTTCTAAGATCTTAGCCTTATAATAAAGACATCCTGGTTCATCATTAACAAAATGTACATCCAGTGACATTTCATCTATATCATCATTATTGCAGTCTGATGAGCCTGTAGAATTATCATAGAAATAATATCTACAGTTATTGCAACTACCATTATACTTTTCCATTATTATAATACCTCCTGCACTGTATTAAATAATATATAGATAAAATTTATACAAATTGAATCTATACTACCATTATAC
>ENA-UOJL01001554-UOJL01001554.1-human-gut-metagenome-genome-assembly--contig:-P47-NODE-1554-length-23408-cov-24.921124_pt1 | contig 23408 bp, 18 predicted proteins | sample MGYA00242347_ERZ723894 | MGnify/ENA metagenome assembly ERZ723894
TGAATTTGTTAAGGCGCAGGGGCTGTTATCTCCATAGTGTCTGGATGGATCAGAGAGATTACTTTTCCCTGATGTAAGGCATAGTTGACTGTCTGTGCTGTGCCTGAACGCAGCTTTTTCTGATTATCAAACACACCGATGAGGTACTCTGCATGATCGACCATACCGGAAATCAGGGAAGCTTTTGGTCGCTTCGGCACCGCAAAACGGAGAATTTGCGAACACGACAACATTCGTGACCTCTCCGGACGCCCTGATGCATTCCCGAGCGCTTCGGGGTGTCCAACCGAGGATCGAGGGATTCTTCCTAATGTCGGACGGCTGTGAAGCGGCGCTGTACCACAAGGGGAAAAGAAAACTGGCTCCGCTGATCTCCAAGCCTTTTCTGCGCTTACAGCTGCTGAGCAGTGGGACGTCGCAGGAGATGCTGGAGGCGGTGATGGAACGCATCATAGCGAAAAGAACACAGGATGACTGCAGCATGGCTCTCCTAGTGAAAAACGCGGGCCGATCCGGTATGTGGAGCCGCATGACACCGAGAGACAGGGCAAGCATCCTTGGCATCGCAACCGGAAACAGAAATCGACGCAGGCGGGCGATCCGGCAATATGCAAAAGCATATGGTGCGGAGGCGGTTCGCCAAAATGAGAAAGGAAAGGAGACTGCATGATGCCTTTTGAAACAGGGAAAAAAGGGGGCACGATGAGCCCAAAGAAATCGGATGGCTCGACGACAAGAATTGACCATGCCGCATCGACGGTTGGTACACTGCTGTTCGGTCCGTTAGGATCTGTTTTGGGAATGCCCAAAGGAAATCCGACGAAAGCCGACGAAAAAACTAGTGACCCAACCTGAATAGTCCGGTCGGAGAGTCGATCTCTATATGGAAACCCATCTACTACATGATACGATGATACGAATCTGAAAGGAGATCCCCTATGATGAACTACAATGCAATGCTCTCCGGTCTGAGAGATCTGGTGGACAACCCGACGCCCCGCGTACCTGTGCTCCTGTGTTTGGATACCAGTGGCTCCATGATGGGTGCGCCCATCCACGAGCTGAACCTTGGTGTTCAGCAGTACATGGCAGAGATGAAGAGCGATGACCTGACGCGCTGCTCTGCAGAAACGGCTGTGGTGTCGTTTGACGACAGTGCTGACTGCGTTGCCGACTTCGACACGGCTGACAGACTGCAGGTACCGGAGATGGAGGCCGGCGGAATGACCTGCATGGGAGAGGGGCTGTCCCTCGGCCTTTATCTGCTGGAAAAGCGCAAAGCGCAGTACAAGGCGACAGGAGTGGACTACTACCAGCCTATTCTGGTCGTGATGAGCGACGGACACCCCAATGGCGACCGAAAGGTGTGGGAGGAAACAACGGAGCGCATCCGTGAACTCGGCACAGCACGCAAGCTGTCTGTGGTAGCGGTTGGGATCGGAAACGATGCCGATATGGAGATGCTGGCGAAGGTCAGTCCAAGACAGCGGCCTGTCCGTCTGAACGGACTTCAGTTTCGCGAGTTCTTCGCGTGGCTGAGCCGCAGTGTCGCAAATGTGTCGGCCTCCCTACCGGGAGAGGAGCCGAATGTGGACCTAGAGGCGCTTGAGGCACTGTCCGCAGAGCCATGGCCCGAGAACACGCTGTGAGAGGAGAGGCAATCTCATACGAATCACTCGGCACGATACTTGCCTCAAGGCAGGTGTCGTGCCATGTGATTTAAAGGGACATTGCGCTCTATGGATTGGCGCATTTCCACTCCACCAAATAGCGTGTCAGATGATCCCATAGAAGGGCGCGCATATAGGCTTTACTGTTACTAGGGACGGTAGTGGACGTAGCATCAATGAATGCTTCGATAAAATACTCAGCAAAGGACTCAAGGGATCCACGCTCAGCGTGCATGACACAGTTAACACGCTCAATAACCGCCGTACGGTCGACGGGCATGCCTTGGCAGAACCATGGCTTGACAGCACAGCACATTTCCGTTAGAACCGAGACCATTAGTGACAGCGTTGCCATGCGGCGGTGTTCCAACTCATCCTTGGTGATGGAGAAACCATTGACCTGTCGAAAGTCCCATTCGGCAGCAATTTCGATAGCTTTCCGCATGACCTGAGGCTGGCTTGACCAGTCTGCGGATAACTGGTGACGGGCGTCCAGATAATTTTGAATATTCTCTGCGGGCATAGGCTCACTCGCTCCATCTGCCACGGTGTTGAAGGAGTGAGTAATCTCTGGAGAAATCGCTGTGGAAATTTTTGTTGTATTCTCTGTATTTGTCTGATGATTTTTCGATGGAGGAGTAGGCGCATTTTCGACAGAGGTGTGTCGATTTTCCGACACATCTTTATCCAATTGATTTGACATCTCTGCGTTTTCTCCACCAGTGGTGTCTCCGTCAGGATAGGTGAGTTCACGGAGGCGATCCACATTCAAGGCTAAAAAGAGCACATTGGGAATTGATATGCCGCCGACAGAAATCTTGCGGAACACCCGTCGGACAACACCCAACTGCTCCAGACGGATAACAGCGCATTTGGCCTGTCCTTTGCTGATGCCAAAGTGTTCCGCGAGATCGTCGTAGCTGCGCTGCAAGATATCGGCCGCAAACTTGGGGTGGTATCCAACAGTCTCGCCAGTCAGTTCATCTCGTTCCTCGGCGGGACGATACCAATAGGCGATATCAGCCAATATATTGATAGCGATCAAGTCAGCCTTCCCCGTCTTTTCCGATACAATAGTCTTGTGCCAGATTTGCGGAATAATGTTTCCACACAGATGCAATTTAGCCATAGCATCGCAGGTGTTATTACCAGTGGTTATGCACATAAGTGATCCTCCTTTGTCGGAGGCATTTCGCTCAAACTCGGCGCTAACAATCCGCTAACGCCAATATTTGGAGAATATAATTCCATATGGATGCCTCAGATAAAATGGAACGTAAAATTTGTAAAAACCGGAATTTTCGCAAGATTTACACACATTTTGCCGAGGATGGAATCGTATCGCGAGACTCCTAAGCGAAAGGCCAGCGGTCCGAATCCGCTCAGGCGTGCCAAAGAGCGCCGAAGGCTTAGCCTTCGGCGCTCTTTTCTTTTATAGATGCTGCACGACGGTGACCGCGCCGGAGAGAATGATATAGGCGTAGACGAGACGGCGGAGCTGCACGGCGTTGAGCTTTCCGCCGAGCTTCAGCCCGAAGCGCTGCCCGCAGACCACGCCCGCCACGCCGAGCAGCGTCAGCGGCAGGAGGTCGAGCGTGTAGTAGCCGCTCAAAACGCGCGTGGTAATGGACGTTACATTATTCACGGCGAAGTTGGCCTGCGCGTTGGCGAGATAGCTCTCGCGGCTGTCCGTGGCGGCAAGGTAATAGATCGCCATGATCGGCCCGCCGATGGAAAACAGTCCCCCGCAGACGCCCGCGAGCAGGCCGCAGACGACGGTGACCGCCGGCGTAACGCGGATGGCGGCCTTCTTTTCCGTCAGCAGCAGATAGGCGCCGAGCAGCATCAGGAACGCGCCGAACACCATGGTCATCACGCGCAGGTCCATCGAGCCGATGAAGCGGATGGCCGTCACGCTCGCCGCCGCGTAAAGCAGCGTGGGCGGCAGAGTGAGCTTGAGGTCGATGCTTTTGCGCAGCTTCCACGCCAGCGTGACCGTCAGCCCGAGGCAGATGGAGGTCGAGACCGACGGCGCGACCACCATGGTGAAAAAGTACGGCAGAATGGTCATCATCACGACCGCCGCGCCGAAGCCCGTGATGGATTGAACAAAGCCGCCGAGCGCTGCGCTCAGCGCGACTGCAAGGTATACCATAATCGCTTTCCTCTGATTTCCTTTTCCGAAAAAATGACCGCCGGCATTTCTGCCGACGGTCATTGTATGCTTTTTCCCGAATCGTGTCAAGATTTCGCAAGGCTTATTTGCCGCGCTTCTTGCCGAGATAGGCCTCCTTGACCTTTTCATCGGCCAGCAGCTCCGCGCCTGTGCCGCTCATGGTGATGGTGCCGGTCTCGAGCACATAGGCAAGGTCGGCGATCTTGAGCGCCATGTTGGCGTTCTGCTCAATGAGCAGGATGGTCACGCCCTGCCGGTTGATCTCGCGGATGATATCAAAGATCCCCTGCACGACCAGCGGCGCAAGGCCGAGGGAGGGTTCGTCCATCATCAGCACCTTCGGACGGGACATCAGCCCGCGGCCGACGGCCAGCATCTGCTGCTCGCCGCCGGAGAGCGTGCCGGCAAGCTGCCAGTTGCGCTCCTTCAGGCGGGGGAAGAGCTCATACACCCACTCGATATCCTTTTCGATCTCTTCCTTATCCTTGCGCAGGTAGGCGCCGATCTTGAGGTTTTCGAGTACGGTCATGTCCGGGAACACGCGCCGTCCCTCGGGAACCTGCGCGATGCCCGCGGCGAGAATGGCGTTGATGGGCTTGCCGAGCAGCTGCTCGTTGTTGTAGGTGATGGAGCCGGACTTGGCCTTGACAAGGCCGGAGATGGTACGCAGCGTGGTGGATTTGCCCGCGCCGTTCGCGCCGATGAGGGTGACGATCTTGCCGTCGGGCACCTCCATGTCAATGCCGCGCAGCGCCTGAATGCCGCCGTAGGCGACCTGAAGGTTTTGAATTTTAAGCATCCTCTTCCACCCCCAGATAGGCGTCGATGACGCGCTGGTTATTCTGGATCTCCTCCGGCGTGCCGGTGGCGATCAACTCGCCGAAGTCAATGACGTAGATGCGGTCGGAAATGTCCATGACGAGGTCCATGTGGTGCTCGATGAGCAGGATGGTCATGTGGAACTCGTCACGGATGCGGCCGATGAACTCGGTCAGCTCGTTCGTCTCCTGCGGGTTCATGCCGGCAGCAGGCTCGTCGAGCATCAGAAGCTTCGGATGCGTCGCCAGCGCGCGGGCGATCTCCAGCCGGCGCTGCTTGCCGTAGGGCAAAGACGTCGCCAGCTCGTCCTTTACATCCTCCAGGCCCACGATGCGCAGAAGCTCCATGACCTCCTCGCGCTGGCGCGCCTCCTCGGCGCGGTTGAGGCGGAAGGTGGCGGAAAAGACATTGCTCGTGCGCAGCATGTGCTTGGCGATGAGCACATTGTCGAACACGGTCTGGGACTTCCACAGGCGGATGTTCTGGAACGTGCGCGCCATGCCGAGCTTGGTGATCTTATCGGGCGTGGGGTCCAGAACGGGTGCGGAGAGGAACTTTTCGGCCTCCTTGCCCTTGTAGCTCTGCTTCATCTTGCCCTGCGGATGGTTGCGGACGATCGGCTCGCCCATGAAGCTGACCTGGCCGTTCGTCGGCTCGTAAACGCCCGTGATGGTGTTGAACGCGGTGGTCTTGCCCGCGCCGTTGGGACCGATGAGCGCGACGATCTCGCCCTCGTTGACCTCAAGGCTCAGGTTGTCGACGGCGACGACGCCGCCGAACTGCATCGTAATATTGTCGAGACGCAGAACGTTTTGGCTCATTTCTCGCCGCCTCCCTTCTTTGTATGACGGCGCAGGAGATCGGGCAACTCCTTATCGCCCATGATGCCCTTGCGGAAGAAGAGCACAACGACCATGATGATGACGGAGATGACCGCCATGCGGAAGCCGTTCTTGAAGAGGCCCGGTGCCGTGATGCCGAGGAACTTGCCGGTATCCAGACCGCGCAGCAGCCACTCGAGCGCCGCGATGTAGAGGAAGCTCGTGAGCACGCTGCCGGTGATGGAGCCGATGCCGCCGATGACGACCAGCAGCAAGATCTCATAGGTCATGCTGCTTCGGAACGACATCGCCGGCACCGCGCCCATGTACATCGCCAGCATACCGCCGCCGACGCCCGCAAAGAACGAGGAAATGACGAAGGCAAGGCGCTTGTGGTGGGCGAGATTGATGCCCATCGCCTCGGCGGCGACCTCGTCGTCGCGGATGGCCTTGAACGCGCGGCCGTAGGTGGAGTTCACCAGCAGCACAACGCACGCGATGAACACGCCGATGAGCAGCAGGTACGCGGTCGCGCTGCTGAAATCGGGATAGCCCTTGAGAAGGTTCGAGGCGTTGGTCAGCGGACCGATGGCGTTCCATTGGATAATGGTGCGCATGATCTCGGCAAAGCCGAGGGTCGCAATAGCGAGGTAGTCGCTCTTCAGACGCAGCACGGGCAGACCGATCAGATAGGCGAAGAACGCCGCGATCAGACCGCCGACAAGCAGCGCGAGGATCATACCGACCGCCGAGCCGACCTTGTCACCGAGGAAGCTCGCGAAGATCTCCGGCAGGGAGAACTTCACGATACCGCCGTCAAAATACTGGTATACGCCCGCGCGCTTGGCGACCGGGATGCACAGCACCGCGTAGGAATACGCGCCGAGGAGCATAAAGCCCGCCTGACCGAGGGAGAAAAGGCCCGTAAAGCCGTTGAGCAGATTCATCGAAACGGCGACGAGGGAATAGACCGACGCCTTTTTGATGACCTTGATCACAATGTGATAGCTCGGGAGCTGGGAGTCGAGGGCCATCGTGACCGCCAGCACGACGAACAGGATGAGCGCGGTGAAGATATACTCTTTGCCGATCGTTTTCTTTTTCATCTTCACCCCTCCTTACACCTTGTCCGTGACCTTTTCGCCGAACAGTCCCGTGGGCTTGACGCACAGCACGATGATCAGCAGCGCAAAGGTGAACGCATCGGAGAAGGTGGACTGGCCGAGGCCCTTGATGATCTCCTCGCAAAGGCCGATCAGGAACGCGCCGACCACCGCGCCGGGAATGGAGCCGATGCCGCCGAACACCGCCGCGACGAAGGCCTTCAGGCCGGGCATACCGCCGGAGGTGATCGCCACCGTGGGATAGTTCGTAAAGTAGAGCATCGCGCCGACCGCGGCGAGGAACGAGCCGATGACAAAGGTCATGGAAATGACGGAATTGATCTTCACGCCCATGAGCTGCGCCGTCTCAAAGTCCTTGGCGGCGGCACGCATTCCCATGCCGATCTTGGTCTTTTTGATGAGCGCGACGAGCGCAAAGACGAGCGCGACGGTCAGAAGAGGCGTCACGACCGTGACGCGCTTGGTGGACGCGCCGAAGATCGTCACGGTGTCGGAGATCCACGGAATGGGCGTCTTGACCGGCTGCGGCAGGCCGCCGGTCAGGTAGAACGCAAGATTCTGGATGAGGTAGCTCACACCGATGGCGCTGATCATCAGCGACATACGCGGCGCCGTGCGCAGCGGCTTATAGGCCACGCGCTCGATGGCAAAGCCGAGAATGACGGTGAAGATGAGCACCAGCGGGATTGAAATGTACATGGGCATGGACGCGGTGGTGTAGACCATGATCAGGCCTGCCACCATAAAGACATCGCCGTGGGCAAAGTTAATGAGGCGCAGAATGCCGTAGACCAGCGTGTAGCCGATGGCGATGAGCGCGTACTGACCTCCCACAGAGATACCGCTGATCAGATACGGTAAAATTCCCTGCATGGAAAACCTCCTGTTGGTAGGATATCAGAGGAAAGCGGAAAACGGGGAAAACTTGGCGGGGCGAAAGCCCCGCCAAGTTTGCTGCTTGTGGAGAGATTTGTGGGCTTTTCTCAGTCGATGCCCTGGATCTTCACGAAGTCCCACGCACCGGTCTCGGTGTTGGCGGTCTTGATGTAGGCCGCGTCGCGCTTGGCGTCGCCGATGTCGTCGAAGGCGATCTCGCCGGAGATGCCGGAGTAGGTCACGCCGGGCAGAGCAGCAAGGATGTCGGCGGGAGCGGTGCTGCCGGCAGCCTTGATGGCCTCGAGCGCGGTGAAGTAAGCGTCGTAGCCCATGACGGTGACGGCGGAGACCATGTCGTTGCCGCCGTTGTTGGTCTTGGCGTCGGCGTTGGCATTGATCCACTCCTTGATGCCGGCGTCGAACTCGGGATTACCACCCTCCTGATAGAAGGTCGTGATCTTAACATCGACATCCTTGCCCTTGGCGGCCTCAACGACCATGTTGCTGTCGAGCGTGTCGCCGCCGAGGATCGTGCCCTCGAAGCCCTGCGCGGCGGCGGCCTCAACGATCAGCTGCGCATAGTTGATGGAGACGGGGGAGAAAATGACGCCTGCGTTGGCAGCCTTGGCGTTGTTGATGTAGGAAACAAAGTTGGCATTGCCCTCGGGGAAGTTCTCGGCAACGACCTTGCCGCCGAGCTTCTCAAAGGCCTGCGTGAAGTAGTAGATCAAGCCCTGATCGTAGTCGCTGCCGAGCATACCGAGCAGGTAAGCGGTATCAACGCCGAGCTCCTTGTAGGCATAGTTCGCGAGGACCGTGCCCTGGAACGGATCGAGGAAGCAGATGCGGAAATAAACGTCGCAGTCGGAAGTGACCTGCGGGTTGGTGCAGGTGACGCCGATGGCGGGCACGCCGGCCTCGGCGAACACGGTGCCGCCGGCCATGGACACGCCGGAGCCGTAGGAGCCGAGCACGATGCTCACGCCCTTGTTGACCAGCTCAGCGGCCGCGGACGGGCCGTTCTCGGCTGCGGTACGGTTATCGACGACCTCCAGCTGGACCTTGTAGGTCTCGCCGTTGATGTCCACGGTGGGCTGGACGTAGTTGGCATACTGCATACCAAGCACCTCCTGCTTGCCGCCGGCGCCGTTGTCGCCGGTGAGCGGCTCGAAGACGCCGATCTTCACGACCTTCTCTTCGCCGGTGGTGTTGGGCGTGCCGCCCTCCTGCTGTTCGCCGCCCTTGTCGCCGCAGGCGACCAGTGCGAGCGCCATTGCGAGCGCAAGGACGAGTGCAAGAATCTTCTTCATATTCATATCCTCCTGACTTTCTGCCGCGCTGCCGCGGCAAGCGGGGCGTCCGCCCCTTTTGGTTGCAGTTTATTTTATCGAACCGTTGAATGGATTTCAAGCGTCGAATCTGTCAGAATTTTCGGTCGTTTCCGGTCGTTTTCCCACGGCCGCCTTGAAATTTCATGTGCATTTGTCTACGCACCGTGGACTCAAGTCCATTTATTGAGAATATCTATTGCTTTTCTGTTTTTCCCACGAGGACAAATGCTCTTGTCACTTTGCACAATAAAGATTTTCGCAAGAAAAGAAAAAAGTGACGCAGGGAACGGCAAATGCCCGTCCCTGCGTCACTTTTTCCATTCGTCCTTTTGCCCATCAGGCTTTTTCGCCGACCATTCGCTCAAATTCCTCGCCGGTCATCGTCTCGTGGGCGAGCAGATATTCCGCCACGACGGTCAGCGCCTCGCGCCGTGCCGTCAAGATCTCCTCGCAGCGCGCATACGCGCGGTCGATGATGGCCTTGACCTCCTCGTCGATCTCGGCGGCGGTCTTTTCCGAGTAGCTGCGCGTCTGGCCCATCGTCTTGCCGATGAACACCTCGTCGTGCCCGCTCTCAAAGGCAATGGAGCCGAGCTTCTCGCTCATGCCGTAGGCCGTGACCATCTTGCGCGCGATGTGCGAGGCGCGCTCGATGTCGTTCGACGCGCCGGTGGAAATGTCGCCGAGCATCAGCTTCTCCGCCGCGCGCCCGCCGAGGAGCGAGACGATCTGCTCCTCCATGTAGCGCTTGGACTGGTAGGAGTGGTCCTCGTCGGGCAGCGAAATGGTCATACCGCCCGCGTGTCCGCGCGGAACGATGGTGATGCGGTGGACCGGCTCGTGCGTCGGCAGCGCGTGCATCACGACGGCATGGCCCGCCTCGTGATAGGCGGTCAGCTTCCGCTCGTGCTCCGGCACAACGCGGCTGCGCTTCTCGGGTCCGGCGAGGACCTTGATCTCCGCCTCCTCGAAATCCGCCATGGTGATGAATTGGTCGCCGCGGCGCGCGCACAGCAGCGCCGCCTCGTTGGAAAGGTTCTCAAGGTCCGCGCCGGTGAAGCCCGCCGTGCCCCGCGCGACCTTGGCAAGGTCCACGTCCTCGGCAAGCGGCTTGTTGGCGGTGTGGATCTTCAAAACGTCCTCGCGGCCCTTGATGTCGGGATAGCCGACGTAGATCTGGCGGTCAAAGCGGCTGGGACGCAGCAGCGCGGGGTCGAGGATGTCCGCGCGGTTGGTCGCCGCGAGAACGACCACGCCGTCGTTCGTGCCGAAGCCGTCCATCTCGACGAGCAGCTGGTTGAGCGTCTGCTCGCGCTCGTCGTGACCGCCGCCGAGGCCGGTGCCGCGCTGGCGGCCGACCGCGTCGATCTCGTCGATGAAAATGATGCAGGGAGCCGCCTTCTTGGCCTGCTCGAACAGGTCGCGCACGCGGCTTGCGCCGACGCCGACGTACATCTCCACAAAGTCCGAGCCGGAGATGGAGAGGAACTCCACGCCCGCCTCACCCGCGACCGCGCGGGCGAGCAGCGTCTTGCCCGTTCCCGGAGGGCCGACGAGCAGCACGCCCTTGGGAATACGCGCGCCGAGCTCGACAAACCTTTGCGGGTCGCGCAGGAAGTCCACGATCTCCGCAAGCTCCTCCTTCTCCTCGTCCGCGCCCGCAACGTCGGCAAAGGTGGTCTTGCGGGCGCTCTCGCTGCCGTGCCGGAAGGTGGCATTGCCGAACTTCGCCATACGGTCGTTCCCGCCGCCGGAGGCGCGCATGGAGAAAAAGTACCAGATGGCGAACAGCCCCGCGACGGCGATCACATAGGGCAGGGCAATGGCAAGGTAGTTAGGTGAGTGGTTGGCGGAGTAGTTATAGTCCTCCAGAATGCCGGCGGCCTTCTGCTCCACGACAAGGTCGTTGAGGTCGTCGTAGAAAAGGTCGAAGTCGTAGAGCTCCTTCCGGAGCTCCGTCTTGCCGTCCACCGCCTCGCGCAGCTTGAGCGTGAGCGTGGTGTCCTGCACGGTGAAGGACTTCACCTTCTCCTGTTCAAAGAGCTGCACGACCTCAGCATAGGAGATCTCCGGCTCCTTGGGGCGGAAGAAATACGAGGCGGCCGAGAGCAGCATGAAAACGCACAGCATCCACAGCACATAATTGGGTCGTTTGGTCTGGGTCAAAGGTTTTCCCTCCTTTTGCGGCAGCAGAATCTGCCTTGAAGAAAAGAGGCGACGAGCGCCTCTTTTCGATTCTTCAAAAAAGTCCTACGGACTTTTTTGATATTTGGATGCGCTTCGCTCTGCGCCTCTCCGCCGCAGCGGCTCGACGCTCACTTCGCGAGATGTGTTATTTCAGACGCGCATGTCGTCAGAAATAACAGTCAAGATCATTTGCGCCGTGCGCGGCGCAAAGCCTGCGGCGCTTTTTCCATCATACGCCGGCCTTACTTGCTGTAGACCTCCGGCTTGAGCACACCGATGTACGGCATATTGCGGTACTGCTGGGCGTAGTCCAGCCCGTAGCCCTTCCCACCGCGCAGGCGCGGCGGGAGCCCTTTGATCTTACTCTGAACGGTACGGAATGAATCCGTCCCGTTCCAAGATTTTGCCTGCGGCAAAATGCTTGTACGCGCTTACGCGCGCCGCCCCTTTCAGGGCGTGTGGGCTACGGCCTTACTTGCTGTAGACCTCCGGCTTGAGTACGCCGATGTACGGCATATTGCGGTACTGCTGGGCGTAATCCAGCCCGTAGCCCACGACGAACTCGTCGGGGACCTCAAAGCCCGCGAGATCGGCCGTGATGGGCTTGACGCGGCGGGCGGGCTTATCGAGCAGAGTGACGACCGTCACGCTCTTGGCGCCCTTGGTGAGGAAATAGTTCTTGAGGAAGTAGAGGGTATTGCCGGAGTCCAGGATATCCTCAATGACCACGATCTCGCGGCCCGTAATGTCCTGCTGCAGGTCGTGCGTGATCTGCACCACGCCGGACGAGGACGTGCCGTTCTGGTAGGACGACACCGCGATGAACTCGATGTCGCTCTTGATCTGGCAGGCGCGGACGATGTCCGCCATGAAGATGAAGCTGCCCTTGAGCACGCCGAGGAACAGCGGGTTGCGGTCCTTGAACTGCTCGTAGAGCGTGTCGCCCATCTCCTGCACGCGCGTCCTGATCTGCTCCTCGCTGTAGAGCACCTTCAGCATATCCTGATCCATCATGCTTTTCGCCATAGTTTTTCCCTCTCCCATTGTTTTATGTTTGTTTTTTCGGAGCATTACTCCGCGGTTTTCTCAAAGGTCAATACACACACGCTCTCGCCGTCCGTCGGCAGAAACAGCGCGTCCGTGCCGATGCCGTACACCGCAGCGACCGCGCCGCCCGAGCGGATGACCGGCGTTTGCTCCCGCTCATCCGGCGAAAAGCCGCGCTCGGCGAAGAGCCGCTTGAGGCTCCGCGAGCCGCGCGAGACGGGCAGCGTCATGCTCTCCCGCACGTCCCACGCGCCGACCGAGAGCGGCGCGTCCAGAGCGGCACCTCTTAATATAACGGTATTTTCAGAATTTTCAACCGTTTTTTCGCATTTTCGGCAGGTGATGGCAAAGCCGCCCCACCGGACGGTCTCCCCCGCGCGGAGCAAAACGCGCTCCGGCGTTTCCCTCCGGTGTGCGCAGAGCGTCAGCACACCGTCCGCGCGCCGCGCGGTCACGCCGCCGGGCAGGTCGAGCTGTGCCGTCCCGCTTCCCGCGCAGAGCGCGGCAAGCGCGTCGTAGTGCGCGGCGGTGAAGTCCTTCTTCCCCGCGCCGAGTGCGTCGAGCGCAAGGCGCAGCACCCTCGACCGCAGGACCGCGGGTACCTGCGTGACCGCCGCGCAGGGCAGCGTCACCGCTCCGGCCTCCATTTTCAGCTCCGTCAGATAAGCGGCGGCAAGGGAGTCGAGGTATTCATCCTCCTGCCGCAGGCGCAGCGCCGTCTCGCCGATGTGCTCGACCGCCTGCGCGTTGACCCGGCAGAGCTTCGGCAGCACCTCCGCGCGGATAAAGTTGCGCGTGAGCGCCGTGTCCGCGTTGGTCGCGTCCGTGCGATAGGGCACATGATGCTCCTTCGCGTAGGCGGCAAGCTCCTCCCGCGTCAAGCAGAGGAAGGGGCGCACCAGCCTGCCGTTTTTCGGCGCGATGCCGGCAAGGCCCGCCATGCCCGTGCCGCGGGCAAGATGAAAGAGCACCGTTTCGGCGTTGTCGTTCGCGTGATGGGCGGTGACGATGCGCGCCGCGCCGGTCTGCCCGGCAACGGAGTTAAGAAAGTCATAGCGCAGCTTGCGCGCCGCCTCCTCGATTGTCAGGCCGTTCTCCCCGGCGTAGGCCGCCACATCGCCCGTGCCGACGCACAGCGGGATACGCCGCGCCGCGCACCACGCACGCACGAGGTCCTCGTCCATGTCGGCCTCCTGCCCGCGCAGCTGATGGTTGTAGTGCGCCGCGCACACGCGGTAGCCGTTTTCGTATAAAAAGTCCAGCAGACACATCGAGTCCATGCCGCCCGAAGCCGCCGCGAGCAGCAGCTCGTAGCGCGGCAGCAGGTCGAAGCGCTGCACAAAGTCCAGTACCTTTTTCATTCGTCCTCGTACCGCCTTTCGAGCGTGCCGAAGGTCGTGTACTCCGGCATCCAGCGCAGCTCGACCTTGCCGGTCTCGCCGTGGCGGTTCTTGGCGACGATGCACTCGGCAATGTTGTGCTTTTCGGAATCCTCGTTGTAATAGTCGTCGCGGTAGAGAAAGAGCACGATGTCCGCGTCCTGCTCGATCGCGCCGGATTCACGCAGGTCGGAGAGCATGGGGCGCTTGTCGTCGCGCTTTTCGTTCGCGCGCGAGAGCTGTGAAAGGCAGAGCACAGGGACCTGCAATTCCTTCGCCATGATCTTGAGCATACGCGAAATGTCGCTCACCGCCTGCTGGCGGTTTTCGCCGCTGTAGCCCTTTCCGCCGGCGGAGGTCATCAGCTGAAGATAGTCGATGACAACGAGAGCGAGGTTTTCGATGCGGCGGCATTTGGCATTCATGTCCGCGACGGTGAGGAGCGGGTTGTCGTCGATCTTGATGTCCGTGCGGCTGAGCGTCGAGGCCGCCTCCGCGATCTTTACCCAGTCGCTCTCACGCAGATTGCCGGAGATGAGCCGTCCGTTCTCCACCAGCGCCTCGTTGGACAGTACGCGTGTGACGAGCTGTTCCTTGGACATTTCCAGGGAAAAGACCGCGACCGCCTTGCCGCTCGCCTTGGCGACGTTGAGCGCCACGTTGAGCGCAAAGCTCGTCTTACCCATACCGGGTCTCGCAGCCAACAGGATAAGGTCAGATTTGCTCAGGCCGTTGATCTTGTCGTCCACGGCGCTCAGGCCCGTGGAAAGGCCCGGCAGCGTCTTACCGCCGGTGGCGGAAAGCTCGGTGAGATGGTCGAGCACGCCCTGCAGCACCACGCTGATCTGCTCCATATTCTGTGCGCTGCGCCCGCGGCGCACCGCGTAGATCTTCTGCTCGGCGGCGTCGAGCACGGCGGAGGCTCCGCCCGTGCCGTCCTGCACCATGCCGGTAATGTCGCTCGCCACGGTCGCGATCGCGCGCAGCAGCGCCTTGTCGCGCACGATGTCGGCGTATTCATTGACATTCGCGGAGGTTGGCGTGACCTCCATGAGCTGCACAAGATAATTGCGCGTGGTATTTTCGTCATAGGTGCCGTTGCGCTCCATCTCGCCCGCGACGGTCACGCCGTCGATAGGCTTGGAGTAGAGGAACATGGAATAGATCGTCTCGAAGATCTCCCGGTTCTGGCGCAGGTAGAAATCCTCAGGGCGCAGCTTTTCCATCACGTCCTTGATGCAGTTCGCGTCGATGAGCATCGAGCCGAGCACCGCCTGCTCCGCCTCGAGCGAGTGCGGCATCTGGCGGTAGAGCAGTTCGTCCATCGCAGGGCACCTCTTTTCTGCGTAAAGTCTGGCTTATTCCTCCGCCACGGTCACGGTGAACTTCCCGCTGACCTCGTAGCCGAGCTTCGCGCGGATCTCATAGCTGCCGAACGCCTTGATCGGCTCGTCGAGCACGATTTTCTGCTTGCCGACGTCCAGGCCGAACTGTGCCATGAGCGCCTCGGAGATCTCCTTGCCGGTGATGGCGCCGAAGAGCTTGCCGTTCGCGCCGCCCTTGGCGGTGATCTTCACGGTGCAGTTACGCAGCTTGTCCGCGGTCTCTACGGCGGCGGCGCGGTTCGCCGCCTCCTCGGCGCGGCGCGCCTTTTCCTTGAGGTTCATGGTGTTGATGGCGTCCGCCGTGGCGGGGATGGCCAGCTTGCGCGGCAGCAGATAGTTGCGGGCGTAGCCCTCCGCCGCGTCGATCATCTGGCCCTTCTTGCCCTGACCTCTGACGTCCTGCTGTAAAATTACTTTCATCGTTCTATCCTCCTGATGGTGGTTTTTTATCCTTCCAAATACTGGTCGATGGCGGCGATGAGCTGCTCGCGCACCGCGTCCACCGTCCCGTCCGGGATCTGTCCGCCCGCGGTAGTGGAGTTTCCGCCGCCGCCGAGCTTTTCCATAATGAGCTGCACGTTGATCTCGCCGAGCGAGCGCGCCGACAGATTCACGCCCGTATCGTGCTTGAAGAGCACGAACGACGCGCGCACGCCGCGCAGCGTCAGCAGCTCGTCGGCGGCCTTGGCCGCGGTCACGCGGTCGATGTCCTGCTCCACCGCCGCGATGGCAATGTCGTTGTGATACAGCTCCGCGTGGCGGATGATGTCATAGCGCTCGATCATGTCGGAAAGCGTTCCCTGGAACAGGCGCTGCACGTCCGCCGTGTCCACGCCCGCGCGGCGCAGCAGCGCCGCGGCCTCAAAGGTGCGTCCGCCGGTGCGCATGGTAAAGTTCTTCGTATCGAGCACGATGCCCGCGAACAGGGCCTCGGCCTCGGCGCGCAGCAGATCGCCGGGGTCAATGAGATATTGCAGCAGCTCGCTCACCAGCTCCGATGCCGACGAGGCATACGGCTCGTGGAAGTTGAGCGCAGCGGATTCAATATAGCTCGCCGCCCGGCGGTGATGGTCGATGACCGCCACGCGGTTGCAGGTGTCAAGCAGCTGCTCGGACTCCACGAAGTCGGGGCGGTTGGTGTCCACCACCACGAGCAGCGCGCCGGGCTGTGCCTTGATGAAGGCGTCGCTGCCGCTGATGAAGGCGTCCTTATACTCCGGCAGCGCGGCAAGGCGCTTGAGGATCGGGCCGGCGGCATTGTCGTCCATGTCAATGACGATCTGCGCCTTCTTGCCGCGCTTGCGCGCGATGCAGCACACGCCCGCCGCCGCGCCGACGGCGTCGAAGTCGGCGTGCTTATGGCCCATGATAAAGACCTGACTGGCATCGGAGATCAGCTCGCCGAGGGCGTTGGCCATCACGCGGGACTTGACCTTCGTGCGCTTTTCGGTGGACTTTGTCTTGCCGCCGTAGAACTCAAAATCGAGGCGGTTGCGCACGACGACCTGATCGCCGCCGCGCGAGAGCGCCATCTCGATGGACAGGCCCGCGTTCTTGAAAAGCGTCTCGTAATCGTCTGCGTCCTTGCCGACTCCGATGGAGAGCGTCGCAGCGACGCCGTCCTCGGTGACAACGGAGCGCACCGCGTCGAGCACGCTGAACTTGCCCTCGAGCAGCGTATTGTAATGCTTTTCCGTCAGCAGCAGCAAATAGCGGTTGCGGTCGTACTTGCACAAAAGCCCCTGCGTGCCCGACACCCACGCGCTGATCTTTTCGTCGATCTGCGCGAGCACAGACGAGCGCGCCGCCTCGGTGCCGGCCTTCATCAGCTCCTCGTAGTTATCGAGCATGAGCACGGCCACGATGGGGCGGTTCTCCTCGCTCTTTTTCCTGAGCTCGTCCTGCTCGGTCACGTCCATCCAATAGGTCAGCGCGAGAAGCCCGCGCGCGCCGCTGCGGCCGCTCGGATGCGTGAGACTGCCGAACACGCGGAAGTGCCGGTTGTTGACGACGACCGTTTCGGGGCACTCGCTCTTTCCCTCCAGCAGCCATTGGGCGGGGAAGCCGGGCAGTGTATCCTCCAGCCGGTTATCGAACAGATTCTCCCTCATGCCCGTGAGCTGGAGGAAGCTCTCGTTGCTCCACAGCACCTCCTGCGTATCGGGCCGGAAGACCATCATGGCAAAGGGGGCCGAGAGCATGGAGGACTTGCCCGCGCTCGCCACATCGTCGGTCATATCCTCGACGTAGCGCTGGATGCCCTCGCGGCGCTTTTGCGCCGTGCGGCGGAAATAGACATAGGTGAGCGCCATCACACCGGCCTCAACGAGGCCGAGGATCGGCTCGATCCACAGCGTCACCGCGCAGAAGACCGCGGCAAGAAGAAAATACAGCCGCATATTCGGCTCGGTCAGCTTATTGACTTTCTTACTCATAAGGTATCCTCCCCGCTTCATCGGCGGCACAAAGGCGGAACAAATACGGATAGATACTATATTGTAGCACACGGGCGCGCAAGGGTGCAATAGGCTTTCCGATAAAAAATTCGTCTGGAAAAGGGGCGCATGAAAAAAAGTGTGTACTTTTTCCAAAAAACGTGGTATACTATAAAAACACAAATTGTATTGAGCCGCCATCGCGCGGTTTGAATAGAGCACAAGTCCATAGTAAAAACGATCAGGGCGCCGATGGTGCGATGCGCTCCGCGGAACAGGGCGGAGCGCGCAGCACGGACGCCGTTGTTTCCGTGCGGTCATTTCCGCGCGGCGTGGACCGAATGCTCACCCAATTTTTGAAGATCCATAAGGAGTGAATGCATTTTGGCAGAAAATTTGAAGATCATCCCGCTCGGCGGGCTGAACGAGATCGGCAAGAACATGACCGTGTATGAGTACGGCGGCGAGATCATCGTCGTGGACTGCGGCATGGCCTTTCCCGGCGACGATATGTACGGCATCGACCTTGTCATTCCCGACGTGAGCTACCTCACCAAGCACAAGAACCGCATCCGCGGTCTGTTCATCACCCACGGCCACGAGGACCACATCGGGGCCATCCCCTACGTCCTCAAGCAGGTCAATATGCCCATCTACTGCACCCGCCTCACCGCAGGCCTCATTCGCCTGAAGCTCGAGGAGCACGGGCTTTTGAAGTCCACCAAGATCGTCACGGTCGAAAGCGGCATGACGGTCAAGGCCGGCAAGTTCAGCGTGGAGTTCATTCATGTGAACCACTCCATCGCGGACAGCGTGGCGTTTGCCATCCACACCGGGCTCGGCACCGTCGTCCACACGGGCGACTTCAAGATCGACTCCACGCCCATCGACGGCGAGGTCATCGACCTCGCGCGCTTCGGTGAGTTGGGCAAGCAGGGCGTGCTCGCGCTGCTCGCGGACTCCACGAACGTCGAGCGCCCCGGCTACACGATGAGCGAGCGCATGGTCGGCAAGACCTTCGACCGGCTCTTTGCCGGCTGCAAGCAGCGCATCATCGTCACGACCTTCGCCTCCAACGTCCACCGCATCCAGCAGGTCATCGACGCGGCGGCGGCGGTCGGCCGCAAGGTCGCCGTCACGGGCCGCAGCATGGAAAATGTCACCAAGGTCGCGGTCGATCTCGGCTACATGAAGCTGCCCAAGAACACCGTGACGGATATCAACAAGATCAAGGCGCTCCCGCTCGATAAGCAGGTCATCGTCACCACCGGCTCGCAGGGTGAGGAGATGAGCGCGCTCTACCGCATGGCGTTTTCCCAGCACAAGCAGATTGAGGTCGGCCCCGGCGACCGCGTCATCATCTCGGCTTCCGCCATTCCCGGCAACGAGAACACCGTCTCGCGCGTCATCAACGAGCTGTTCCGCAAGGGCGTCGAGGTCATTTACGACCGCGCGGATATGCTCCACGTCTCCGGCCATGCCTGTCAGGAGGAGCTGAAGATCATCCACGCGCTCACAAAGCCGAAGTATTTTATCCCCGTACACGGCGAGCAGCGTATGCTGCAGATCCATAAGAACCTTGCCATGTCCATGGGCATGGACCGCAAGAACATCGCCATCTGCGAAAACGGCGACGCGGTGGAGATCACCGCCCGCACAATGAAGCTCGTGCCGGGCATGGCGCCCGCCGGTGAGATCTTCGTGGACGGCAGCGGTGTGGGCGACGTCGGCGCGGTCGTCCTGCGCGACCGCAAGCACCTTGCCGAGGACGGCATGGTGGTGGTCGTGCTGCCCATCTCCGCGCACGACGGCTATATGCTCGCCGAGCCTGAGATCATCACCCGCGGCTTCATCTACGTCAAGGAGTCCGAGGAGCTGATGAACGAGCTGAAAACGGTGGTCATGTCCGCCGCCGAGGGCGTGCTGGGTCGCCGCAGCCGTGACATCGGCGAGCTCAAGGGCGCGATCAAATCGGGCGTGAGCAACTACCTGTTCAAAACGACCAAGCGCAGCCCGATGGTCATTCCCGTCATCACAAAGCTGTAAAGAGTCAAGCAAAAAGCAGAGCGTTCCGCGGAACGCTCTGCTTTTTCAAAAGGCGGCGGAATGGCTTGCGTTTTGCGCCCCAGCGTGATAGAATGTTTTGCTGAAAAATAAAAGGAGGCTTTCCTTTATGAAATTAGGTATCGTCGGGCTGCCGAACGTCGGCAAGTCCACCCTGTTCAACGCCATCACCAACGCAGGCGCGGAGAGCGCCAACTATCCGTTCTGCACCATCGAGCCGAACGTCGGCATGGTGGCCGTGCCCGACGAGCGGCTGGACAAGCTCGCCGAGATGTACCACCCCAAAAAGAAGACCCCCGCGGTCATCGAATTCGTGGACATCGCGGGCCTTGTCAAGGGCGCCAGCCAGGGCGCGGGCTTGGGCAACAAGTTTCTGGAGAACATCCGTCGCACGGACGCCATCGTTCACGTCGTGCGCTGCTTCGATGACGAGAACATCATGCACGTCGTCGCCGACGCCAGCACGAACGTGCCCGTCGATCCCATCGGCGACATTGAAACGATCGACCTCGAACTCATCATGGCCGACCTGGAGATGGTGAACCGCCGCGTGGAAAAGGCCGCGAAGATGGGCAAGGGCGACAAGAAGTTCCTGCACGAGGCGGACGTATTCAAGGCACTCGCCGCGCACCTTGACGCCGGTAAGAGCGCGCGCACCTTTGAAGCCGACAGTAAGGAGGACGCCGAGCTGATCGCCACCGCCGACCTGCTCAGCCTCAAGCCCATCATCTACGCCGCAAACATGGACGAGGACGGCTTTGCCGACAAGGACTCCAACAAATATTATAAGCTCGTCGCCGATTTGGCGGCAAAGGAGGGCGCGGAGGTGCTGCCCATCTGCGCCAAGCTCGAGCAGGACATTGCTGAGCTGGACGGCGACGACCGCGCCATGTTCCTTGAGGAGCTGGGCATCGAAAAGTCCGGCCTGGACCGGCTCATTCAGTGTTCCTATACGCTGCTGGGACTGATCTCCTTCCTCACCTACGGCGAGGATGAGTGCCGCGCGTGGACCATCGTCAAGGGTACGAAGGCTCCGCAGGCCGCCGGCAAGATCCACTCCGACATCGAGCGCGGCTTCATCCGTGCCGAGACCATCAACTTCTCCGAGATGATCGCCTGCGGCTCCGTGGCCGCCGCCAAGGAGAAGGGGCTGCTGCGCAGCGAGGGCAAGGACTATGTGGTGAAGGACGGCGACATGATCTACTTCCGCTTCAATGTCTGAGCTCACAAAACGGGGAGATGCCATCTCCCCGTTTCGGTTATCCTTCTTGTAAACCTATATAAAATTTCAGGTTGACAGAGACGCCGTGCTGTGCTACACTGGCCCCATCCTGTTGAGAAAAAGAAAGGCAGCCTCATGAAAACAAGAGACCTCATTTACTGCGCCCTGTTTGCCGCCCTGACCGCCATCGGCGCGTTCCTCCACTTCCAATTCATGCACGCGACCATCACGCTGCAATGCTTCTTCACCGCCATGGCCGGACTGCTGCTCGGCGCGAGGCTCGGCGCGCTCTCGCAGGCGCTCTACGTCGGTCTCGGTCTGGTTGGTCTGCCCATTTTCGCTGCCGGCGGCGGCTTCAGCTATGTGTTCAATCCCACCTTTGGCTTTCTGCTCGGTCTGATCCCCGCCGCGTGGGTCATCGGCAGGCTCGCGGAGAAAAACCGCACGCCGATGCGTCTCGCGCTCGCCTGCGCCGCCGGCTTTGCTGTGCTTTACGCCATCGGCCTGCCCTACATCGCGCTCATCGTAAACGTCTACAACGGCGGAGCCGTCAGCGCGGCGAAGCTCGCCACGGCCTATATGCTGCCCTATCTCCCCGGCGACTGCCTGAAGATCGTCGTCAGTGTGCTCCTTGCCCCGCGTATTCTCAGGGCAATGGCAAGAAATTCATAAAAATTTTACCGCAAAGTTGCAAATGCAACTTTGCAAAACTGCAAATACTATGCTACACTAAGCTCACAAAGGCAAGCAACCTAAAAATTCCAACAAAAATCAAATGGAGGATACGAATATGAAAAAGTGGGTCTGCAAGGTTTGCGGTTATATCTATGAAGGTCCCGAGGCGCCCGCGGAGTGCCCCGTGTGCCACGCCAAGAGCAATATGTTCGAGGAAGTCAAGGGCGAGATGAAGCTCGCCGCCGAGCATGAGTTCGGCGTTTATGCCAAGACCGTGAAGAACAACGACCAGATTAGCGAAGAGGACAAGAAGTATATCTTCGATCAGCTCATGGCCAACTTCAACGGCGAGTGCAGCGAGGTCGGTATGTACCTGTGCATGGCGCGCATTGCGCACCGCGAGGGCTATCCCGAGATCGGCCTGTACTGGGAGAAGGCCGCCTACGAGGAAGCCGAGCACGCCGCAAAGTTCGCGGAGCTCCTCGGCAGCGACCTTGAGAGCAACATGACCGATTCCACCAAGAAGAACCTCGCCTGGCGTGTGGACTGCGAGTTCGGCGCGACCAACGGCAAGTTCGAGCTGGCTGCCTGCGCGAAGAAGAACGGCCTTGACGCCATTCACGACACCGTCCATGAGATGGCCCGCGACGAGGCCCGTCACGGCAAGGCGCTCAAGGGCCTGCTGGAGCGCTACTTCAAGTAAGCCGAAGGCACTGAAAAATCAAGAGATTTTTAAGGGGAAGCTGAGAGATCGGCTTCCCCTTTTTTGCTCCGCGGGAGAGTGGGGAGTGGATAAAAAGGTGGATGTGCGTTCCTGCTTTCGCCAATAAAATCATCAAAAGTGGCAATTCAAAAAGTGGATGTTGCTATGATATACCTTTGGATGTTCAGGAAACAATATCTTTCAAGCAGCATGATTGCCGGCTTAATGCGAATGTTTGCCGAAGGTCTGGATATACACGCTATGTCCTTGATCCGCTTCATTTCTGTCTCTCCATATCATATAGCACCGTTGTTCTTCATTTTCGATTTCTCCCCTCCTTGTTCTTATCCCATTATACAAATACAGAGAGCGATGTCACCCGCTCTCCGTATTTGCTGAAAAAGTTCCGATTCTCTTAGAATATCGAAATCACTGAGATTATTTTTTCTTCAAATCCTTCAGCACTCTCCAGCCAGAGGTGGAAAAGCCAATCTCAAAGTAATAGGCATCTACGATCTCATAATCCCAATCGGCCATAGCAAACCATATATTTGTCCTGAGGATAAACAACTTTCTCCGTCAATTCGATCCAGCCGGAAATCGGATCGTCTCCGTTCTGGCGTACCACGCCCTTGATCTTGCTGCCGACGTGGGGTGCGTACAGCTTGCGCAGGCGTCCGGGGAAGCGATTGATATGCACCTCCGTCAGTTCGGTATTGTAGCCAAGCGTCGGGCCCCTCTCTACCCCCCCCCCAGTCGCGGTCCTGCCATATCTTCGCCAGATAGTTGCCGGGCTTTCCCTCAAATTTACACGGAATACTGATGAGGCCCTCCTGCATGGTGGTATAGTCAGCAGACGTCCCTGTCACCCCGCACCATACCGCTTGCGGTATTGAAGCGGTGAGGCGCCATATCCCTTTTTTTCCGCCCATTTGCAATAATCCTTCCGAAAGCGCGTTTCTCCCATTTCGAGGATGTGAGTGGTGTGATGATAGCGCAGGACAAAGTCCGAAAGCTTGTGCCGTCCGGCATGGTCGCTCATGAGCTCCTGCATACCGGGCAAAACCTGGTCACAGATGGCGTTAAAATCGACCTTTGCCTTGATCAGCATGGAGGTCATCTGGTAATACTGCCGCGCCAGAAGCTGAAGCTCCCGATATGTATCCTCCGGCAGTCTGGTCGGTTGAAGCTCCTGCCAATAAGCCAAACCGTACAAAGCGATCTGCATAGCGTCGATTCGGTCGGTCTTCACCTTGCGGATACTTTGTGAGCAAAACCGCTTCATCCGCAGCGAATTGACGACGGAGACGAATATTCCGTTCTCCAACAAAGCGGCCACCACCGGGCAATGGTAGCTGCCGGTGCTTTCCAAAACGGCACGAACCTCTTCACCGCTGCTGCGCAGCAGCGATACGAGCTCCGACATTCCTTCCCTCGTGTGCTGAACTTCAAACGGAGCGTACACGATCTCTCCCCCTGGCTTCATTCCGCACA
>ENA-UOJL01001555-UOJL01001555.1-human-gut-metagenome-genome-assembly--contig:-P47-NODE-1555-length-23356-cov-5.665508_pt1 | contig 23356 bp, 20 predicted proteins | sample MGYA00242347_ERZ723894 | MGnify/ENA metagenome assembly ERZ723894
GGATACAACAATCTATATAATTACAGCGTTGGCAATAAGCAGAACCATGAAGCAAAAAAAAAAGATATATTCAAACCGATATTTCTTGTGGCGGCTGTTATTTTCATTATAATAGGAATATTCATACTGCCGTATTGCCGCAGCGCAGCTTATTATCCGGTAAATGATGAGGTATTCAGTGGAGTACCGATAACCAATAGCATAAATTCAATAAGAATGAGAGGATTAGAAGATTTTTTTGAGAATTTCGCTGAGAATGAGGATGAAGTGAAATTATTTTATATAATTTTAGGTATTTTCATTATAATGGCTGTTACAGCTTCAATTTTCGCTGTTATTGCAATTGTTAAGCTCTGCTTGAAAAAGGAAAAATCGTCGCTGAAAACGCTTGGAATTTCTTTATTCTTTCCTATGATAGGATATATCATGAATATGATTGCCGGATTTATTGCGAAAAACGAATTAAACGAAATTGAAGAGGATATTGGTAAAATCAGTTTTGTTCCGGTAATTATGGCGTTTGTCTGCATTGTATTAGTGATTCTTGCCTTCATGGCAGCTAAGGAGGCTGAACACAATCATTCGGCTTGACAAATATCTTAAAAAACAGTATAATATTAACAGGTCTTGCCAAAATTTAAGAATGGAGAGAAAAATATGGATAATCAGAGAGCAATTGCGCTTCTGATAGCTGTTGCGGCTGCAATACTGGTCGTTCTTGCCGGAAGATCCTGCATGAAAAACATTGAAGAACAAAATAAGGAATCTGAAAAAAACAATCCGGCTGTTGTTTATTCCTCGCCGATAATTACCGAAGCTGCGTCAACTGCTCCTAATGAAATTGTCGGAACTACAGCAGAGAAAACAATTATTCCAAGTGAATCTGTGCCGGATGAATCGAATTCGGATGAAACTGTAGTTGTTACGACAACAAAATCAATGCTTGATGAATTCTGGGACAGCGAACAGCCCGATTATCTCGATCCATACGAATCCTCCGGCGGAATACAAACACCGTCGGTTGTTGAAATTGAAATAGGTTAAATAACGGAGGCTATTAAAATGGTTGTAATTGAAATGGAAAACGGAAAGAAAATAAAAATCGAGCTTTATCCAGATATTGCTCCGATATCATGCGAAAACTTCGAGAAACTCGTTAAAAGCGGATTTTACGATGGTCTTACTTTTCACAGAGTAATTCCGGGATTCATGATTCAGGGCGGATGTCCTAAAGGCAACGGAACTGGCGGTCCGGGCTGGAATATCAAGGGCGAATTCTCCTCAAACGGCGTTAAGAACGATCTTAAACATACAAGAGGCGTGCTCTCTATGGCTCGTTCGATGATGCCCGATTCCGCAGGTTCACAGTTTTTCATCATGCACGAGGACGCTCCTCATCTCGATGGACAGTATGCCGCTTTCGGAAAGGTTATCGAGGGCATTGAAGTTGTTGACGAGATTGCTGAGGTCGCAACGGATTACAGCGACAAGCCGCTTGAACCCCAGATTATGAAAAAGGTAACAATTGAGGAATAAGAGGTAAAAAATGCTTTATATAGGATGCCATTTATCAAGCTCTAAGGGCTATCAGGCTATGGGCAGACAGGCGGTTGACATTGACGCAAATACGTTTGCTTTCTTCACGAGAAATCCGAGAGGCGGTTCGGCTAAGGCTATTGATATGGATGATGTAAAGAGATTTCTTGAGCTTTCAGACGAAAAATGTTTTGGAAAGCTGGTAGCTCACGCTCCGTATACTATGAATGCCTGCGCTGCCGATGAAAATATCCGCCGCTTTGCAAGAGAAGCTATGGCGGATGACCTGAAACGTATGGAGGCTACTCCCGGAAATTACTATAATTTTCATCCCGGTTCTCACGTAAAACAAGGTGCGGATGTCGGAATAGAGCTTATTTCCAAGCAGCTCAACGATGTTCTTACTGAAGAACAGTCAACGATAGTTCTTCTTGAAACTATGGCAGGAAAAGGTTCTGAGGTCGGACGGAATTTCGGAGAGCTGCGTGAAATTATTGATCGTACTCAGCTAAAAAACAAGCTCGGAGTCTGCTTCGATACCTGTCATGTCTGGGACGGCGGATACGATATCGTGAACGACCTTGACGGAGTTCTTGAGGAATTTGACCGCATTATCGGAATTGATATGCTTAAAGCGATCCACCTTAACGACAGTATGAATCCCTGCGGCGCTCATAAGGATAGACACGCTAAGATCGGTGAGGGACATATCGGTGCAGACGCTCTTATCAATGTGATAAATCATCCGAAGTTAAGAGGATTGCCGGTCATTCTGGAAACTCCAAACGATATAGACGGTTACGCAAATGAAATAAAATTCCTTCGTGAAAATTACAGTGATAATTAAGGGGACTCTGCCCCCTTACCCCTGCCAAAGGGTTTGATAACCCCGTTGGCAACCCACTATTATAAAAAATACCCCATAAAAGGGGTATTTTTTATAATCAAAGTAAAATCCATAGAATGAATAATCACTTTTACAAAGGATAAACGGGGGGAAAATCCACTTAAAAACACAGTCTTTTTTCTAATTATTTTGCAAACAGATATCCAATAACAGGAGCTATGAAAATTGCAATGTAGATAAGCGTTATCCAAGGCTGATATTCAACGTAGAACTGTCTGAATGATAAGCTCCACGGATGCTTTATGATAACCCAGCCGAAAAGGTCGAAAACAATGCATATTCCTGCCCAGATTGCTCCGGTTATGAGGGCTTCACCAAGAGTCGGTTCAGAAAATCCGTTCATATAAAGCCAGCCGAAAATCGGAAAAATAATTATATTGTAAAGCGGGTGCCAAGGTTTTGTTTTTTCATATCCCTCTCCCATGCTGTTTTCATCCATATGACTGTAATGAAGCACCAGAATATTGAAAACAGTGTGACCTATTCCAACGGATGTCACCAGGATATATGCCAGCCAGAACCAGAGCATGGACAATCCAAAATGATGCATATAAATCTCCTTATCTGCTGAAATGTTCGGAAAGAAGCCTGTTTTTCAATTCCCAGAGCGGTTGTGATAGATCGACATAATATTCATGCGGATTCTCAAATCGCTTTACCTCATCCCAGATAGTTTCAAGCTGTTCACGGCAGTAAGCTCTTATGGTTTCAACATCAGGGGAATTGTAAATACATTTGCCCTTTTCAAAAATCTGCACCTGAAGCTGTTTTGCCGTAAAATCTGTGAGTGTAGTTTTCTTGTAGGTCTGTTCCGGATCAAAAATAGTGTACGGTTTTGAATCGTCGATAATTTCGTCGGCAAGAGTTATAACATCGGCGATAGCTTTTCCGGAGCCGTTATCGAAAAGTCTCCATACTTTCTTATAAGATGGATTTGTTATTTTTACGATATTTTCCGAAATTTTGATTTTGGGTATAAGCTCGCCGTTTTCCTCAACAGCGGCAAGCTTGTAAACTCCGCCGAAAACAGGCTCGGATTTAGAAGTTACAAGCCGTTCGCCAACACCGAAGCTGTCTATTTTTGCTCCCTGCACGATAAGGTCACGGATGATAAACTCATCAAGTGAGTTTGAAGCAACGATTTTTATGTAATCAAGACCGGTTTCATCGAACATTTTTCTCGCTTTTTTTGAAAGATAAGCGATATCTCCGCTGTCGATACGAACTCCAATGCCCTTATGTCCCTGTGCCTCAAGCTCCTTAAAGACCGTTATTGCATTGGGAACTCCCGATTTGAGTACACTGTACGTGTCGATAAGCAGAGTGCAGCTATCAGGATAAACCTTAGCATAGGCACGAAATGCTTCGAGTTCAGTCGGAAAGAGCTGAATCCAGCTGTGAGCCATAGTTCCGAGCGCAGAAACTCCGAAATCACGGTCTGAAATGGCACAGGCAGTTCCGGCGCAGCCTCCGATATAGGCAGCTCTTGCACCGTAAATTGCTCCGTCATATCCCTGAGCACGCCGTGAACCGAATTCCATTACAGGTCTGCCCTGAGCAGCCTCGACAATTCTGTTTGCCTTTGTTGCGATAAGCGACTGATGATTGACGGTGAGCAAGATCATTGTTTCAATAAACTGCGCCTGAATTGCAGGTCCTTTGACGGTTATAAGCGGCTCGTTTGGAAAAATAGGAGTTCCCTCCGGAATCGCCCATACATCGCATTCAAAGTGAAAATTTTTCAGATATTCAAGAAAGTCCTCGCAGAACATATTCTTGCTGCGGAGATACTCAATATCCTCAGCGGTAAATTCGAGAGCGTTAAGGTATTCGATGACCTGCTGTACTCCTGCCATTACCGCATATCCGGCATTATCGGGTACTTTTCGGAAAAACATATCGAAATAAGCAATTTCATTTCCACGTCCGTTTTCAAAAAATCCGTTTGCCATAGTAAGCTCGTAAAAATCGACGAGCATGGTTAAGTTGCGGTTGTTCATTGGTTTTCACTTCTTTTCCTAATAATAATAAAGAGCGCACGAATCCTTCCGTACGCTCTTATGTCGGCTCATCAGCCGATCTCAACAATTTCGCCGTAAAGCTCTCTCGGAGCGCCGATAGCGTTTGATTCATCAGTATCAATGTGCATTGCACGAGCATAGTTATCGGAAACACGACAGACTACGTCGCCGAGAACTGCGCTTCTTTCGGGAGTTTTAACCTTAACCCATACAACGTCCTTATCCTTAACTCCAAGTTCTTCAGCGTCAGCAGGAGTGAGGTGGATATGTCTTTTTGCAACGATAACGCCCTCGGAAATTTCAACTTCTCCGGCAGGACCGATAAGCTTGCAAGCTCCTGAACCTGCGATATCTCCGGATTCCTTGATAGGAGCGGCAATTCCGATAGAACGTGCGTCTGTAGCGGAAAGCTCAACCTGTGTAGCAGGACGTACCGGTCCGAGGATAGAAACTCCTGCAAGCTCTTTCTTAGGGCCTACAACGGTAACTCTTTCTTCGCAGGCAAACTGACCCGGCTGGGAAAGATCCTTTTTCTTTGTAAGCTCATAGCCCTTACCAAAGAGAATTTCAAGATGCTCCTGAGTAACGTGGACGTGACGTGCAGATGTTTCAATAATAAAATTTTTTGACATTTTAAACAGCCTCCATTTTATATTTATGGATCACGAATCGCATTCCGTATAATCCCATTTACTATTTTACACCTTTTTTCGGAAAAGGTCAAGGAAAATTTTGAATATTGACATGGTAACAGCATTTACTTTTTGTTATGTTTATTAAGTGGACTTTGTGTCTTAAATTTCTTGCTGAACGGTATATTTTCGTCTGAGCGTCCTGCCCTAATCATTTCTGATATCCTTTAAGGGTATCAGAAATGATTAATACCGGGTTTCCAAAGGGACTTTACGTCCCTTTGGCAGGGGTTTAAGGGGACAGCGTCCCCTTAATAACTAACAGAAAAGGTAAATACTGTAGTCTATATTAACTGCTGTACAATAAAAATGCATATATGCAGCCGTTTTTATGAAAATTAGAAGAAATTTTAAAATAACAGTGGCTTTTTTTCCTGTTTTGTGTTATAATTAAAGTTAATAAAAATTTGGAGAGATAAAAATGTCTGTTTACCTTGATAATGCAGCTACAACCAAACCATGTTCGGAAGCCGTTTCTGCGGCATTGGACGCAATGACGGTGAATTTCGGAAACCCCTCCTCGCTTCATAAAGCCGGACTTAACGCTCAGCTTGTAATGGACAGAGCAAGAAAAATTATTGCCGACTCTGTCGGAGCTGACAGCGGGACGATTTATTTTACTTCCGGTGCGACTGAAAGCAATAATCTTGCTTTGCGTGGAGCGTCTCAGGCTTATGGAAGAAAAAAGCATAAAATCGTCATTTCAGCCGTCGAACACGCTTCCGTTGAAGAGACTGCCTGCGCTCTTGAAGAAAAAGGCTTTGAGATAGCAAGAGTTGTCCCAAGAGCCGATGGAAGGCTGTATGCCGTTGATTTCGTTAATGCCTGTGATGAAAACACCTGTCTGATAAGCATGATGATGGTCAATAATGAAACCGGATATATTCTTCCTGTGAAAGAGGTATTTTCAGCTGTAAAAAGGCGTTTTCCCGATATTATAACCCATTGCGACTGCGTTCAGGGCTATATGAAGCTCCCTGTTAAAGCAGCTTCGCTTAATGCGGATCTTATTTCGCTGAGCGGTCATAAAATTCACGGGGTAAAGGGAATAGGTGCGCTTTACATAAAAAAGGGAATAAGAGTTGTTCCAATTGTTACAGGCGGAAAACAGGAAAAAGGAGTTCGTTCCGGAACTGAGAGCGTTCCTCTTATTGCTGCATTCGGAGCCGCTGTTGAGAAGCTTTCTTCAAGCATTTCTGAACGCTGGGACTATGTTTCCAAGTTGAAAAATCACCTTCTGGAGAAGCTTTCGGGAATTAATGAAATTGAAGTGAATTCGCCGGAGGACGGTTCACCTTACATTATAAATGTATCAGCCGCAGGAAAGCGTTCCGAGATAATGCTTCATTTCCTTGAAAGCAGGGAAATATACGTTTCAAGCGGCTCAGCTTGCTCAAAGGGAGCGCAGAGCGGCGTTCTCGGAAGCTTTGGAATCAGGGAGAAATCTGCTGACAGCGCACTCAGAATAAGTCTTTCCGCTGAAAATACAGCAGAAGAGCTTGATCTGCTCGTTGACGCTCTCACTGAGGGAATGAAAAAGATAAGAAGCTGACAAAAGGAAAGGAAATAAATTTAACATGAAGGAAATCGTACTTGTAAAATACGGAGAAATGGTTCTTAAAGGACTTAATAAGAAAACCTTTGAGGATATGCTTACAAAAAATATCAGGCGCAGAATCAAAGGTCTTGGCAAATTTGTATGCACCAGCGCTCAGTCTACGCTTTATATAACTCCGGCTGACGATGATATCGATCTCTCTGAGGTTGTTGAACGTGTCGGAAAAATTTTCGGTATCGCAGCCCTTTGCCGTGCCTGCGTGTGCGAAAAGGATTTTTCCGATATTTGTGAAAAAAGTGTTGAATATCTCGGAGATATTCTTAGCTGTGCAAAAACTTTCAAGGTAAATGCAAAGCGTGCGGATAAGGCTTTCCCCATGAAATCGCCGGAGATATGCATGGAACTGGGCGGTATTCTTCTCGAAAAATTCCCGAATCTGTCCGTTGACGTTAAAAATCCGGAAGTGACCGTTACGGTCGAGGTACGTGATACGAACGCTTATGTTCATGCCGAGAATATAAAGGGCGCAGGCGGACTTCCTGTTGGAAGCAGCGGAAAGGCTATGCTTCTGCTTTCGGGCGGAATTGACAGTCCTGTTGCCGGATGGATGATGGCGAAAAGGGGAGTTCATATTGCCGCTATTCACTATGTCAGTCCGCCTTACACATCGGAACGTGCGCAGCTCAAGGTTGAGCAGCTTTGCGAAAAACTTACTGATTACTGCGGCGGAATAGCTTTCTACTGCGTTCCGTTTACCGAGCTTCAGGAGGCTATCAAGGATAACTGTCCCGAAGAATATTTCACTATCATCATGAGAAGGCTTATGATGGAGATTGCTCAGCGTATAGCCGAAAAGGACAATTGCCTTGCTTTGATAACAGGTGAAAGCGTCGGACAGGTTGCCAGTCAGACTATGGCGGCGATCGCCTGCACAGATGCTGTTTGCCGTATGCCGGTATTCCGTCCGCTTGTTGGAATGGATAAGACCGAAATAATTGAGATAGCTCGTAAAATAGACACATTTGAAACCTCGACTCTTCCTTATGAGGATTGCTGTACTGTATTTACTCCTCGTCATCCAAAGGTAAGACCGCAGCTTTCGGATGTTGAAAAGGCTCAGAACAGCTTTGATTTTGAACCTCTTATACAGAAAGCTGTTGAAAACACAGAGATGAAAACCTTTAACATAGGAAAGTGAAATTTCCAGATATTACAAATTGGTTAAAATGCTGTTGTAATTAAACAACAAAAATAATGGAGATGATATAGTGAATAATAGCTATAATAACGAATATCTGCCCTTTAATCTTGACAAAATGGTTACAAATGTTGTAAAATTATTAAAACAGAATGGTTTGACTGTCTCTACGGCTGAAAGCTGTACGGGCGGTCTTATATCCGAGCTTATAACGTCTGTTCCCGGAGCGTCATCGGTTTTTGAACTGGGCTTATGTACTTATTCCGAGAGAATAAAGAACGAATTTCTGGGAGTTCCGGAGAGTGAAATAAAGAAATACGGCGTAGTAAGCAATCGGGTCGCTTTGAGTATGGTCAGAGGGCTCAAATCACGTTCGGGAGCTGATGTATGCATTTCAGTTACAGGAATTGCCGGTCCGGACGGCGGAACAGAGGAAACTCCGGTCGGAACCGTTTATATAGGTTTTGATATTATGGGTATGCAGTTTGTAGGATTGCCCAATCTGAGCGGTCTCGCTGATAAAAGCCGCAGAAATATCCGCTATGCGTCTGCTGCTTTTGCTTTTGAGACTATTGAAAAAGCACTGATGGGGGCGAATAGGTCGAAATGAGTGATATATTGAAAGATTCGGCAGCAGAGAACAGTCCGGAAGCAAGAGTACGTGCCGATAAAATCGGTAAGATAAAAAACTCCGTTCAGAATTCAGGCGAATCCGAATGGGAGAGAGAGATTGCGGAACGAATAGCAAGAAAGGTTCAGAAAGTTAAGGAAAACAAAAACTCGGAAGCAGAAGATATTCTGAACGAGCTTGAAGCAAAAAGTCACGAACCGGAGATTTCTGAAACAGATATTGCCGCTGAAGCTCCGATCAAAGAGAATGTTCCGGAGATTGCTGCTGCGAATGAGAATGCTGCTGCCGTGCCGGATGCGGTAAAGGAATGCAGCGGCGCTTTGGAGAAGAACATAGCAGATCAGGCGATAATTCCTGAAAAAACGACAGCTCCTGTTATTGCCGAAGAGAAAAAAGCTCCGCCCGTGAAAAAGAAGAAGAAAAAGAAAAAAAAGAAGAAGAAAACTTTTAAAGAAAGCTTTCTCGGCCTTTTTCCGCAGAAAGGCGACAGTATCGGCGAACGCATAAGAAAGCTCGTTTTTCTTGGTTCGATAGTTGCGATTATCGTCTGCGGATATATGGTTTCCGACTATTATCTTGATTTGTGGCACAGCAAGAAAATAAATAATCAGGTTATGGATATGTACTGGACATATGAGGATGAGGATTGGTCTCCTCCGACTGTTGATGAAAATAACAGCGATGCTGACGACAGACCTGATTATCATATGCTTTCCGGAGCAAGAAAGCTTCTCGATATAAACAGCGAGGTTGTTGGAGTTATTTCAATTCCCGATACTGCGGTAAATAATCCCGTAATGCAGTCAGACGATAATTTTAAGTATCTTGATCTTAAAATAAACGGTGATGAATCAAGAGCCGGAGAAATTTTCCTCGATTACAGAAACCATTTTGACGATGTTGATGATGAGGGACATCTTAAATACCCGAATTCCGATAATCTCGTTATTTACGGCCATAATATGGGCGATGAGACAATGTTCGGAACGCTTAAGTATTATCAGAGAAATAACGATTACTATGGACTGCATCCTGTTATTGAGCTTAATTCCAATTACGAGCATTACACCTACAAAATTTTTTCGTTCTTTATTCTTGATTCAGAGGATGAAACAGATACGAAATTTGATTGCTGGAACAGGCTTAATTTCGAGGATGAAAAGGATTTCTACGATTTTGTCAATGAAGCTAAAAGAAGAACTCTTCGTACAAATGATGTTGATGTGAAATACGGCGATAAGCTTTTAACGCTTTCAACCTGCAATACTCTTCTCGGCGACAGAGGAAGACTTATTATTCTTGCAAGACTTGTTCGTGAGGGCGAAGATCCATTGGAGGGAACTCAGAACAGTGAAGCTAATCCGAATATCAAATGGCCGTCGCTTTATTACAGTTATGCCGATACAAGCTATCGTTACAATCCTGATGCAGAGTTTGTGCCTTACGGACCTGATGAATCAGAGGAAAAAAAGTCGGACTGATTTTTTAGAACCAATCTTGTAAAGACAGGTTCTTATACAGATCTTCAATCCAAGCAATATCAGAGGTGTATTTTTTCAAATGAAAAAACCTGTTAAAATCGTATCTGCCTGTGCTGCCTGTGCGGTCGCTGTCGGACTGGGAGCGTATGTTTATTCAATTAATAAAGAGCAGAAAATGGTTCCGACCTTCAGCAGCGTTGACGAACAGCAGACAGTTCCTATAACCGAGCCTGTTACAGAGAAAGTGCAGCTCCCCGATAACTGGGCGGAAAATATTCCGTATGTTCCTTCCGAAACCGGAATGACTCAGCGAGCAAGAATGCTTCTACGGAAAAATCCGGATGTTATCGGATATCTTAAAATCGACGGAACAAATGTCGATTATCCCGTTCTTCTTGATCCGGGAGAAATCGAAGAGGGCGACCCTCTTTACGGTCCGGATGCTTATATCGCCGATTCCTATTATCTTTATAAGGATATAAACAGAAATTATGACATAGAAGGCTCGCTCTTCATGGATTACCGTAATGTTTTCGGAAGCAATGAAGAGGAGCAATCTGAGAATATTATTATTCACGGTCATGATATGGCAAACAATTCGCAGTTTGGTTCGCTTAGATGGTACAGACAGGATTACGGCTTGTATGAGAAATATCCATTTATACGTTTAAGCTCGAATTACAGGGATTACGACTATGTTATTTTTGCTTTTCTGACGGCGAGCGGTAATTACGACGGAAATGATTTCGTTTACTGGAATATGGAAGAGCTTGATACGAAAGAAGATTTTGATTTCTTTGTTGACCGCTGTAAGAGCTGGGCTATGCTCGATACAGGAATCGACGTTGAATACGGCGATAAGCTTTTAACGCTTTCAACCTGCTATCAGAACTATGATAACTCACGTTTTATTATAGTTGCAAGACGGCTCAGAGACGGCGAAACGGTCAGCGATATGAATTCTATCGCTCATACAGAGGAATGGGTAAAGGCTCATCAGCCTGAGCCTGAAACAACTACTGCGCAATAATGTCAATTTAAGCGAGGACTCTGTCCCCGTACCCCTGCCAAAGGGTTATTCAACCCTTTGGAAACCCGGTATTAATTATTTCAAATACCTACGGCATTTGAAATAATTATGGCTGCGCCACAGATTAAATACGCTTTGCAATAGTTCAGAAAACAGGACTTGTTAAGTTGACAATATCGCCTGTAATGGAAAAATCGAATACTATAACCATGAAAATGGAGTTATATTTATGAAAAAAAGAACAATGACAAAAAGTGCGGCCGCTTTAATGGCTGGAACACTTGCTTTTACGGGAGCAGTTTCCGGATTGGTTTATGCTCAGGAAGCTACAGAGACCGTGACTTCTTCTGAATCCGCAGTTAAGGATACAACTGCGGAAAATGTGACGGAAACAACTGCAACAACAGAACCTGTTTCCAATCCTTCAAACGAGAACGTAATTATTCCGGAAGAGGAAGAAGAACCGATAAATTGGGTGAAAACGGATATTTCCGAGTACGATTCAAGTATGTCCCTTGTCAGCTACGAGCTTACAACTCCTGAAATGCTTGAAGTCCCCGAGGCGGCTTCCTCCAAGAAAAAAGAGCTTACAGAGGATGATGTTGAGGCTATGACGGCAAGACGAAAGGCTATTAAAAAAGCGTCGCCCTCTCTTACAAGAAAATCAAGAAATGCAGAGCCTACCGAGGTTGAGCTTTATCTCTCCGGAAAGCCGGTGGGATATGTTCCGCCGGACAGAGATCCGTCTGTAAATGCTCAGCCGGGTGAATTTGCTTTTGTTACATACGGCTGGGGACACGGCGTCGGAATGAGCCAGAACGGCGCAAATATGTACGCTACATACAGCGGCTGGACTTATCAGGATATTCTGTTCCATTATTATCCCGGAACTTACCTCATGAATACCGAAATGACCGATGAAGAAGAACTTACTGTCGGTCACGTTCCTGCCGGGGAAACGCTTGATGTAATTTCACAGATAGTTTATAACGAGGTCGGAGGTTCAATGGCATATGAAGCTATAAAGGCTCAGGCTGTTGCGGCTTATACCTATATTAAATATAACGGCGACGATGCAAACGATCTGATAATGAAACCGAATCCGCCGCAGATAGTTATCGACGCCTGCTCTGAAGTTCTTGGCGAGGCTCTTTTCTATGACGGTGATTATGCTCTTACTATGTTCTCGGCTTCAAGCGGAGGATGCTCGGCAAACTGCTATGAAGTTTTCTATCAGGATATTCCTTATCTTACCAGCGTTCAGAGCGATTATGACGGCGCTTACGATCCGCATTACGGAACGGTTACATATATAAGCGAATCTGATCTGAGAAACCGTATACAGTCCCAGTATGGAATTACTCTTTCGGACGATCCGAATAACTGGATCCAGCCGATCTATTCTGAACAGACCGGCTACGCTACCGATGTTCTTATTGACGGACAAATGTATGTGAGAGCATATGCATTCTCGCTTGCTATGGGACTTAAATCCTGCAAATTCAATCTTACTTATACTCCGCCGGCTTATACGGAAGAATCGACTGAATCTCCTGAGGATTCGGACTTTAAGGAAGATTACGATGAAGCTCACAGTACGACTTCTTCTTCTGACACTGCTTCAGATACAGCATCAGACTCGGAATAAATTTTTAATAAGTGCTTATTTAATATAATTTTTCAGCAGATCCTTGAACAGAACGAAAATAATTCTGTTTGAGGATCTGTTTTACATACTGCGACAGGCAGTCTTATCAAAGACCGGAAAATTCTTGCTTTTTCCGAAAAAGGTAAAGAATGGTAAAATAAAATTAATAAATATAACTAAATTTAAAACGTTTGTTTTATAGTGTTCTTTCTCTTTTAAAAATTTTGTGTATAATCGCTTAATATGCGATGATTGCAATACTTAGTTTTGTGCAATGTTCCATCTTGATTAATCTCCTATAAAGTGTTAAAATAATTATAGGGTGAAAAAAGGTGATTAGTTGTAATTTTCACCAACTTTAGGGTGACGACAACTAAAGCGAGTCAGAAGGAAAGCGAGGCGAAACTCATGGCAGATCCGTTATGCGGTACTTATTATCCAAGTATCGACCAGAAAGGTCGTATGAGCTTCCCGAACAAGCTTCGTGAGATACTCGGGCCGGAGTTCTATTTGTGCATCGGTCATGACGATCACTATATCGCCGTTTATTCTCCTGAGGAATTTGAAGCATACCGAAGCAAGCTCTTTTCCGTTCCCGGAAAAAAGGGAAGCGACATCAGAAGAATCCTACTTTCCTGCGCCGATAAGCAAACGCCGGATAAACAGGGAAGAATTTTTATTGCTCAGCAGTTAAGAGATTACGCTGGCATAACTGACGATGTTGTTGTAATAGGTTCTGAAAACAGAGCCGAAATATGGAACAGAGCTGCATGGGAAGAATTCAGCAGCAGCATTACTCTCGATGATATCAATGATGCTCTTGCAGACCTCGTTCTTTAGAGAAAATCATCAGAATTGCAGAAAGCAGTTTGATTTTCTCGTTCTAAGCTCATTTTAAAGTCCGGTGAGCTTACGGCTGAAAAGCTTGCAGGCCCGGCTGTTTTAAGGAGAGGTTTTTATAATGGAATTTTACCATGTCCCCGTGCTCGCTGCGGAATGTATTGAAGGATTGAATATCTGTCCTGACGGTATCTATGTTGACGGTACTGCCGGTGGCGGCGGTCATTCTTCTCTGATCGCTTCAAAGCTTAATGAAAAAGGAAGGCTTATTTCTCTCGACCGTGATCCGGACGCTGTCACTGCGGCAACAAAAAGGCTTGCGGTTTTCGGCAATGTTCAGGTTGTTCACAGAAATTATTCTCAGATAAGAGACGTTCTTGATGAACTTGGCATTGAAGCTGTCGACGGAATCCTGATGGATCTTGGCGTTTCGTCCTTTCAGCTCGATGAGGGGAGCAGAGGCTTTTCTTACCACGTTGACGCTCCGCTTGATATGCGTATGAGCAAAGAGGGCATAAGTGCAGCCGATGTGGTCAATACTTATTCTGAACAGGAACTTGCACGAATTATTTTTGAATACGGCGAGGAAAAATTTTCACGGCGTATTGCGGCAAATATCGTTAAGGAACGTGAAAACGTCCGTATCGAAACCACTGTTCAGCTTGCGGATATAATAAGAAGCAGCGTTCCCCAGAAGGCAAGACGAGATAAAAACCCTTGCAAAAAGACTTTTCAGGCAATCAGAATTGCTGTAAACGGAGAGCTTGATCATCTTTCAAAAGGTCTTGATGAAGCTTTTTACAGCCTGAAAGCCGGCGGACGTCTTGCTGTTATCACATTCCATTCGCTGGAAGACCGGCTTGTTAAACAAAGATTTGCCGGATGGTGCAGAGGATGTATTTGTCCGCCTGATTTTCCCCAGTGTGTTTGCGGTCACAAGCCGCAGGGAATTCTTGTGAACAGAAAGCCTATAGAGGCGAATAATGAGGAACTTGAAAGAAACAACAGAAGCAGAAGCGCAAAGCTCAGGATCATAGAAAGGAGCGGAAATATCAATGGTTAGTAATATCAGATATTATAATGAAGAAAACTTTGATAGTTCAGACTCCGACAGCTCATTGAATACAGGCGTTAATCAGGAACCTGAAATCGAGGAAAAGCCCCGTATCAGACAGAGACGGACAGAAGCGAGAAGCGGTTCGGTTATAAAAATAATTTTCTTCTCTCTGATTGCGGCAGCACTGCTCGGCTCGGTAATTTTTACTCTTAATAAAAGAGATACCGCTTATAATAAAGTCTCATCACTTAATGATAAGCTCAGTCTTGCCGAAGCGGAGAATGTCAGACTTCAGGCTGATCTTGAAAGCCAGCTTTCTGCGAAAAACGTCGAAGATTATGCAGAAAATGTTCTTGGAATGCAGAGAATAGATTCTTCTCAGATCAAGTACATTAAGATACAGACCGGTGACGTGGTAAATATTCCGGAACAGGAAGAAGGTCTTATGGCAAAGATCAAAGGCTTTTTTGACAAATGTGTGGAATATTTCAGAGGGTAGTACAAATATAAATATATAAAAGAGACTGCCCGTTTTAATTAATGAATACTATCGGCAAAATAAAAACGCCGAGGTTATATGTAGAACACGGAGATACAGCGGGTGATCGGAATATCGGAATTGCTTGTTCCCGAGGCTCAGAGCGTTAGGAAGCTTCGGGAGCGGCAGTTTCACGTTGAACAGCGATAAATCCTTCGTCGTATCAAAAGAAACGGACATCCGGAATAAAAATAAGATGTTCAAAGGCGGGGCAGCATGAAAGTTACCCTGCCTTATTCTTATTTATACTCCATTCTGTTTTAAAATGTACCAAAGATTACAGGAAGAAATTACGTATGTCAAGGCGGATGACGAAATCATACTGTCGTATGGTGAGAAGGGCAACGCAGACAGACGGAATTCATGCCTGTAAGACTGGTGAGTTTTAGAATAAGGGGAATATATATGGAACTGTTCAAAGAAAGGAAGACTTATGGCTAATTATAATCCATCTAATTCAATGCGGTTCAGGACAAAATTTGTTATGACAGCGGTATTTTTTGTTTTGTTTTCTGCCGTTGCGATAAATTTTTTCAGAATCTCAGTTTTAAATAACGATAAATATCAGGCTATGGCGAACGATCAGCATTTCGGTTCTATAACGATCTCTGCGCACAGAGGCTCGATTTATGATGCAAACGGAGCTGCTCTTGCCAAAAGCGCTTCTGTTTATAAGGTTTTTCTTGATCCTACACGTTACAGAGAGGATCTTAAAGAACTTCAGCAGAGAATCGACAAAAGAAATGCCGATAAGGCAAACGGAGACTATAAGCCGACCTATGATGAGGACGGTAATGAGCTGAATCCTCTTCCGGAATCCTCTTCCGATTTTCAGGAGGAAACAGTTGCTTTTCTTTCGGAAAAGCTTGGAATAACTCCGGAAAAAGTCCGTTCCGCAATGGAAGAGAATACGCAGTACAGCGTTCTTCAGGATCAGGTTGAAAAGCCTGTAGCAGACGAATTGCTTGCTTTTTTCAATAAGTATGGATTTGTCTCGCTTAACGTTACAGAGGATACTAAACGATATTATCCCATGAATGAGCTTGCGGCTTCCGTTATCGGATTTACGACTGCTGACGGAAACGGAATTTACGGAATTGAATCCTATTATAATGAGTACCTTTCAGGCATCGACGGAAGAACTATCTCCGCAAAGGACTCGAACGGAAACGAGCTTCCTTATCGTTACTCGAAAACGTATGCCCCTAAAAACGGCGACGATGTTTACCTCACTATCGACATGAATATCCAAAGTTATCTTGAAAAGCATCTTGAGGAAATGGTTACACGTTTCGAGGTAAAAAATCGTGCCTGCGCTATCCTCATGAACGCCAAGACCGGAGCAATATATGGTATGGCTCAGTATCCCAGCTTCGATCTGAATAATCCGTATGCCGTTTCAGAAGCTGCCGAAGCTGAGATAAAGGCGATTCAAAATGAGGACGAAGCCGACAAAAAACTTGCTCAGGAACGTGAAACGCAGTGGAGAAATAAGAATATTTCTGAAAGATATGAACCCGGCTCTGTATTCAAGGTCATAACAAGTGCAGAGGCTTTTGAAGAAAATCTGATCGACCTCGATAATGACTCGTTTTTTTGCAGCGGTTCAGTAAAAATCGAAGGTCATAGTCAGCCGATAAGCTGTCATAAGCTTGATGGACACGGAGCGCAGTCTTATCAGGTGGCTCTGACACATTCCTGCAACCCTGCTTTTATGGAAATAGGCGCACGTATCGGAGTTACAAAGTTTTTTGACTACTTCGACGCTTTTGGTCTTAGCGAACAAACCGGAATAGATCTTCCGGCAGAAAGCTGGGGAGTATATCCTCCGACAAAATCCAATGTTGATCTTGCCGTTTGTTCTTTCGGACAGGGCGAGACTATAACTCCTATTGAAATGATAACCTCTTACTGTGCTGCAATAAACGGCGGCTATCTGCTCCAGCCGTATGTGGTTGACAAAGTTCTTGATGAGGACGGAAACGTTGTTTTCAAAAATGAGCGTACTGTCCGCAGACAGGTAGTTTCGGAAGATACTTCCGCTATAATGCGAGATGCTCTTTATCATGTCGTTGCTGATAACAGCGGCGGAAACGTTAATATCAAGGGCTATCGTATCGGAGGAAAATCCGGTACGGCTCAGCGTCTTATGGAAACTGTAAACGAGAACACGGACGTAAACCAGCAGGAAAATTTCGACGATCAGGAATATGCCGCATCCTATGTCTGCTTTACGCCTGCGGACGATCCGGAGATCATTCTGCTTGTTCTTGCCGATATGCCTCATAAAACAAATAACGAATATTACGGAAGTACGGTGGCCGTTCCTACCGCAAGGGATATTCTCACAGACGTTCTGCCTTATCTTGGAATAAGTCCTGAATACACCGATGAGGAGCTTGAAAATCTTGATGTCAAGATTCCGCTCCTTGAAGGCTCGCTTGATAGTGCGAAACAGACTCTGGAAGGTCTTGGAATCAGATACGAAATTATCGGAAACGGAATCGAGGTCGTTGCGCAGTCGCCTGTTACCGGAAAATCGGTTGCTAAGGACGGATGCGTATACCTCTATACTGAAAAGGGTCACACTGTTGAGTATACTACAGTTCCCGATCTAAAAGGAATGACTCCGGAATGGGCAAACGATCAGATAGCCTACTGCGAACTGAATTGCGTTGCAAGAGGTTCGATGCGTGATAACGCTATAGTAAGCTCACAGTCGTTTGAGCCGGGTACGACTGTTCCTAAGGGAACTACTATTGAGCTGGAATTCACCGTGTATGAAAACTCAGACTAATTGCTTAAAATATTAACATCAGGAGTTGAGAAAATTGAAATTATATGAACTGCTTGAAGATGATGCCGTTACAAATATCGGCGATACGGAAATAAGCTCAATTACCGACGATACGAGAAAGGTTGAAAAAGGAAGCTTATTTGTCTGCGTGAAAGGCGGCAGCTTCGACGGACATGACGCTGCGGCAGAAATGCTGGAAAAAGGTGCGGCAGCCGTTGTCTGCGAGCGTGATCTTGGTCTTGGGGACAGACAGATACTTACCGATAATTCACGGATCCTTTACGGAAAAATATGCGCCGCATGGTTCGGGCATCCGGAAAAAAAGCTGAAGCTTATCGGCGTTACCGGAACTAACGGAAAAACGACAATAACTAACGTTATCAAGCATATCCTTATGGCAAACGGACATAAAACGGGTCTTGTCGGAACGATTCAGAATGAGATAGGCGACAAGATAGTTCACACAGAGAATACAACTCCTATGACCTACGATTTCATGAAGCTCCTTGCAGCTATGGCGGACGCAGGATGTGAATATGTTGTTATGGAGGTAAGCTCGTTTGGTCTTGTTCAGAACAGAATAGGCTGTTCGCATTTCGATATAGCCGTGTTTACGAATCTTACTCAGGATCATCTTGATTATCATAAGAACATGGAGAACTATTATCAGGCAAAGAAAATGCTTTTCGATATATGCGATACGGCGGTCTGCAATATTGACGATGATTACGGAAAAAGGCTCTACAGCGAGATAAACTGCGATAAGTTCACGTTCAGCGTTAAGGAAAACGCTTCGTTCTATGCAGACGGCATAAAAATAAAGTCTACAGGTTCAAGCTTCTGGTTCTGTGACGGAGGAAAATCTCATTTAGTTAAATCAAGAATCCCCGGACTTTTCAATGTTTCAAATATTACGGCGGCAATGGCAGTCTGTCTTAAAGCCGGACTTGATATCGAGAGCATAATTTCTGCCGTTCAGAAATATAACGGAGTTAAGGGAAGATGCGAGGTTATTCCGACAGGAAGAGATTTCACAGTTATCTGCGACTACGCTCATACTCCGGATGCAGTTGAAAATATCCTCAGAAGCGTAAGGGAATACACAAAGCATAATCTTATTTGTCTTTTCGGCTGCGGAGGAAACCGTGACGCTGCAAAACGTCCGAAAATGGCTGCGGCTGCGGCAAAATATGCGGATAAACTTATAATTACATCCGATAATCCGAGAAATGAAGATCCGGAAGCTATAATAAAGGATATCCTTGCCGGACTTGAAGGCTGTGAAATTCCTTATGATGTCATTGTTGACAGAAAAGAAGCTATCTTTCATGCCTTGAAAATTGCAGAAAAAGATGATATAATAGTTCTTGCAGGAAAAGGTCATGAGGATTATCAGGTTCTCGCCGGTATGAAGCATATCCATTTCGATGAAAGAGAAATAGTTGCAGAAGGGTTAAAGCTGCTTTGAATGTTACAGAGGGGGACGCTGTCCTCCTTGAACTCCCTGCCAAAGGGGAGTATCTGCCTAACAGGCGCCCGTCCTCTCTGTCGGCAAGCCGACATCTCCCCCACAATGTGGGGAGGCACCCTTTGGAAACCCGATACTAATCATCCCTTACACCCTTATTGGTGTCAGGGATGATTAGGGCGAATGCCCAATGAGGAAATAACTTCTTAACAGGGAATAAAAGAGGGATAAAATCTGCTTCGTAATAATATAAATCGCCGATATATTTTAATCAAAATCAATCAGGAGTTGTATATAAATGTCTTATTGGATAATAAATCTGGCAGTCACTATGCTGTCGTTCGTTATAGCAGGAGTTTCAGGAATTTTTCTTATTCCGTTTCTCAGAAGAATAAAATTCGGTCAGCCTATCAAAACCGAGGATGGTCCGCAGTGGCACGCAAAAAAACAGGGAACTCCGACTATGGGCGGATTTATGTTTATAATTCCGGCAGTAATCGTTCCAATTATCGGCTACTGGATATGCCGTCTCAGAGGCGGTTTTGACCTCACCGAAAAGGAAACTTTCAACGCCTTTTACAGACTTGTCAGCGTTATCGTTTTTTCGGCTCTTTTCGGACTAATCGGCTTTATTGACGATCACACAAAGGTTGTGAGAAAACAGAACGACGGTTTAAGTCCCATGCAGAAAATTGTTCTTCAGGTGATTTTTTCTGTCGGATTCCTCTTTGCGTTGTATAAATTCGGCGACGGATCTACTAAGATAGATCTCGGATTCTGGTCTACTCCTTCACTCGGAATTTTCTACTATATCCTAATGATTCCGGTAATTATTTATCTCACGAACGCTGTCAATCTTACCGACGGTGTAGACGGACTTTGCGGTTCGGTAACATTTGCGGCAATGCTTATTTTCACGGTTTGCTGTGCAATTCTTGAAGAACAGGAGCTTTCACTCTTTACAATGGCTCTTGCCGGAGGCTGCCTCGGCTTTCTCATCTGGAACTTTAATCCGGCTAAATGCTTTATGGGCGACACCGGTTCGATGTTCCTCGGGGCGGCGGTAACAGGAGTCGGACTTGTTCTGCACAAACATCTTCTTCTCTTCTTTGTTGCACTCGTTTACATTATTGAAGCGCTTTCCGTTGTAATTCAGGTCAGCTATTTCAAGTATACCAAGAAGAGAAGTCCCGATCATCAGGGAAAAAGAATTTTCAAAATGACTCCTATTCATCATCATTTCGAGATGAGCGGATTCAGCGAATACAAAATCGTTATCACGTTCACTCTTGCAGGCATTATTTTCGGCGTTCTGGGAATAATTACATTATTAAAATAAAAAATAAGACGCCTGATATCGGGATTTCAAAGGATGCCCCCACCCTTTGGCATAGTGGAGGGACAGCGTTCCGCAATTCCCTGCGGAAAATGAACACGAGAAAACACATCTTAAAAGGAGAGCAAAATGGCGACCAGTAAAAAAAAGAAACAAAGCTCTTTCCAGACTCTCTGGAAAACATTTGTCGGCGACAGCAGAAGCAGTGATTTAAGTCTGTCTTTCTTCGCCTATGTTATGATACTTCTTGTAGTCGGACTTGTAATGATGTCGTCCGCCAGCTATGCGTGGGCTTACAGCGAACATGACGGAGACGGTCTTTTTTATGCGAAAAGCCAACTTAAAAATGCTGTGATTGGATTTGCTGCTCTTATATTCTTCATGAAGATGGATTATCATAATCTGAAGAACATTAAGCTTCCTATTCTGAAAAAATTCAACATTGCCGGTCTGCTTTATGTTATCGGTGCGGTTCTTCTTGTTGTAGTTCTTATTATAGGAAGCGACGAGGGAGGTACTATGGGAGCTAAAAGATGGCTTGCTCTCGGACCTATAAGTTTTCAGCCATCAGAGGTCGCTAAGCTTGCGATAATCGTTTTCTTTGCATACAGCATGGAAAAGGACGGCAAAAATATGAATAAGTTCAGCGTTGGAATCGTTAAATATGCTGTTCTTATGGGAGTTTATGCGGTGCTTCTTTTTATGCAGCCTCATCTTTCGGGTATTGTCCTTGTTGCAACAATTTCCGTTGCCATGATACTCTGCGGAGGTGCGAACCGAAAGCAGTTCCTTGTTCTCGGAATTTCTGTTCTTGCCGTTGCTGTTATCGTAATCCTTGTTCAGGCAAATACTCCCGGAAGCTACGTTGCCGTGAGAATGAAATCATGGCAGGATCCTTTTGCCGATGTCCTTAACGATACATGGCAGACTGCAAATTCCATTATTGCTATTGGTTCGGGAGGACTTTTCGGTCTCGGACTCGGAAATTCACGTCAGAAATATCTATATCTTCCCGAAACCAAAAATGACTTTGTTTTCCCTATCGTATGCGAAGAACTTGGATTTGTTGGAGCGCTTGCAATAATCATTGTTTTCTTTCTTCTCGTTGTTGAGGGATATTCGATAGCCGTTCGCTGCAAAGATCGTTTCGGAATGCTTATTGCCGTTGGAATTACCACTCAGATAGGCATTCAGACTGTTTTCAATCTTGCCGTTGTAAGCAATCTTATTCCGAATACAGGAATCAGCCTTCCGTTTTTCAGTTACGGCGGAACGGCTTTGATAATGCAGCTTGCGGAAATGGGAATAATGCTTAATATTTCTCAACAGAAATATTATCCGGACGATAAACCTGCGCCAAGACGAAGAAGAAAATCAGAGCAGGAGCCTTATCAGGAGCTGAAAAATGCGTAAAGGAGCAATTTTATGAGAGTTTTAATAGCCTGCGGCGGAACGGGAGGACACATAAATCCCGGTCTTGCCATTGCTGATATTATAAAGTCAAAATATCCGGATGCAGAATTTCTTTTTGCCGGAACGCCTAAAGGTATGGAATCAAAGCTTGTTCCGAAAGCCGGATACAGGCTTGAAACGATAAAGGTTGCCGGATTTCAGCGGAAAATCTCGTTTGAGAACATCGGCAGAAACGCAAAGGCTGTTGCTTATCTTGCAACATCAGGGAAAAGAGCAAAAGAGATAATCAAGAATTTCAAGCCCGATATCGCTATAGGAACGGGAGGCTATGCGGCAGGTCCTGTAATAAGAAAAGCCGCCAAAATGGGAATTCCGACTGCTATACACGAGCAGAACGCTTATCCGGGAGTTACAAATAAGCTGCTTTCAAAAGAAGTTGATTTTGTCATGCTGACCGTTATTGAGGCTCTTGACTTTATGGATAAAAGCAAATTTGAGTATGCTGTTACCGGTCTGCCCGTAAGAAGCAATATCAATGCGATGAGCAAAGCCGAGGCAAGAAAAAAACTTGGTATGGACGATAGCTTCACTATTCTTTCGTTCGGAGGAAGTCTCGGAGCCGGATGTATAAACGATACCATGACGGAAACTATCAAGTGGCATACCAAAAATAATCTCAGGATAAATCATATCCACGGCTACGGCGGAATGGGAAAAGATTCGTTTCCGCAGGCAATGAAGGAAGCAGGAATTCCTCTTAAAAGCAACAGATTGAGGATAACTGAATACATAAACGATATGGATGTCTGTCTTGCGGCAGCGGATCTTGTTATATGCCGTTCGGGAGCTTCAACTCTTGCCGAGCTTGAAGCAGCCGGAAAAGCCTCGATTCTTATTCCCTCACCGATAGTTGCCGGAAATCATCAGTACCACAACGCAATGGTTCTTGGCAAAGCCGGAGCAGCTGTTGTTATTGAGCAGAAAGATGTTACAAATGATAAAATAGTCGCTGAGATCGAAAATCTCTATAATTCGCCGGATAAGGTGGAAATTATGTCGGAGTGCGCAGCAAGGCTTCACCTTTCCGATACGAACAGCAGAATCCTTGCGGTTATTGATAAGCTCCTTTCCAAGGGGACTTCGTCCCCTTGACAATGCCAACAACTTAAGAGATTTTGCACCTTGAACTTTTGTCAAAAAGTATT
>ENA-UOJL01001561-UOJL01001561.1-human-gut-metagenome-genome-assembly--contig:-P47-NODE-1561-length-23291-cov-27.441470_pt1 | contig 23291 bp, 19 predicted proteins | sample MGYA00242347_ERZ723894 | MGnify/ENA metagenome assembly ERZ723894
ACGGCGCTGTCCTACGCGGAAATCAAGGCGCTGTGTGCTGGCGACCCGCGCATCAAGGAGAAAATGGTGCGCCCGTAAGGGTGTATATCAAAATCCGCCTTTAGCAAGCGGTAGGTAAAGATATCAAGAAAGGAAGGTGAAAGAAGTAAACCTATCATCCCACAACTTATCCGGATGGGGAAACCCAATGGGGAGTGTAGCATGTTGTTATCCGGAAGGATGGGTGTGCAGCGGTATATACAGCATCCAAAGAACCGATGGACATGGGGATGAAAATTTGCGTATGAGGATGAAAGCTTGATTGCCTGATACGATAGCCGGAGCTTGGGGACATCTTGCCCTCCGTAGGAAAGATGCTGAAACCTACGGTGCTTCGATAGCCGTTCTTCCATTTTGGATGGCTATGTGATATCCGAAGCAAAGTAACTTCAAGACAGAAGTAAACGGCAAAAGTCGCATCCGACAACGCAAAACGCTATATTGATATACGCTACCGGGGATGACCTAAACCCCGTAAGGGGCATGGTTACACAGCTCCCATAGTAGTCCGAGGACTCTGAATTAACAGAGATGGCCGTAAAAACGGAAGCGGGAAAACCGCCTACATGGCAAAGGGGAGCAGTTTACCTTTTTAATACAAACAGAAAGGATGGTGCGTGAGGCACTATGAGAAATCCGATTGATGTATTGAATAGTCTAAGCGATAAAGCAAAAGACCCAACGTACAGATATGAGAGATTGTATCGAAATCTGTATAACCCGGAGTTCTATCTTCTGGCCTACAAGAATGTATACGCTAATGATGGAAGTATGACACCGGGAATGGATGGCAACACCATTGACGGCATGAGCAGCAGAAGGATTGAAGGGATCATTGCATCCCTGAAAGACAAAAGCTATCAGCCGCACCCTGCACGTCGGGAATACATCCCGAAGAAGAACAGTGATAAAAAACGGCCACTGGGAATCCCATCGGCCAATGATAAACTGGTGCAGGAAGTTGTCCGAATGATACTGGAAAGCATCCATGAACCTACCTTTTCAGAAAACTCACATGGCTTTCGTCCTCGTAGAAGTTGCCATACGGCTCTGCTGCATCTGCAGCGCACTTTCACTGGGACGAAATGGTTTGTGGAAGGCGACATCAAAGCCTGTTTCGATTGTTTTGACCATCATGTGCTGATCGATATCTTACGCCGACGCATCAAGGATGAAGCCTTCATCGCTCTGATGTGGAAGTTCCTGAAAGCTGGATATATGGAGCAGTGGAAATTCCATATGACCTATTCAGGCACACCGCAGGGCTCAGGTATCAGTCCAATCCTTGCGAATATCTATTTGAACGAGCTGGACAAGCATATTGAGGAGTACAAAAAGCAATTCGACAGGGGAAGTTCCTCACACAGAAAAGCAAACCCCGAATATGAGCGTATGAACGGTTTGGCCAAAAGAACGAAACGTAAATATGCAAGGATTTGGGACACGCTCAATGAACAGGAACAGAGAGAATGTGCCCGCCACATCCGTTCGTTGAAAGCAAGTGCTCGGCAACTACCGCATTGCGAAGTATTCGATGAGGGATATAAAAGTCTGCAATACATCCGATATGCTGATGACTTTATCATCGGAATGATTGGGAATAAAGCAGACGCCGAAGCTCTCAAAGCCGATCTTGCCATATTTTTGAAAGAGAAATTAGGTTTAACTCTCTCAGCAGAAAAGACGAAAATCACCCACACATCAGAATGTGCCCGTTTTCTTGGCTATGATATCAAGGTGTCTCGGTCTCAGGAAACAAAAAAGCTGAAAAACGGAACAAAGTCCCGTGTGTACTCAGCGGTGGTAAAACTCTATACGCCATTTGATAAAACGATGGCGAAGCTGCTGGAAGTAGGAGGAATCCGTATCAAGAAGGATACCAATGGTAAAGAACGTTGGAAGGCCATCCACAGGAAGAAACTCATTAACCGTTCGGACATTGAGATTCTAAGCAAGTACAACAGCGAGGTAAGAGGCTTGGCTAATTACTACTCGCTGGCGTGCAATCCCATAAGAATGGCTCATTTCTCAAGCCTGATGAAGTATAGCATGCTCAAAACCTTTGCTGCGAAATATCGTACAAAGACCTCAAAGATCAAAGCTCGATATCTGAAAAAGGGCATTTTCACAGTCCCTTATATGACGAAAGCTGGGCCGAAAGAGTGTGTGTACTACAACGAAGGATTCGAGAGACGAAAAGAGCCGCTATTTGGACAGGTTGACATGCAAGCAACCTACAAAAAATATGCAAAGCCCAGCAGCCTGATTTGCAAGTTACGCGCAAAAACATGCGAACTATGCGGAACAACCTGCGATGATATCGAGATTCACCAGGTTAAGCGGTTGAAAGACCTCACAGGAAATGCTGAATGGGAACAGGTAATGCGGTCACGTCACCGCAAAACACTTGCTGTTTGTCCGAACTGCCATGAGATGATTCACCGGTCTAATAAATCGCAAGATGATGGTAAACGGCGAGCCGTGTGCGCCGAGAGGTGCCTGCACGGTTCTGGAGGGAGTCAGTAATGCTGGCTTACCTCATGACCTGGATGTGGATGTAGCCCGCCTTCGCCTGATGAAGGCGGATCACCAGAGCCAGCAGTACCGGCTGGAAGACCGGCTGCTGAAGCACTTCCCGCAGGAGATTGAGCGGAATCAGGGTTTCCTGCGCGGGCTGGAGCAGGATCAAGCAACGGTTGAAGCGCATCCGCTGCCGGAGCAGGATTTCATCGGCATGACCATCTATGGTGCCGGATACACGGAGACCAAGACCGCCGGCGAGGAAATCCTCACGCAGTGCAAGCATGTGCACGATGAGAAGGACAAGCCCATCGGCACATACCGCGGTTTCGACATGTCCCTGATGTACAACCCCTTCACGAATCAGTACATGCTGACCCTGAAGGGGGCCATGTCCCACCAGGTGGAGCTGGGCACTGATCCCCGCGGCATCATTACCCGCATCGACAACGCGCTGGCCGGCATCCCGAAACGGATCGAAGGCGTGCAGAACAGGCTGACCGATCTGAATCAGCAGATGGCGACTGCCCGCAGTGAATTGGGTAAGCCCTTCCCGCAGGAGGATGAGCTGCGTACCAAGAGTGCCCGGCTGGCGGAGCTGGATGCGAAGCTGAACATGGATCGGCCTGCGCCTGAGAAAACGAAGAAGCAGGAGGCCGAGCGATGAATCTGTTTGAAGCCGTGAAGGACAGTGTCACAACCAGACAGGCGGCAGAAAGCTACGGCCTGCAGGTGAAGCATGGCGGCATGTGCAGGTGCCCCTTCCACAACGATAAAACGCCCAGCATGAAGGTGGATAAGCGCTTCCACTGCTTTGGCTGTCAGGCGGACGGTGATGTGATTGATTTCACCGCCCGCCTGTTTGGCCTTACGCCAAAGGATGCCGCCGAAAAGCTGGCGGGCGACTTTGGCATCGCCTACGAAACGGGAAAGACGTTCCGCTCCAAGCCAAAGCACCGGCAAATCTCGGATGAAGAAATCTTCAGGCATCAGGTGGGATACTGCTATCAGGCGCTGGCGGATTACAGAAATCAGCTTGTGCAATGGCAGCAGCTGTATGAGCCACAAAGCCCCTCTGACGATTTTGATTCCCGGTTCATGGAGGCGCTGATGAATCTGGACTTTGTCGAGTATCAGCTGGACGTTCTCCTGTTTGGAGAGGATTTTGAGAAGGAACAGCTCGTAACCGACTTCCTGAAAAACGAACACAGATATGAGGAGGTATCCGGAATGAAACCGATTGTGAATACGCCGGTATATCATCAGTCTGCCGCCTATGCACGCGAGCATGGCGAGCTGGATCAATTCCGGCAGTCCCACCAGGCGAACATCGCCTGCAAGAAGGATATTGAGGAAGCCATTTTCCAGAACTTTGACGGCTTCCGCCTGAACAAGCACGCCATCTCGGGCGTTTTGGAAAAGTACGGCCCGGAGCGTGTCGGTCAGGTGTTGGCAGCGACCGTTCAGGTGAAAGCCTGGGATGGCCGCTTTTCTTCTGCCAACAAGGACTGGGCCTTCACCTACGATTTTCCTGAAACCCACGACATGCTGGGCATGGATCGGCGTGATGATTATGCCGTGACCTCGCATCCTGCGGTGCTGGACGGATTCATCAACACAGCAAGGAAAGAGATTGCTGCGCTGGAGCATCCGACCTACGACACAGTGGAGCATACGGGCAATGAGAAGCAGTATGCCGTTCTTCTGACTGATGAGCAGGAGGTCAAGATCCTGGAGTGTGATCCGCAGGAGGAGATGTTCAGCATCGCGCGGGCTACCCTGGGCTGTGACTGGATTGAGCTGGTGGAGCCAGAGTCTTTGTCAAAGGACAGCTGTCTCATGCTGATCGATGAGGAGGGAAAGCTCCATGATGATGTGAAGTACATCAACTGCATTGCCAGTGATCTGTATGGATCGGAGCGTCATGGTGATCCCATCGTTGGCGGTGCCATGATCGTCAAAGCTGGCGATGACCGGCTGGAGCTTCTGACGGACAAGGAAGCCGCAGCGCTTGCTGCCGGCCTGGATCAGAAGCGGGAGCTGGCGATTAACAAAATCTCCCGTGCCTTCGGTCTTCATCCTGCCGGTAAAGATGAAATTGAAAAAGCGCTCTCTGACCGGCGACAGCCTTGCCGGAAGAGCGGGATGGAGCGATAATGATGGCGAAGGAAGAACAGCGGGTTGTGAACCACAACTTCCGGACGACAGAGGCCGAAGATGCACTGATCCGGCAGAAAATGCAGGCCTACGGCATCAAGAATCAATCTGCCTTCTACCGGGCTATTGCCCTGAATGGGTACATGCTGAAGCTGGATCTTCCCGAAATCCGTGAGATGATACGGCTGCTGAAGAACCTGACCAACAACGTCAACCAGATCGCCCGCAGGCTCAATGAACACGGATCCATCTATGAGACGGAGATCGAAGACATTCAGGACAGGCAGAAGGAAATCTGGGAAACCCTGAACGGGATACTTGCCAAGCTTGAAGGCGGAGCAGGATGAGGAGGAATTGAAGATGATGAAGCGCACACTGAGAATTGCCCTGGCACCTTTCATGCTGACGGTACGGCTTCTGCTTGGACTGGCAGCGTTTGTCACCTCCATTGCCTCCTCGGTTCTCGGCCTGACCGTTGGCCTTTTCGCCCTGCTGGGAGTCATGGAATTCGCCATTGGCTACTGGCAGAACGGTATCGCCTTTATGGCCCTGGCGCTTCTGGCGAGTCCCATAGGGCTGCCCATGGTTGCGGACTTCCTGCTGAACCGAATGGATCACATCCTCGGTTTTTTTGAAGGGAAGCTGTGCTGAAATTTCTATCTGACGACGGCGGTTTGTGTCACTCACAGATCGCCGTCTTTCTTTGTATCTGGAGGAAAACATGGCAACGACAGCGATCATTCCGCTGCATATCAACAAGGGAAAGACGGCGGGAAAATGCATAAAGGAACGTCTGGACTACATCATGAATCCCGGAAAAACGCAGGGCGGCACACTGGTCTCCTCTCATGCGTGTGCGCCGGAGACGGCAGCCAATGAATTCATGCTTCTGCGGAATGCCTATCTGGCGAACACAGGCAGAACCTTTCTTGGGGAGATTATCGGGTATCATGTGCGGCAATCCTTCAAGCCAGGAGAAATCACGCCGGAGTTGGCGAACAATATTGGTTATGAACTGGCAGCCAGACTGACGAATGGTGAGCACGCTTATGTGGTGGCGACGCATACAGATAGACGCCACATTCACAATCATATCTTTATCTGCTCCTACGCGCTGGATGGGAATTACAAGTACAAGAACGTCATCCGATCCAACGAGGAAGTTTTCCGCATCAGCGATGAGCTTTGCAGAGAATACGGTCTGTCGGTTGTACAAAATCCGCAGAACAAGACCGTTTCCTATGACAAGTGGCAAGGGAATCAGAAGCCAATCGCCAGTCGTGATTTTCTGCGAATGGCAATCGACGCTGCTCTTCGTTTGCAGCCGGATGGCTTTGATGCGCTGATGCAATTGCTGGAAGAAATCGGCTGCAGAATCAAGCGAGGAGCGCACATCAGTATCCTGCCGCCGGATGGAAAGCGCTACATTCGTCTGGACAGCCTTGGCACTGAATACACGGAAGCATCGCTGCGCAGAACACTGGATGGTGAGCACATCCATGTTCCCAGGGCGCCGCGTGCTGACTATACGGACTCCCAGGTGAAGCGGCTGATCGACATCGAAAGCAAGCTCCGTGAGGGCAAAGGACGCGGCTTTGTCGTATGGGCGGAGCGGAACAATATCGACGCAAAGGCCCAATCCGTTATCTACCTGAAGGAAAATCACATCCACTCCTATACAGAACTGGAAGAGCGGATTCATACCCTGCGGTCTGCGCGAAACTCCATCAACGCCTCCATCCGGGAGAAACAAAACCGGATGAAGGAGATCAACCAGCAGCGGCAGGCGATCTGTGACTACCGCCGCACGAAGGATGTCTATACGAAATATAGGGAGTCTGGCTGGTCTCCGAAATTCTACAACGCCCATCGTCAGGAGATCGAAGATCACAAAAATGCGCAGGCAGTCTATGCTGCAATGGACGGGAAAATGCCGTCGATGAAGGAACTCGCTGCAGAATATGACGCACTCCGCGAAACGCTGGAAACAGAGAAATCGGAGCTGGAGGAGCTGAAGCCGCAGCTCACGACCCTGAACCACATAAAGTACAACTTTGACATCATCACCCGTGATCATCTGCCCGAACCGACCGATCTGGACCGCGAGCAGTCCACGGAACGATAACGAATACCCCGCACCTGAGAGTTGCAAACCGAGCTTATTCTCGGCCTCAGGCGCGGGGCTTTTTTCTATTTGGGGACTCCTGCCAGACCGGGGTGAGACGCAGGATCACCCCACAACCATAGCGTGAAAACGCTGGCAATCAGGGGCTTGGGGACGGAGTCCGCCAACAAGCTCTGTGCCGTTTGTAAAACGAGTACCTTGCTTGCCGCTAACCGTAGCCATCAATTTTTCCATCATAGATATACAGTCAATTCAGCACATTCGTAGTACATTTCTCATAAAATTTATACAACAAAATAGAAAAAAGTCAACACATTGTGTTTATCTTAAAGTCCATTTATGATACAATGGTTAGCGTGGTTTATTGCGCCTATTGAGAGATGACTTCATGCTCTGCAGGGCGTATGATGGGGTTGTATGTGCGAAGGCGCTACACCTTCGTTACAAAAGCATCATTTACGGATGCTGAAAAGAAAGATAACACTGGTAAATCCAAATCCCGGAATACTGCGTTATCATATATGTGGGTACGTCTCCTGGAACATGGAGATGAAGCTATATGGAGGTATGGTTGATGGGACTCTTTGATAAACTGCTTGGCCGTGGAAATAGCGCGAACAACGATAGCAAAGATATCAGTGTGCTACACGAAGAAAAAGCGCTGGCAGACATGTCGGATATTGAGAAGGCAATTGCGGAAAGAGGAAACTTTGATCTCAGCAAACTGAAGAAAATACCACTGACAAATGTGGCGGCGATCGGTGGTGTTTTTGCGCAGGCTGTTCCCATGATTCAGACAGCAGTCAATGGAGGAAATCTGGCGAACGGAAGCATCGCAAGAATTGTATTTCCGGATGGTGTAACTGGGAGCCTTGCGACACTGAACAGCACCGGCGAATTTATCGGAGGCATTATGAAAAGCGGCGGAGGTTTTGCACAAGCAAGGCTAAAGCCTGTTGGCATGGATCCAGCTACCATCACGGTCATGGCAATGGCCGGGATGATCGTAGAGATCAACCAAAAACTAGATGACATTCAGAAAACGCAGCAGGAGATTTTGTCCTTCCTACAGGAAAAAGAACGTGCTGACAGCCAGGCCAGCCTGAACATGCTGGAGGACATCCTGAAACGTTATCCATACAACTGGAATAACGACAATTTCAGACGCAACTTTCATGCGAAGGCGCTGGATATCAAGCATGATGCCGATGCTAAACTGATCCTGTATCAGAAGCAAATTGCAGAAAAGATCAAGGGATTGCCAGCGGTTTATCTGGATGCAGATGTACAAGACGCTATGAAGCAGCTACAAAAGCTCTTTCATGATTACAGTATGGCCTTGTATCTGTTCTCATTCGCCTCTTATCTGGAAGTGATGCTGGATGGCCGTTTTGTGGCAGAAGATTTGAAAATTGTTGCTGACAAGGTGCATGATTATCAGGAAAATTACGACCGGCAGTTTGAGCAGTGCCGTGATTATGTGAAGAAATTTTCCGGCGGTTCTGTGGAGATGATGGTGGCTGGCGGAATTGCAAATGCTGCAAAAGGACTGGGCAAACTTATTGGTTCCGCACCGATCCTGAAAGATGGCCCTGTGGATGAATGGCTGCAGAACTGCGGTGAACAAATCGAAAAGGCCAATGAGGAGAAGGTCGCAAAGCTCGCAGAAAGCTTTGCTGCTGAGCAGAAAACAGGCAGCGAAATTTTTGAAAGCAGCATCCGAAATGTGGATGAGCTGAGCAATCAGGTCAAGGGCATGCTGTTTGATGAAGAGTATCTTTATCTTGTAGCGTAACTGAACAAGAGAGGAGAAAAGTGACACAGTGAAACGGTTGATCAGCTTTAAACCAGTCGATCGAGAACCTTCAGACCTTGATTACAGCTGAGATGTTGAAGCAAATGTACCAATACAAGGATCATAACGCCTTTGCTCGTCAGCTGATAGAAATGGCCATTGATCCAGTGGTTGCGGAGCGTGAATATGTTGAGCTTCCCTCTGAAGATGAATACTCAGATTATCTTACGGAGATTCTTGAAGTTATTTATGAAGATGTAAGCGGTGACGATGCCAACGAGTAAAAACGAGGAGGTTTCATTCATGGATGCGGTCAGCACATTACTAAAATGCTTGAAAAGCAAAAGGTTCATCAACGATATTGAAAAGGCAAAAGCAGAAGTCTCCACTGAAAGAATTAAATTAAGAACTTGTCTTCATAAGATGGATGTGTTATAATAGTAGAATGAAAGAAGCAAGAGCCGAGCACAAGCCGTACCCGACGGACTTGACAGACGCGCAGTGGTCAGAAATAGAGCCACTATATTCGGGAATGCGGAATCGGAAGTGGAGCAAGCGCGAACTGACAAATGCCGTGCTGTATATCGTAAAGACCGGCTGTCAATGGCGGCAGCTTCCGCACGATTTCCCGCCGTATCAAACGGTTTATAGTTTTTTCAGCCGTGGAGCAAAGTCGGGATTATGGGAGAAGATCCTCGCTCACTTGGTTGAAAAGACTCGTAAAGATGCGGGGAAAAGTGCCGAACCGCACTATGCGTTAATTGATTCGCAAAGCGTAAAAACGGTAGCGGACAATGAAAAGCGCGGCATCGATGGCGGAAAAAAGCAAAAGGGCGCAAACGTCATGCCGTCGTAGACACAATGGGCAACTTGCTGGGCATCGTGGTTCACGCTGCAAACATTCACGACACGAAGTCAGGCATTCTTGCAGCGCAGAAGGCTTGCAAAAAGTATCCGTCAATTCAAGCCTTTTGCGCCGATGCAGGTTATCGCGGCACGTGTATTGACGAAGTTAAGGTAACACCGCACAACTCGGCGGCGCGTCTGGCGATGTCTTTTCCGCCATCTGCGGCATGCAAATTTCTCGATTTACCGCCAGTAAACCTTCGAAATTTGCATTTGCATCTGACGAAAAATCCATTTGCCAGCCGACCACCTCATTTGTGCGGTGTTACCTTAATCAACAGCTCCGGCGCCGGGTGGACATCTCCGAGAAAATCAAGCCTCATGAGTGGGAAAAACTTCCGTGGCGCTGGATTGTCGAACGTACCTTTACTTGGATGAATGCTGCTCGCCGCGTCCGTCACAGCTCAGCCTGTATTTACCAAGACGGAGGATGTTCGAGCGAAATCTTCGTAGCAATTCTTCCCGGCAAGGAACCGGTGGTGGGCACCTGACCCGATGGGAGCCGCCCGCAGCAAAAGGAGCGATGCGCTTTTTTGCTGCATCGCTCCCTGAGAATGTTTCCTTATGCCGTAGCCATATCAGCAGCGCTGATGGCTATCATCCAGTCCATGTTTACTTGGAAAGCACCTCCATGGGGAAGTCGCCGCGGATCAAGCCAGCCTCATAGGCAGCTTTGCGCTCATCGACGATTTGCTGGCCGCCAACGTCCAGGATGGCCTGCACGCAGCGATCATACACCGCGTCAAATTCGGCCGGATCGCAGGTCAGGGCGTTGGTGAGCAGCTCAGCCTGCTTTGCCAGCACCATCTGGTCGTAGTCGGCCTCGGCCTTAATCGCCACGGTGAAGCCGATGGGTGCATAGGAATCCTTGGCCATGTACTCATAGGAACGTGCGACGACATCCTCATAGCCGGTGAAGGTCAAGGCGCTGTACTTGTTGTTCAGCTCATCATTGCCGAAGCTGCTGCCATTGGACAGGAACACCAGGTCGACAGCGGACAGCCACTTCTGGTCGTCGGGCAGGTTGTCATTAGTTACACGGCCAACGGGCAGGCCGTCCTCGTTCAGATGATCATAGTGAACGCCTTCAATGCCATTCTGCAGGTAGAACATGTTTTCAGGCTGAGCCATCCAGTCCATGTACTTCATCGCGGCAACAGCGGTCTCCTTATTCACCCAGCTGGGAATGAAGATGCAGATGCCGTTGGCGGCATAGTTCTCGTGAAGGGTGTAGCCGTCAGGATTCACGAAGGGGTTAACAGGGATCCACTCGGCGTCCTCGCCTACGTTCTTCTTCATCTCATCGCTGTAATCGGGCCAAACCTGCGTGGGACCCTCGATGTAGAAGCCCGCGTAGCCCTGGTTCAGATCGCGGTCGCGGATGTCGCCGTTATCAATGGCGAAATTCTCGGAGATCAGGCCCTCATTGTACAGGGTATTCAGCAGACGATAGGCCTCCTTCGCGCCGGGCATCTGCTCGTGATACAGGGAGTACCAGTCCTCCTTGGTGATCTTGGAGAAGTCCAGGAAGGAATCCACGATCACGGAGGTGGAGAACAGCGGGCTGTTCTCATACAGCTTCATGGCGTAGGGAACCGTCTGCTCGCCGCCCAGCTTGGCTTCCTTGGCCGCGCGCAGATAGGCAACCCACTCCTCGGTGGTGGTAGGCTCCGCCATGTTCAGCTTGTCCAGCCAGTCCTTGCGGATGAACAAACCGAGCTTGGCCACATTGATGCGGCGGGCAGGGATATAATATCTCAGAAAGATCATATCGACGGAGATGGGAACAACCTTTTCAGCCTATCTGCTCGGCATCCGCCTTGAAAAGATGAAGGAATTGCTGGTGAATACGACCATCTCCCAGCGGGATATTGCCGAGCAGGTCGGCATTGGCAGCGAGCAGACCATGTATCGTCTGTTCAAACAGTATATGGGATGCTCCCCCGGCGAGTATCGGAAGCATCCCTCCGCAGACAGTACCATAGCCGCCGAGACGGCGGATGAATATCATGAAAGCGAGGAATAATCACATGGACAACCTGAAGTATCTGGAACATGTCGTGGAGCTTGGAAAGGTCCAGGCTGCAACCACGCCCGAGGAAATGTCCGGCGCGTTTGACGCGTTCAACGGCTTCCTGGGCCTGTATTACGATCTGGCGAAGATGGAGCTGCAAAAGGCCGGGATCGACACGCCGCCTATTCGAAACTTCGCCATTGACAAGGCGCTTGAGCGCATCGACGCCCGCCTGGACTGCGCTGATTTCACCATCCCCGCGCTGATCCGTATGCTGCGCGAGCATCGCGGAACGCGCCTGAATGAGGAGCAGGCACAGAAGATTGAACAGAGTCTGATTCATTTCAAGTATTGGCTGGACGAGCCCGGCGATGTGCACGCCTGCTTCTTCACCGAGAATCATCAAATCCTGTATCACAGCGCCGAATATCTGGTGGGGCAGATGTATCCTGACGTGGTGTTCCCCAACAATGGCATGACCGGCGCTGAGCATCACGCCCATGCCACCGCCTTCCTGCGCCGCTGGCTGAACTGGCGTGAACGCTTCGGCTTCAGCGAATGGCTGACTCAGGGATACTACATGGATGACATGCTGGGTCTGGTCAACCTGATGATCTATGCCGACGAGGCGGATATCCGCACCCGCTGCCGCATGCTGATTGACATGCTGGTGTTTGACCTGGCGGTCAATCATTTTGAAGGGCACTTGCCCACCACCCATGGCCGCGTCTATACCCGCTTTATCATCGAGCCCGACTATGAGGATTGCTCCGCCGTGATGGCGCTGCTGTTTGATAAGGGATACGCCGGCACCATGAGCAACTGCGCCGTGATGTTGGCTGCCAACGGCTATGTTTGTCCCAAGGCTATCCTGGCGGCAGCAGCGGCTCCCACGGGAATCCAAACCAACCGCGAGCGCATGAGCATCGACGTGGCGGACGCCAAGTATTATGGCGTGGATCCCGCCGACTTTGACAACATCATGTTCTTCTGGGGCCAGCAGACATACTCCGACCGCCTGACCATTGAGAACTCGCTGAAGGTGTTCCCCACATGGAACTGGATGACTAACCGTGTCCGCGCCTACTATGAGCGCTACAAGCTGCATGATGAGGCTGGTGCGCCCTGCGTGGATGCGCCCGACTTCACAGCCATGACACAGGTGGACATCTACACACGCCGTACGCCGGACTATATCCTCAGCTGCGCGCAGGATTTCCGCAAGGGCCGCATGGGCTATCAGCAGCATCCCTGGACGGCCTCCCTGGGCGGCAAGGCAGTCATCTTTACAACCAATCCCGCTTCCACCGAGTATTCCAACCGTCCCAACTGCTGGGCCGGCAACCTGACCCTGCCCCGCGCCGTGCAGCATGAAAACGTGCTGCTGTGCCTGTACCGCGTTGAACCCGACTTTGTGGATTACCTCTATTCCCACCTCTACTTCCCCAGGCATGAGATGGACGAGGTGGTGGAGAAGGAGGGCTGGATCTTTGGCCGCAAAGGCGATGGGTATGCGGCGGTGTATTCGCTGCTGCCCGGCTACTGGGAAAAGAAGGATCCCGCCATGTTCAAAGAGCTGTACGCCGAAAGCTGGCAGGAGAAATATGACCGTGCCGACGATTATGAGTACATCGCGCAGGGTCACGCAAACGTGTGGGTCATTGAAATGGGCTCCAAGGCTGAAAACGGCAGCTTTGAGGCGTTCATGGACGGCTTTGCCGGGAAAAAGGTGTGCGGCGACACGCACAACCTGATCTACCAGTCTCCCTCTCAGGGTGAGATCACCTTCGGCTGGAACAGGCCCCTGACCGTCGGGGGAGAAACCATCTGCATCCATGGCTACAAGCGCTATGATAACGAGTTTGCTCAGACGGAATTTGACGCGGGCGCAATCGAGATCAATGCCGGCGGTCATCAGACGATTCTTGACTTTGAAAAGGCCGAGCGCACGGATATTTAAGGCACTACCGCACAATTCGTCTGCAGCGCTGGCGATGCCTTTTCTGCCATCTGCTTCTTGCAGAAATCTCGATTTACCTCCAGTAAACCTTCGATTTCTGCAATCGCATCTGACAAAAAATGCATTCGCCATCGCACCAACTCATTTGTGCGGTATTGCCTTAAGGCAACGCCGCACAATTCGGCGGCGCGTCGGGCGATGTCTTTTCCGCCAGCCGACCACCTCATTTGTGCGGTGTTACCTTAATATGCGCTCCGCTGTTTGAGCGACCGGGTATAATTCCCGGTCACAGAAAATGATTGAGGTATTTCCTGTGAGAAAGATGTGCCTGCTCTCGTTTCTCCTTCTCCTGCTGACGCTGCCGTTCCTTGTGCATGGGAGCGCGTCGGCACAGACGGAAACGCTTCGCGTCATGGTCTATGACCGGGAGAACATGCCCGAGGAATATGGCTCCTGCGAGGACAACGCCTGGGTACGCTATATTCAAAGCCGGGTGCTTCGCGAACTGGATATATCCCCGCGTCGCTGGAAACGGTTAACATCCTGGCCGCGAAGGAAAGGGAGCTCCGCATACGAACCATCATGTGCCCGGCTGAGAATTTCGATGAGGAATGGGATCGCTGCGTGGCCGCCTATCTCTCCGCGGGCGGCAGCCGCGCCATTGAAGCCAAGCGTTCCGCCTATCGCGAAAGCATTGCAGAAAAGAAAGGAAATTGACCATGGGATACTATTTTGACGATCGCAACAGCGCTGCCTGGAGCTATGGCGACGATGCCGGGAGAATCATTGATCTGCTTGGAACCCGATTTATGGGGGAAAATCCTGTTACGCCCTTTATCTGGCGCACCTTTGATGAGTCAGGCATTCAGGCGGATCGAAAGGCGCGATATCTGCTGGATTTTGCGCGGCGTTTTCCCGGCGGAGAGAATGGCGAAATTGTCTATGCCGCCGCCGATCTATACTGTCCGCAGGCCAAGAGCTCTGGCTTCGTGGTGGAGTGCGACGGTCCTGTTCAGGTGTGGTTGAATGAGGAAAGGGTGTTCCAGTCCAACGGCAATCAGGAACGCACCCATGAAAAATGCAGGATTGATGTGTCGTTGAGGGCAGGCTACAATCGTTTCGTATGGCGCTGCGAGCGGACGGAGATCGGCTTTGGCTGCGCTTTCGCCAATGCCATGCCGCAGTGGGAGCCCTGTAATTATGTACTGCCCTACAAGGAATATGACGGGGAGGCAGGAATCCTCTACACGGAGCCGGTGGATGAACGGATGCAGATTGACGTGGGCAGCTTCTTTGGCGACTTTATGCCGCCGGAGCTGACCTGGCTTCCCCGCGCGGAGAAAAAGTCCCTTGTCGGGGCAGGCGTATATGCGGCGTGGCTCAAGGGAAGCGTCCGTGTCCCCCTTGCCGCCCATGACGCTGTAACCCTGATCGTGGACGGTAAGCCCGGACGGGTTATCCCCGGAGCACAGCATGATGTTGTGGCCGTCGGCCCCTATCAGGCGGTGGCCGCGCTGGTGAGCGACAGCGACTGGGCTTGGAGGAAGCCTCCTGTGCATATTCATGGAAGGACGACACCTTATCTCATCATGGGCCCGCTGAAAACCGCGGATACTTCAGCCTTCACCGCATGCGCCATGGGACAGCTGGTTGAGGGCGCGGAGGGGACAATCACCTGGCGCACTGGCTTTGACGGCGTTGCTCTGCGTCCCTATGTGGAAAGCAAGCTCTTTGGCCGCTGGACTTATCCGCTGGGCGTTACGCTCTACGGCATGTGGCAGGCGGGGCATTTCCTGAGCCGCGAGGTCATGAACGACTATGTGACAAGCCATGCGGATCAGGTCGTCTCCATCCATGAGTATGCGCTTTATGATCAGGCAAGGTATGGCTTTCCGGGGGTCAATCAGCAAATCTGCTGGCTTGACGCGCTGGACGACTGCGGCTCCTTTGGCTCCATGATGCTGGAATGCGCCAAGCCCGGCGACGCGGCTGTCCGCAAGCTGGCTGATGCCATTGGGGAATATATGCTCCATGAACAGCCCCGCACCTCCGAAGGAGCTTATTGCCGCCGCGACGATACCATCTGGGCGGACGATATGTATATGTCTGGCCCCTTTCTGTGCCGCTATTCGGAGCTGACCGGTAGTATGGAAGGTATGAACGCCTGCGCTAATCAGCTGCTTCAATACAAGGACCTCCTCTTTATGCCCGACAAACAGATCATGTCCCACATGCGCTGTTTGCGAAACGGAAAGAGCAACCGTATCCCCTGGAGCCGAGGCAACGGCTGGGTGCTGTTCACCCTCAGCGAGCTGCTGCAAAAGCTGCCGGTCGGCCATGAGAAGCGGCCTGCATTGCTATTGTTCTTCCGCGAGCTCAGCGCAGGGTACATGAAGCTGCAGGATGCCTCCGGATTGTGGCATCAGATTCTTGATGAACCCGGTACCTATCTGGAGTCCTCGGCGACGGCCATGTTCATCTGCGCCTTCTCCCGCGGCCTGCGTAACGGCTGGTATGATGTGGCGGTGCTGGATGAGGTACGCAGCGCCGTCGAGCGTGCCTGGAAGGGCTTGTGCGAGCAGGCGATTGACCGGGACGGCAACCTGTACGGCGTGTGCCGCGGATCAGGTTTCTCCTTCTCCCGCGCCTATTATCGCACGCTGATGTGGAACTTCAACGATACGCATGGCATTGGTATTGTCATGCTGGCAGGCGTTGAGTACCTGAAGCTGACGACGAAGGCTTACGGAGCTGTCAGCCTATAAAAAACTGCATAGAGAATCCGCCTCAGCGCTATCGGCAATGCTGCGTCATCACGAAAAATGCCGCTGCTGTACTTCTGCCAGCAGCGGCGTTTTTCGTGCAGGGAATGAGGTTTGCCGAATTTCCTGTCGCTCTCCGCAGAGAGCGAAACTCCCCATCGGAGAGTGCACGAGCCCGACCAACGGGAGGGATACCACCGTCTGCTTGCAGGTGGTGAGTAAGTGCGCCCTTGCCAGGGAGAGGGCTTGACAAAGCCTCTTTTGGAATGTGATTTGTCAAGGGTAGATTTAGGGTAACACCGCACAATGAGGCAGTCGGCTGACGAATGGATTTTTCGTCAGATGCAAATGCAAATTTCGAAGGTTTACTGGATGTAAATCGAGGAATTTGCATGCCGCAGATGGCGGAAAAGACATCGCCAGACGCGCCGCCGAATTGTGCGGTAGTGCCTTCCATTCATTACAGGCAACACAAACAAAGGGAGCGCCATGCAAGCGCCTCCAACAGCAGGCAAAACAAACGACACTACTAATCAGTAAGTATTTTGTTTCTGATTCAACTATACCATATGGACAAGAATTTGTCAATATAGGGCGTTCACGTCGTATTTGTTTACGTGAATATTTTTGTGTGAAAGTCACGTAAAATTACGACAAATTGTGTTGACAACGGACAGAAACGATGATATAATGCAATTAGCTCAATTGGTCGGTATTCGACCGGATTTTGCATGTTTGTTCGATTCTGTCGATACCGAGCAAAAAAAGAGACATGCGAGAAATCGCAAAAACAAAGAAAGAGGTGCTTCTGTAATGAAGAAACTCGTTGCTCTGCTGCTGTCTGTCATGATGTGCTTTGCGTGCGTCAGTGCGCTGGCCGATACGTATGTGTCCTGGTACACCTACGGCGACGTGTACCTTTCCTCCGTGCGTTCCGAAATGGAAGCTGATTTCGCCAAGCTGAACCTGACGATCAACGGCTCCGACGCCAACGGCAACCAGCAGGTACAGTCCGACTTCATCAGCACGGCTCTGATGAACAACGACTGCGAAGCTGTTGTGGTGAACCTCGTTGAGTCCGGCGCCATCAGCACGGCGCAGACCATCATGAACCAGATTCAGGCTGCGGGCATCCCCACCGTTTGGTTCAACCGTCCTGTCTCTACCAGCAACGAAGAAGCCGCCAACCTGTTTCTGAGCAACCCCGCTTCCGCGTTCGTCGGCACCAACTTTGAAGACGCCGGCGTTATGCAGGGCGAGCTGATTGGTCAGTATCTGGTTGAGCATTACAACGACATCGACCTCAACGGCGACGGCAAGATTTCCTACATCATGTTCAAGGGCGACGAAGCTAACCAGGAAGCTATCGCTCGTACCGCGCTGGCTGTGGAATACGCCAACAAGGCGCTGGTTGCCGCGGGCAAGCCGGAGATTGAGTTCTACGACGCCTCCAACGCCAACAAATACCTCGTTGACCCCAACGGCAGCTGGTCCAACGTTTTCTCCTCTGAGCAGATGCAGACCGTCCTGTCCATGTACAACGAAGGCAACGGCAACATGGTCGAGCTGGTTATCTGCAACAACGACGACATGGCGTATGGCGCTGTGATGGCTCTGCAGAACGCTGGCTACAACCACGGCGAAGGCACCACCGCGATCCCCGTGTTCGGCGTGGACGCGACCGACGTTGCGAAGGATCTGATCAACAACGGCTACATGGTCGGCACCATCAAGCAGGACAACGTTGGTATGGCGGACGCTGTTGCGACCATCACCGCGAACCTGATTGCCGGCAAGGAAAACAAGTTCGAGGGTCTGAACGAGAACTACGTTATCGTTGACAACTGGTTCGTGCAGATTCCCTACGCTGTGTACACTGGCGAGTAATTCTTCCCTGAGCACTTCGGGCGGAGAGAACCGAATGGTTCTCTCCGTCTTTCACTGCTGACCAACATATGGCAAGCAGCATTCGACTTGCTCTCCGGCAGGTCGGTACCCACGGTATCATCCGCCGCTTTACAATCGTTTGTTCTCGTTGAATTCCAGGAAAGGAAAAGACAAACATGCAAAAAGACGATGTTTTGCTGCGCATGGAAGGCATCTGCAAGTCCTTCCCCGGCGTCAAAGCGCTTGACGATGCACAGCTGACCGTCCGTCCCGGTACCGTCCATGCACTCATGGGCGAAAACGGCGCCGGTAAATCCACGCTGATGAAGTGCCTTTTCGGCATTTACAGCAAGGATGCGGGCACAATCTGGTTCGACGGCAAAGAGGTTAACTTCAAGTCTTCCCGCGATGCGCTGGACAACGGCGTCGCCATGGTGCATCAGGAGCTGAATCAGGCGCTGAAGCGTAGCGTGATGGACAACATTTGGCTCGGGCGCTATCCGCGAATCAAGCTCGGCGGCGCTAAGATGCCCTTCGTTTCCGACAAGGCCGAATACGACATGACCATGGAGGTCTTTAAGGATCTGAATTTCGAGAAATTCGGCATCAACATCAACCCGCGTACCATCATGTCCACCATGCCCGTTTCGCGCCGTCAGATGGTGGAAATTGCAAAAGCTGTTTCCTTCAACTCCAAGATTATTGTGCTGGACGAGCCGACCTCTTCCCTGACCGAGGCGGAGGTTGAGGTGCTCTTCTCCATCATCAATATGCTCAAGGCACGCGGCGTAGGCATCGTTTATATCTCCCACAAGATGAAGGAAATCTGGCGCATTGCCGACGACGTGACCGTTATGCGCGACGGACGCTGGATTACCACCCGCCACAAGACCGAATACGGCACGGACGACGATTCCTTCCGCGCAGAGGTCATTCGGAACATGTGCGGTCGCGAGCTGAGCGCAGCCTATCCGCCCAAGGATAACATCGTCCACGACGATCCGATGATCGTGGTGGAGGGCTTGACCGCCAAATACAATCAGCTGCGCGACGCCAGCTTCACGCTCCACAAGGGCGAGATCCTGGGCGTAGCGGGTTTGGATGGCTCCGGCCGTACCGAGCTGCTGGAAACCCTTTTCGGCTATCGCACCCGTCAAAGCGGCACCATCAAGAAGTTCAACTTCGGCTTCCGCGCCGCGCAGGGCGGTACGCCTGAAGACTACAGCATGGAAGTACACGACATCAATGGCACGCAGGTGGGCGAGGAAATTTCCAACTTGTCACCCAACAGCGCCATCAAGCAGGGCTTTGCGCTGGTCACCGAGGAACGCCGCGCAACTGGCATTTTCGGCATCCTTGACATCCGCGCAAACACCGTCATCGCCAACCTGAAGAACTACAAGCTGGGGAAATTCCCGCTGCTCAGCGACGCAAAAATGGCTCGGGATACGGATCGCATGATTGAAGCGATGCACATCAAAACGCCCAGTCAGCGTCAGCAGATTAAGAATCTGTCCGGCGGCAATCAGCAGAAGGTCATTTTCGGTCGCTGGATGCTGACCAATCCTGACGTTCTGCTGCTGGATGACCCGACCCGCGGTATCGACGTGGGCGCCAAGTACGAGATCTATGAGCTGATTCAGTCCCTCGCCAAGCAGGGCAAGAGCATCATCATGGTCTCTTCCGAAATGCCTGAACTCCTGGGCACTTGCAACCGTATTCTCGTGATGAGCGCCGGTCAGATTGCCGGCGAATACGTCCCGACAGGCGACGGTAAGGTCGATCAGGAAAAGATACTCGAACTGGCTGCAAAGAACTTGTAAGGAGGTTGCCTGAACATGTCGAATGTTGCAACAAAGGCAAAAAAGCCGAATCTCTCCGTGAAGAGCGTCCTGAACTGGATTCTCGATCACGCCATGATTATTGTCATCGTGCTGCTGGCGCTGTATGTCCAGACGCAGCGTGACGCCTTCCTCAAGCCCGCTTCCCTCATCAACATCATCTCCCTGACCGCCGCCCGTCTGCCGATGGCGCTGGGCGTTGCCGGCTGTATCATTCTGGCCGGTACGGACTTGACCGGCGGCCGCGTGGCTGGCTTGACCGCTTTCGTGGCGGCCATCCTGCTCCAGCGTGCGGACGTTGCCAATCGCGTGCTGGCAGGCGGAGCCCCTGCCAACATCGTGCTGGTGCTGCTGCTCGTTATGCTCATCGGCGCATGTGTTGGTCTGATCAACGGCTTCGTCATGGCGAAATTCAAGGTTCACCCCTACATCATCACGTTGGCCATGCAGATGATCGTCTACGGTATCTACCTGACGGTTTCCAACTCGGTGCAGGTCGGTTCCTTCGACCCCAGCTACACCACCAGCTTCGTCACCAAGCCCCTGTTCCAAATTCAAACCGGCGTTCGCCCCAACGGCACTGCCATCTTCACCGTGGTTCCCATGTATGTGCTGCTGGCGCTGATCGTGACCGCGCTGATGTGGGTCGTCTGGAACAAGACCGCTTTCGGCAAAAACATGTTTGCCGTCGGTTCTAACGAGGAAGCAGCCCGCGTTTCCGGCGTGAACGTTATGATGACCATCATCGGCGTTTTCATGGTCGCTGGCGCTCTGTACGGCTATACTGGCTTCATCGAAGCTGCCCGTATGGGTTCCTCCACTGCGACGCTGGGTCTGAACTACGAAGCCGACGCCATTTCCGCAGCCGTTATCGGCGGCGTATCGTTCGTCGGCGGCACCGGCAGAATCTCCGGCGTTGTCCTTGGCGTGTTCATGATGCAGCTGATTATCGCCGGCATGACCTTCCTGGGCATCTCCGGCAACGTTACCTACATCGTAAAGGGCGCGGTTATCCTGTTCGCTGTTATTCTGGATATGCGCAAGTACATGACCAGAAAGTAACGGTTTCACGGTGCAATGGGGCAGAGTCCCTTGTGCCATCAGCTTTCAAACATGCTTCGCAGAGGCTCTGTACTTCATGCACGGAGCCTCTTGCTCTATCGTTATGGAAGGAGGAGCGAAAACAATGGAGGAAAACAAGAAACAGCCGCAATCGACAAGCGAGCAGCAGACGGAATCGTCAGACCCCAAAGCGCCGCGCCGTGGCCGCAATTGGATCACTGATATGTACGACAAGGTGAACCTATCGGTCGATACGCTCAATTACATTGCGCTCGGTCTGTTGATTTTCATCTTTGCTGTTATCTTCATTGCTTCCCGGCACTAACGCCGAATCCCCTGCCTTCACCCCCTCCCCTGCGCCTCCTGAAGCGGACACTGGAAAAAGCAAGCCAGTTTCCCATCAGGGGGCGCATTTTTTTCACGTCGGAGCATACGGTTTCCCGACGAAAAGACGCAAGCAGATGGCGCAGGAGAGCATGGGACGCGCATCACTTCGCCAAGGAAGAGGGTTCATCGCATCCGCAAACGCGACGAGCGCTGCAAGCTCTTGTTTGCTTGCAGCGCTCTTGTTTTGCAGCTTCCTCAGCTTTCCGTGAAGTGCCAAAGAAAGAAGGGGTTGTCTCACTAAAAAGAGGCAACTCCTTTTTTGTACAAAAAAAGCATTCGGACTATGAAAATCCGAATGCCTGCGGTAGAATGTAACTACCATGAAAACAAACATGCCGCAGACAGATTATACAGCAATGACGAATGGATTTCAACTGGTTATGCCGCTGGACTGCGAAGTAAACATTGAGAAGAATGCACCGGTGAGACTGCTCAACGCCGTCATGGAAAGGATGGATTACAGCAAACTGTATGCGGCGTACTCCCGACTTGGGAGAATCGAGTATTCACCGAAGATTCTGCTGAAAATCATGGTGTATGGGTATATGCGCAAGCAGATATCCAGCCGTGCGCTTGAAGCATGCTGCCGAGAAAACCTGCACTTCATCTATTTGCTTGAGGGGCAGCGTGCGCCGAATCACAACACCATCAACCGATTCAGAAAGAATATTCTAACACAGGAAGCCGGGCAGGATATTCTGTGTCAGCTTGTTGTTTTGCTGCACGAAAGAGGACTGCTCAGCCTTGAAGCGGCTTTCATAGATGGCACAAAGATTGAAGCAAATGCGAACAAGTACAGTTTTGTCTGGAAGAAAGCAACGGCCCAAAAGACAGAAAAGCTGCTGAAGAAAATTCATGATGAGCTGCCTGCAAAGCTGAAAGAGGTAGGTATCCGCTTTCATGTTCCGGAAAAGATTGCTGTCCGACAATTGAAGAAGCTTTGGAAAAGAATCCATGCGCGAATCAAAGCGGATGGAATCGAGCTTATTTCAGGAAAAGGCAAAAGAAAAACGCGGCTGCAGAGACTGAGCGAATGGGTAGATCAATGTCTTGCCAAACTCAAGCAATACACAAATGATATTCACATCTGCGGAAATCGGAATAGCTTCAGCAAAACGGACCATGATGCAACCTTTATGCACATGAAAGAGGACTACATGAGAAACGGGCAGCTCAAGCCTGGATACAATGTCAATGTGGCAACATGCAGCGATTTTATCATCGGGAGCTACATTTCTTCTGACAGAAATGACGTGCATATAAGCCTTCAAATACCGTGCTCTTCCTACTAGGGAGCACGGTTTATTTTTTCCATAAGATAATAACACAAGACTCATTTCACATGTACAATCTGGTATTTTCGGGTGTTTTCTGGAGAAACCTTTCAAGCTCAAAAATGGCACTGAAAATCCGTAATAATTGTTATCTTCAAAAATGCATTCAGTGCAAGGGTTTCGTAGCATGAGTTTACTAATGATAAACAATATGTCATTAAATACTGCACAAACCTGCTAACAAAAGCGGACGTCGTGGGAAAATGGCCTACCGCCAAAATTAGAAGCTGCTAACACTCTGCTAACACGAACAGGGTAAAACAGGCGGTTTTTGGAGGAAATGCGAACATCCGAAAATGGTGGAAAACGTTGATATTTGGGCATTTGAAGGCACTCGGAGGCACTCAAAGGCGAACGTTTTTTCGCTCTCCTAAGCAGTCGGTCGTGGGTTCGACTCCCACTGGGCTCATTACCAAATAAATAAATCTTTCTGGTTGACGTTCTCGCGTGCGTGTTGGCAAACGCGCGAAGGACATCAGCTGGAAAGAATTTATTGCCTTCT
>ENA-UOJL01001569-UOJL01001569.1-human-gut-metagenome-genome-assembly--contig:-P47-NODE-1569-length-23152-cov-5.261982_pt1 | contig 23152 bp, 24 predicted proteins | sample MGYA00242347_ERZ723894 | MGnify/ENA metagenome assembly ERZ723894
TTTTGAATAGATTCCTGCTTTTTGTGATACACTACTCAGGAGGTGATGAATATGGCGAAATCGGCAATGAAATGGCCTGATTATACACATACTCAGCCGAGAAACGATGTGTATCCCGTGCCTGAGATTCAGGGAAAAGCTAAGTCGGGAAAGGTTCATGCAAATCCGATAATTGCAGGAACTTCAAGCAGCTCGCAGAAGGTATGGCATAATAAATCTTACTCACACGAGGTTCCGATATCTTCTGCATATCCGGTGATTGACAACGATCTTGCAAGAGATAATTTAGAGAACGATATTTCTGCGGCAGATTTGCAGGATCAGTAAAGGCAGGCGCCGTTTGGAGTAGGTTCAAACGGCGCTGTTTCAATGGAGGAGACTATGAAATCATTATGGCAGGCTAATACGAAATTGCCGGAATTTCCAAAACTGGACAGTGATATCAAAACAGACGTCCTTATTATTGGCGGAGGAATTGCAGGAATACTAACAGCATATTTTCTGCATCAGAATGGAGTAAAATACATTCTGGCGGAAAAAGACAGAATATGTTCCGGAACAACGCAGAATACAACAGCAAAAATCACTTTTCAGCATGGAATTATTTATCAGAAAATACTCAAGTTCAGTGGTGCGGAAGCCGCTCAGAAATATCTTAATGCGAATAAAGCGGCATTGAAAAAGTATGCGGAGATGTGCCGGAATATCGAATGTGATTATGAGACAAAGGACAATTACGTTTACTCAGTAAATGACAGAAAATTGCTTGAAAGTGAAATGAATGCACTTAGCAGAATCGGCTATAAGGCAGAGCTTTGCGAGCGTCTGTCTATACCTGTAAAGACGGTCGGAGCAGTGAAATTTGCGAAACAGGCGCAGTTTGATCCGCTTAAATTTATTTCAGCTATTGCAGACGGGCTTAATATATATGAGAATACCTTTGTACGTGAAATGACCGGCAATACGGCAGTTACAGACAAGTATCGAATTAAAGCTGATAAAATCATTGTCACAACTCATTTTCCTTTTATAAATAAACATGGAAGCTATTTTCTGAAGCTTTATCAGCACCGTTCATACGTTATCGCTCTGGATAATGCTCCTGATTTGAACGGTATGTACGTTGATGAGGATCATAAGGGAATGTCGTTCAGGAATTTCGGCAGCTTTTTGTTTATCGGAGGCGGAGGACACAGAACAGGTGAAACGGGCGGAAACTGGAATGAACTGCGTAACCTTGCAAAGCTTTATTATCCTGATGCTCATGAGAAATTCCATTGGGCGGCACAGGATTGCATGAGTCTTGACGGAATACCGTATATAGGGAAATATTCTCGAAATACTCCTGGTATGTATGCAGCAAGCGGATTCAATAAGTGGGGAATGACAGGAGCTATGGTATCTGCAATGATACTCAGCGATATGGTAATGGAAAAAAGAAATGACTATGCGGATATTTTTAGTCCGTCAAGAAATATCATCAAACCGCAGCTTTTCATAAATGGCGGAAAGGCAATTAAGAATATGCTTACTCCAACGCCAAAAAGATGTCCTCATATGGGCTGTGCACTTAAATGGAATAGTACCGAGCAATCGTGGGACTGCGCTTGTCATGGTTCACGTTTTTCTGACGAAGGAAATGTTCTTGATAATCCTGCTAATGGGGAGTTGAAGTAACTTTATTCTTTGAAAAGGCTCCGAAGAATATGAGAACCTGTTCCCCATATAAATTAGAACCTGTCTTCATAAGATCGGTGTACTGATTTTCAAGCATGAATTTGTTGATTACAAGGAAAAAATTCGCAGGCGGGCTATAACGCCTTACAAGGATTTTTAACGCAGTAAGTAGCAAGGTTTGCCGAAAATACGTGCATTACATCTTGTGAAGACAGATTTTTATGCCCGAAGATCCGTGTGTTGCATTTTTATGTGAACAAGCTCTAAAAGATTATTCGGAAAAATCTGATTGGAATTTGACAAACTGTACATTTTATGTTATATTTTTATGGAAACACTGATTAAATTTGGTGCTTAGATTATGCCGTCGGATTTTTTGTCAGATAGTATAGGCAACACCGCACAATTAGCGGCTAACGCCTTTGCCGCACATCTGCTTGCAGATTTTCCGTCATCTTACACAAAAACTTCTTGCCCATACGGCAGTATGCCTGCGTCGTTTTTATGCAATCTGACGAAAAATATGACGGCGCATATGCATGACAATAATTGTGCGGTGCTGCCTATAGAAATTTTGCAGGCAGGCTAACGTCTTACAAGGATTTTTAACGCAGCAAACAGCAAAATTTGCCGAGAATACGTGCGCTATACCTTGTGAAGACAGGTTTTTAACATCTAACGCAGAATCTTTATGAGGTGTTGCCTTAAATTTAAGAACAAGTTCTAAAACTTACGGAGGTAACCTAATGAACGAAAAAATACGAAATAAAAAAGTTGAGGAATCACTTACCGAAACTACTAAACTGCTGCAATATAAAGAGATCAACGGTCAAAACAGGCTTTTCGGCGGCAGACTTATGGAGTGGATAGACGAGATTGCAGCTCTTACAGCTATGCGGCATTGCGGCGGACTTGTTACAACCTGTGCTGTAGATAATCTGCGTTTCAAATATGGAGCATATATAAATGAAGTCATAGTGCTTATAGGGAAAGTAACATACGTGGGAAATACATCTATGGAAGTTCGTGTTGATACTTACGTTGAAAATATTAAAACCGGTATAAGAAGAGCTATAAATCATGCATATCTGATATGCGTTCATGTGGATGATAACGGTAAACCTATTCCTGTAAAATATGGTCTGGAAGTAGAAACCTTATCGGAAAAGGCAGAGTGGGAAGGAGCTTTAAAAAGAAATATAGCACGCAAACAGCGATTTAATGACGGATATTAAAAGCATGGAGAGAAAAATATGAGTATACTTAATGTTGAACACGTAACACATGGATTCGGTGCAAGACAAATACTGAATGACGCTTCGTTCCGTCTTTTGAAAGGCGAACACGTCGGTCTTGTGGGAGCAAACGGCGAAGGAAAATCCACTTTTCTTAATATAATCACCGGAAAACTTATGCCGGATGAGGGCAAGGTGGAGTGGTGCAGACATATTACTACGGGATATCTCGATCAGTACAGCACTCTTGAAAAGGGAAAAACTATCCGGGAGGTACTTCGTGAAGCATTTGTTCATCTTTCGGAGCTTGAAGCTGAAATGATCAAGCTTTACGATAAAATGTCCGATTGCACAGAAGAAGAGATGAATGAACTCATGGAGGAAGTAGGGGAGATACAAAGCATTCTTGACTACAGCGGTTATTATACTATTGATGCAAAAATTTCAGAATATGCAAACGGTCTTGGCTTGAATGAGATAGGACTTGACAGGGACGTTACCGAGCTGTCCGGCGGTCAGCGGGCTAAGGTGCTTCTTGCGAAGGTGCTGCTTGAAAATCCGATGATACTTATTCTTGATGAGCCTACGAACTTTCTGGATGAAAACCACATAGCATGGCTTACGAACTTTCTTAAAAACTACGATAACGCATTTATTCTTGTGTCACATGATATTCCGTTTATGAATAACGTAATAAATGTTGTTTATCATGTTGAAAATGCAGTCATGACCCGCTATACCGGAGATTATGATAATTTCGTGAGAATGTACGATCTGAAAAAGAAACAGATCGAGCAGGCTTATGAAAAACAACAGAAGGAAATAGCTCATCTTGAGGACTTTATTGCACGAAACAAAGCGAGAGTCGCAACAACGAATATGGCTAAATCAAGGCAGAAAAAGCTTGATAAAATGGATAGGATAACGCTTATGCGTGAAAAGCCGAAGCCTGTATTTTCATTCAGAAAAGCACGTACTCCGGGAAGAGTTGTTATAGACTGTAAGGATATCGTTCTCGGATATGACGAACCGCTTACAAAGCCTGTTTCCATTCAAGTGGAAAATGGTCAGAAAATAGCGATAAGAGGCGTTAACGGTATAGGCAAATCTACTCTGCTGAAAACGTTTCTGAAGCTTATTCCTCCTGTATCCGGAACTGTAGAACATGATCAATTCGTTGAATTCGGTTACTTTGAGCAGGAGGAGGAAAGCACTTCGCAGACGGCTATTGAAGTTATCTGGAACGAATATCCGTCCATGACAAATGCGGAAGTTCGTGCGGCATTAGCGCAGTGCGGTCTTACTACCGAGCATATCACATCGCAGATGAGAGTTCTTTCAGGCGGGGAAAACGCTAAAGTAAGACTTTGCAGAATCATGCTTAAAGAAATAAATCTGCTTGTTCTCGATGAGCCTACCAATCACCTTGACGCAGATGCAAAAGAGGCTTTGAAAAAAGCTATAAACGACTATAAGGGAACTGTGCTCATTGTCAGTCACGAACCCGAATTTTATATGGATATTGTTGATGCAGTATGGAATATCGAGGAATGGTCAACTAAGATAATATGAAATCTTCCCAAATTTTTAATTTTTTTCAAAATTACACTTATACGCCGAACCCCATTGTTCCATGGCATCCAGAATCGGCATCATGCTTTGCCCCAGATCGGTCAGAGTATATTCCACTCTTGGCGGAACCTCGGGAAAAACTTCTCGTGTCAGAATACCGTTTACCTCCATATCCCGCAGGTTAGAAGTAAGCACTTTTTGTGAAATGCCTGTCACGGATTTTTTCAGTTCTCCGAAACGTTTTGTACCGCTTCTTAAATCACGGAGTATCAGGACTTTCCATTTATCTCCGATCAGCATCAATGTTGTTTCCACCGGACAAGCTGGCAGTTCTGTTTTATTTGGCATAATTTTGCTCCTTTCAATAGTATCAAATGGACTGTAATATTCCTTTGGATACATTTTAGCATATCTGCAAGAAAAAATCAAGAAAAATTTTCAGCCGATTTTGTCCGAAACACCGCAAAGGTTACTAAGAGGTAACTATACCACAAAAAAGTGCCTACTTTACAAATGCCGGAAGCTGTGGTATCATAGAATCAAGGAAAGAGATACAGCGCTGAAATCTCCCGAAAAAAGCAAAAAATCAATCATTTTCAGGAGGAATTTATTATGAACAAGAACACATTTACAGCCGTTAAGCTTGCAAAGGGCGAGATGAACATTTACGACTTCGGAGCAGTGAAGCTTTACGCATACAAGACCAACGATTTCATTGACGATGAAGTTTTCATTGTGGAGAAAAACGGCAAGGCAGTTGTAATCGAGTCGCCTTGCTTCTTCGATAATAATACAGAACTTGCAGAGTATTTGAAAAACATTGAAGTTGAGGGAATTCTTGTTGCCTATCATGGTGCAGGTGCAACGTTCCTGCCCGATGTTCCAAAGTACGCAACGCAGAATGCAGCAGATTACTCTGCAAACGGCGGCGGTAAGGCTCTGATTGACAACTTTACAGGTGCATTCGGCGAGATTTTCGACAACTCCGTTCACCAGATAACAAATATCATAGGTGAGGGGAAAATTACAATTGGCGGCATTGATTTCATTATTAAGCAGACCTCTGATGCATTTGATGTGGAGATTCCTGAGATCAATGCAGTTTATACCCATATGCTCGGTCACGATTGTCATTCTATCGTAGCAGGTGCAGGCCATGCGGATGCTATAATTGCACAGCTTAATGACTATATTGCAAAGGGCTACGACCTGATTCTGACTTCTCACTATACACCGGAGGATTTAAAGGACGCTGAGACAAAGATCGACTATCTGGAAAATCTGAAAGCAATTGCTGAAAAGTGTGCAAATTCGGATGAGTTTAAGGCAGAAGTACAGAAACAGTATCCTGATTACAGCGGCGGAAATTATCTGGATATGACAGCAGGATTTTTCTTCGAATAAAGATTTGTTATAAAAACATTGAGACTGTCGATTGATTCGGCAGTCTCTTTTGATAAGAACAAGTTCTAAAGTTCTGGATGAATCAAAATGAAAAAATGTCAATGCCGCAAATTTGCAGACGCTTGTCTGTTTTCAGCCGTGTCATGGCTGCATTGACAATGCGATATCATTTTCAATCACACAGAGTTGTATGCGGTCAAGAATAATAATGCAATCAAGATAGCCGAGGTGCTCCGGATTGAAAAAAATTTACTTTTTGACGACTCCAATAAATTTATTGTCAGAAGCATTTCAAAAGGCTTCCGGAAAAAGGAGGATTGAGCAATGACGCATAGCGAAAAAAGGCTATATCTGATTAAAGAGCTATTATCAGAATTGCCGCAATATAGGAATATGAACGTTCCGGGCAATGCGGAGGAACAGAAACGGCTTCTCAGAAGTCTTATGAATATCCGTTTTCCTCGTCCGATTGGGACTGAATTTCTCAAGGTGCAGGACGAATATCTCAATGAGGAGGTCAGGGAAAAAGGTATTACAGATAGCGATGCTTTACCCGTATCCCCCATAAATAGCCGTCTTGCCCTTTGGTGTGGAGATATTACCACATTAAAGATAGATGCGATTGTAAATGCCGCTAACAGTGCTTTAAGGGGATGTTTCGTACCTTGCCATTCCTGCGTGGACAACATCATTCACAGCGTCAGCGGTATCCAGTTGCGTCTGGCTTGCGATGAGCTGATGACAGAGCAGGGATATGACGAGCCGACAGGAAAAGCGAAAATTACGCCTGCTTTTAATCTCCCATGCAGATATGTGCTTCATACCGTCGGACCGATTGTATCAGGCATATTAACCAAAAAGCATTGTGAACAGCTTGCAGATTGCTATAAATCCTGTTTGAAATTGGCATCTGATAAAGGCTTAAAGAGTATTGCATTTTGCTGTATCTCCACAGGCGAGTTTCATTTCCCACAGAAAAAAGCTGCGGAAATTGCCGTACAGACAGTTACAGATTTTTTGCAGACAGACACGCAGATAGAAAAGGTGGTATTCAATGTTTTCAAACAGGAAGATTACGACATCTACAAAAGACTGCTCGGATAAAGTGAAGCGTTTAAGAGAGCTTTTGCAGAAAGCGGATGCGGTCATCATAGGAGCAGGAGCTGGTTTATCTGCTTCGGCAGGCTTCACATATACAGGGCAAAGATTTGAAGATAACTTCTCGGACTTTATTAGAAAATATGGTTTCAGGGATATGTATTCCGGAGGTTTTTATCCCTTTGAAAGCCTTGAAGAACATTGGGCGTATTGGTCAAGATATGTCTTTATAAATCGCTATATGGATTGTGATAACGGAACATACAAAAGATTGTTTGAGCTTGTAAAAGGCAAGGATTATTTTGTGCTGACAACAAATGTCGATCATCAGTTTCAAAAAGCCGGATTTGATAAACACAGATTATTTTACACGCAGGGCGATTACGGATTATTTCAATGCAGCGAGCCTTGTCACAATGCCACCTATGATAATGAAAAAGCTATTCGTGATATGATTGCACGGCAGAGGGATATGAAAATACCCACCGAGTTAATTCCCCATTGTCCTGTATGCGGAAAACCGATGACGATGAATTTAAGAGCAGATAATACCTTTGTTCAGGATGACGGTTGGTATCATGCAAGTGAAAGATATTCTGATTTTCTCCGCAGGCATGAAGGAGTTAAAGTATTGTTTCTGGAGCTTGGCGTTGGTATGAACACACCAAGCATTATTAAATTTCCGTTCTGGCGAATGACTTATGATAATCCAGATGCTTACTATGTCAGCATAAATTACGGAGAAGCGTTTGCACCGTCGGAGATAAGTAAAAAAGCTGTTTGCATTCAAAGCGATATAAAGGATGTGTTATTCTCGATATAACCGTCTCTTTAATCTTCTTTTCTTTAGGAAAAGCAAAGAAGGTTACTTTGCAGAATAAAAATATCCTATTTATCAATATAAACCTGCACTTCATAATCCCAGTGCAAAATGCCCGATACGACGATCAACTGTACCGCAAACGCCGACTCTGCACCATATTTCGTTCTGGCTATGTGTATTACTTCATTTAATACTTGTTTCCGGTTTTCTTCAGTGCAGTTGGCACATAGGTATTTTCCTTCTGGCAATATCTTTAGCTCGTTCATATCGGCATAGCGAATACAGACGGCAAAAAGTCTGGACAATCCATTTTCGGTATAGATACCGGCTAAATCCTCAAATAAGAATTGCTCTTTCAATGCAGGCGTAACTTTATTATAAAAATGATTCAGATAATTCCAAAGATTATCGAGCGTTGGCATTTCTAAGCTATCTGACAGAAGTATCACACGTTCCGGACAATCCCTGAGAAAAGTACCATTCAGTTTTTGCTGTCCCTGCAATTTTCTTTCATAGTCCGCCTTTGCCAACTGTATTTTCAACTTGCTGTATTGCAGTGCTGCAATTTTTTCATCTGCCTTTTTCTCTGCCTGTACTAAAAAGTCGATAATTTTTTCAAGGTCATCATATTCTAAAACCATTTTTATCTCATGTAAAGATAAGTCCATAAGCTGTAAGGCACGAACCGTATTCAGACGGACAATATCCTGTTCGGTGTAATAGCGGTAATTTGTCCATTCATCTTTTTGGCTTGGTTTCACCAATCCAATGCGGTCATAATGCCGCAGCGTTTCACTGGTTGTGTGAACGGCCTTTGCGGCTTCTCCGACTGAAAAATATTTTTTCATTTTTTAGTTTCTCCTATTGACATTTGTGTTGCACAAAGGTATATACTATATTATAGCATAGGACGTTGCGAAAAGCAATGGGCAAATGCTATGTCGTTCTTTCAGATTTTAGCTCACGGGAAAGAATGAGAATATCAGAACCTGTCTTCACAAGATATTGCACATATCTTTTCAGCAAATTTTACCGATGATTACGTTAAAATTTCTTGAATTGCGACAGCAAGTCTGCGAAATTTTGCCTTATTCCCGATAAAATTTGCTCGAAAATCTACGCACAAATCTTGTGAAGACAGGTTCTCAAACACTATTATGGAGGAATTAACATGAAGAGAACTATATCACTTGCATTGTGTCTTGTACTGGGCAGTTCTATTTTGTCTGGCTGCTCAAACAGCAGCGAACCAATTGAGGAGAAAAATTATACGTCTGATACGCAGATCAATGAAATCAATCTTGATATACGGGACAGAGAAATTGAAGTGTCGGCGTCTGAGGACGAGCAGATCCATATTCAATATTTTGAAAACAGCAAAGAGTATTATGATATTTCCGTTTCTGATGAAAATGTGCTGACTATGACGAGTGCAAGCGATAAAGAGTGGACGGATTATATTGGAGTAAAAACCTCTGCCGAAGATCGGAAAATATCGCTGCAAATACCGGGCGCACTTTTGAACAATCTTACACTATCTACAACAAACGAGGATATAACATTTTCTGTATTGGCTTTAGCCGGAAGTGCAAATATCTCTTCTAATGGAGGGAATATTGTTTTTGAAAATTTAGATGTAGGCAGCAATTTGACTCTTAATGTTAAAAATGGAGATATTTCGGGAACGGTTGTCGGAAGCTATGACGATTTTTCTATTCAGTCCGAAATAAAAAAAGGCAAGAGCAATCTGCCGGATAATAAAGACGGCGGTGAAAAAACGCTGAACGTGTTTGCTAATAACGGCGATGTTAATATTGAATTTTTAAACGAATAACGATGGCAGCCACATTGAGAGGAAAATCATTGTGCTGTTTTTTGTATTTAGAACTTGTGTTCATAGGCTATTGCACGTGCCCTTTCGGCAAATTTTACCGATAGCTGTGTTGAAAAAGCTCACCATACGGCAGTATGCTTTCGCTTTTTCGCCTTGCTTTTGGTAAAATTATGCCCGAAAATCCACGCACAAATTTTATGAAGACAGATTCTAATTAATTTAAGTTAACTAAAATGATTATGAAATATAAACGTTTTTGTTGCTATTTTGATGATGACTTTTTCATTCAGCTGCCCTGTGATTTTTAACATATCATGTTGACATTGCTTTTTTTGTATGATATAATAAATATGACAGTTCGTTTGCACCATCCTGTCATAAAACAAAACCGGGGCAGTTGGAATATAATAATGAGAACTTGTCTACACAAGATATTGCACGCATCTTTTCGTCAAATTTTGCCGATTACTGTGTTAAAATTTCTTGACTTGCGTTAGTAGGTCTGTGAAATTTTGTCTTGTCCTCAGCTAAATTTGCCCGAAAATCTACGCACAAATCTTGTGAAGACAGGTTTTGAGAATAAGGCGGCTTTCTTTTATATAGGAAAGCCGCTTTTCCGGAAGTTTTTATGTATTATCTGAAACCGCCTGCGTCCTTTTGACAGCGTAAGTTGTTCTCAGCGGTTATAATGAAAATTTTGCTGATCTTCACGGTTATTGCTGTAAGACAGAAGCAATTGTTATGGATAAAGAAGGTTTTCCTATTGCAGTATACGAAACACCCGAAAATTGCGCAGTTTATGAGAGATAATTTTATGGAACGGAAAAAACATATCATGCGGCGGAATGTTTTGTGAGCATTAACAGAAAGGGTACAAGAGCAGGTGAGCTATCTTACTTCATAAGAGACCATGCAGATGTAATCTCCGATGCAGCTGTTGTGATACTCTCTGGGCAAAATGAGATCGACGCTTTTTATACGGAAATGACAGCAGAAAAGATTCGCAGGCTGACTGAAGATACAGGAATCTAAAATGCAACGCTCACGGGGCGGATCGTTGATATACTTGCCGCTGCTGCAAACGGCAATTTTATGGGTATACATGACCGTATAATTATTACATTGGATTACAAGCTTCCGGGAAACGGTATGGAAGATAATATGCGGCTTGATGATAATATTAAATTTCTTAAAAACAGAATTGCATAAAATTTATATCAGGTTCGAGGAAAGATCTGAAACGTGCAGAAAAATGGATAGGAAAATATAATTTATGCAGCATATGTCATGTATATTTCAGTCCATTATACTGGCAGATCAATCCCGGAGATATAGTAGAATTTATGAAAAAGAAAAAATTTAATGGTGTAAGGTTACAGTTACATCTTCATAAATATATCTGAAAGCCGGATAAACGGGGAGTATAAAGGAGCGTATAAAAATGGCAGTTGATCAGAAAAAAATTGCATATCATATTCGTGGTATTCTGGAGGCGTTGGGTGAAGATCCTGACCGTGAAGGGCTGCTGGAAACGCCGGATCGTGTAGCAAGAATGTATGCAGAGGTATTCGAGGGTATTTCTTACAGTAACCATGAGATAGCGCAGATGTTCGGAAAAACCTTTGAGGAAAGCTTTGCAAACGGAAAAAGTTCTGCGGTAACGGTGCGTGACATCAGCGTATACAGCTATTGCGAACATCATATGGCTCTTATGTATGATATGCACGTAAATGTTTCTTATCTTCCGAAAGGAAGAGTTATCGGGCTGAGTAAAATCGCACGTATATGCGATATGGCAGCAAAACGTCTGCAATTGCAGGAGCGTCTCGGACGGGATATTGCTGATATTATGAAAGAGGCAACGGGTTCGGAAGATGTAGGTGTTGTTATCACCGCTTCGCATAGCTGTATGACTGCAAGGGGAATACGTAATCTTCCTGCTAAGACGACTACTGCTACGTTCTGCGGAGAATATGAAAACGATTCGTTTTTGCAGAGTCTGGTTATGGATTCAACAAAAGGAGAGTGTTTATAATAGATTCTAAGCTGATGAATTCTTATTATATCGGGGTTTGGGGAAAGTTTATGCCAAGAGGCGGAATTTCAATCTATCTGTATTGGCAAACCGGAGAAAATATACACCAGATAATAAAATGAGGGATAATTTGAAACTTGAAATAACTAACAGAATAATTGTCTGCGGTAAATATCTTAATGAGCTTAAATTGCTTGCGGAGCTTGAACACGATCGTATATTTTGCAGGCATAATATTGAACATTTTCTCAATGTTGCACGAATAACGCTTATAATGTGCAGTCAAAAGAGGGTTTATGCTGACCCTGACGTTGTATATTCAGCAGCCTTGCTTCATGATATAGGAAGAACTGACGAGTATATCAGCGGTGTTCCTCACGATGAAGCCGGAATTCGTAAAGCGGAAGTTATACTGAGCGAAGTCGGGTGCGATGAAGGAATTAAGGAGAAAATACTCAGTCTTATCGGAAGTCATCGGAATAAAATCGGAGATGACTGCTCTCTGGAAGAGATATTTTACAGAGCGGATAAAAAATCACGGCTGTGTTTTTGCTGTCCTGCACAGGAAGATTGTAACTGGTCTGATGAAAAAAGAAATATGAAAATAGAGGTGTAGATCATGCTTATCGGAAACAAAGAATTTGATACTGAGAATAACTGTTATATAATGGGAATACTTAATTTTACTCCTGATTCTTTTTCGGACGGAGGAGCTTTTAATAGTTTGGATACGGCTCTTAAACACGTTGAGCAAATGATTGCTGACGGTATGGATATATTAGATATTGGCGGAGAATCCACTCGTCCCGGATATATAAAAATCTCTGATGACGAGGAAATAAGCAGAGTAGTACCGATAATTGAAGCAGTAAAAAGCCGTTTTGATATTCCTGTGTCGCTTGATACTTATAAATACAGAGTAGCGGAAGCTGGAATAAAAGCAGGAGCAGATCTTATCAACGACATATGGGGACTTAAATACGATAACGGTGAAATGGCAAAGCTTATCGCTGAAAGCGGATTGCCATGCTGTCTTATGCATAACAGAAAAAATATCGACTATGTAAATTTCATGGATGATATGATCTCAGATTTAAAAATCACTCTTGATATTGCTCATAAAGCGGGCATTGTCAGTGATAAAATAATTCTTGATCCCGGAGTAGGCTTTGCCAAAACATATGAAAACAATCTGGAAGCGATAGATCGTCTTGATTTACTGCGCAGCAGTCTCGGCTATCCTGTATTGCTGGGAGCTTCAAGAAAATCTGTAATCGGTTTGACTCTTGATCTGCCTGCTGATGACAGGCTTGAAGGTACGCTTGCGGTGACTGTGGTCGGAGCAATGAGAAGAGCTTCATTCATCAGAGTACACGATGTTAAGGAAAATGTCCGTGCGCTTAGAATGACTCAGGCAATAATGAAAGGATATTCAAATGGACAAAATATGTATTGAAGATCTGAAAATATTTGCTCATCACGGCGTTTTTGAACATGAAAATATAAATGGACAAAATTTCTATGTTAATGCGGTTCTTTATGTTGATACGGAGAGCGCAGGAATATCCGATGAGCTTGAACAATCGGTGGACTACGGCAGCGTATGCAAACTTATCGAAAATGTAATGACTGAAAACACATACAAGCTCATTGAAGCTGCTGCTCAGTCGGTTGCATCAGCTATACTCCGTACCTATGAATTGGTTGACAGTGTGGATATTGAAATAAGAAAGCCGGAAGCTCCTATAGATATGGAATTTGGCTCTGTATCAGTTAAGATACATCGAAGCTGGCATACGGTTGTGATCGCTCTTGGTTCAAACATGGGCGACAGCAGGGCTTATATTGAAGAAGCTGTAGGTAAACTGATTAATAACGAGTACGTCAAAGATGTTAAGCAATCCGAGCTTATTGTGACGAAGCCTTACGGTTACACTGATCAGGAGGATTTTCTCAATGGAGCAGTAATTTGCCGCACTATATATTCTCCGCATGGTTTGCTTCGCCTTATTCAGTCTATTGAAAATGAAGCCGGACGTGTTCGTGAAATCCACTGGGGACCACGAACGCTGGATCTGGATCTTATTTTATATGATAACGAGATAATCAATGATCCCGATCTTGTAGTTCCGCATCCCGATATGCATAACCGTACTTTTGTACTTGAACCCGCCGCCGAGCTTGCTCCCGGATACAGACATCCTATTCTCGGACTGACTCTTGCACAGCTTCTTGAAAAGCTGAAAAATAATGGTTAGTATCATTGCAGCCGTTGCAAGAAACGGGGTTATCGGCTCCTGCGGACGTATACCATGGAATATTCCGGAGGATATGGCGTATTTCCGCAAAGTAACTACGGGCGGCATAGTCATAATGGGACGGAATACTTATGAAGAAATAGGCAGACCTTTACCAGAAAGGTTCAATATTATCGTTACGCAGAGCAAAAACTTCTCAGGTGATAATCTGCGAGCAGTACGTAGCCTTGAAGAGGCTATTTCTCTTGGGGAAGAGTATGCGGATGAAAATGAAATACCGCCAAGGATATTCCTTTGCGGAGGACAGAGAATTTATTCTCAGGGAATGAAATATGCTCAAAGACTTTATCTTACTGAAATAGACGCAGATTATAACGGAGACGCATTTTTTCCAAGATCAGATATTGATCGTTTCAGACTTGAATCCACGATAATCGGAAAAACTCCCGGAGTGAAATTCTGCGTTTATGAAGCTGTTTCAAAGAAATAAACTTTTGTAATAATTCTCGGAACATATTGAAAAAATAAGAAATTTGTGGTATAATATATGTGTATCTTATCCGTATGACGGAAAGGTAACATTTATTTTAAGGAGAATCATATATGAATACGATTTCTACATTGCTTAAGCAGAAGCAAACCGGAGACAGGATCACAATGATTACCGCTTATGATTATACCACGGCTAAAATAATGGATCAGTGCGGAGTAAATTCGATTCTGGTCGGCGATTCGCTTGGAATGGTAATGCTGGGATATGAAAACACGCTTCCTGTAACTATGGATGATATGATTCATCATACAGCCGCCGTTTCAAGAGGTGCGGAAAATGCTTTTGTCGTAGCGGATATGCCGTTTCTCTCTTATCAGGTAAGCGTTCAGGACGCGGTAGCAAATGCCGGACGACTTATTAAAGAGGGCGGAGCAAATGCAGTGAAGCTTGAGGGTGGAGCTGATGTCTGCGATAGAATAAGCGCAATTGTCAAAGCTTCTGTTCCTGTTGTCGCTCATCTTGGATTGACGCCGCAGTCGGTCAACGCTTTCGGCGGCTTCAAGGTTCAGGGCAAAAGCCTTGATAATGCAAGAAAACTGATAGACGACGCAATGAAAATTCAGGATGCCGGAGCTTGTGCAGTCGTACTTGAAGGAATCCCTGCAAAGCTTGCAGAAATAATAACAAAAAAACTTACTATTCCTACTATCGGAATCGGAGCAGGCAGCGGATGCGACGGACAGGTTCTGGTATATCAGGATATGCTTGGACTGACAACAGGCCATACCCCAAAATTCGTAAAGCGCTTTGCGGATGTGGGAACGCTTATGCGGCAGGGTATCACCGACTATATAAATGAAACAAAATCCGGCGCTTTTCCGTCGGAGGAACACACTTACAGCATAGATGAAGATGTAATAGCTGAACTTATCAAGGAGGAAGATCAGAAGTGAAGATCGTTAAAACTATTGAAGAAGTACGCAGTCAGGTAAAAGAATGGAGAGCTCAGGGACTGACAGTAGGTCTTGTTCCAACAATGGGATATCTTCATGAGGGACACGCAAGCCTTATTGAAGCGTCTCACAGGGATAACGACAGAACTGTTGTATCTGATTTTGTGAATCCTATGCAGTTCGGACCTACGGAGGATCTTGAAAGCTATCCCCGTGATATTGAACTCGATTCAGTGGTAGTTGAAGCACATGGCGGTGATCTTATTTTCAATCCCGAACCCGAGGAGATGTATCACGAAGGCTTTTCATCGTTTGTTGACATGACGGTTCTTACGCAGGAACTTTGCGGTCTTAGCCGTCCTGTACATTTCAGGGGAGTATGCACTGTAGTTTCAAAGCTTTTTAACATTGTAAAACCTGATCGTGCGTACTTTGGCAAAAAGGACGCTCAGCAGCTTGCAGTTATCCGTCATATGGCGGATGATTTGAATATGAATATAGAAATAATCGGATGCCCTATTGTCCGTGAAACTGACGGACTTGCAAAAAGTTCACGAAACACTTATCTCAGCGAAGATGAAAGAAAAGCAGCTTTGGTTCTTTCCGAATCAATATTTCTTGGTATGAGTATGGTCAAAAACGGCGAAAAGAGCTGTTCTGCAATAATTGAAGCAATGAAACAGCATATCAGTTCCGAGCCGCTTGCAAAGATAGATTATGTAAAAATTGTTGATTGTGCAACAATGCAGCAGATATCAGAGCTTGACCGTCCCGCACTCTGCGCAATTGCTGTTTATATCGGCAGGACACGTCTTATCGACAATTTCTTTACAGAAGACGTGTAAGGGAGGACGGTATAATGCAGATATCAATGCTGAAAAGTAAGATACACCGTGCCGTTATAACTCAGGCTGAGCTGAATTATGTAGGCAGTGTTACCATTGATGAAGAGCTTATGGAAGCTGCCGGACTTTATGAGTATGAACACGTTCATATTGTCAATGTAAACAGCGGAAGCCGCATTGAAACATATGTTATTGCAGGCGAGCGTGGTAGCGGAGTGATTTGTCTCAACGGTGCGGCAGCCCGTTCCGGACAGAAAGGTGATACGGTAATTATAATGGCATATGCAAGTATGTCACCCGAGGAATCTTCTTCTCATCGTCCAAGAGTAGTTTTTGTCGGAGAAAAAAATGAGATAATTAAAGTTGCAGATTATGAAAAGCATGGTAAGCTTATATAAATTAAAGACGCTTCAAATATGAAGCGTCTTTTTTACTATTCAGAGCACGTATTCATAGGGGATAAGCTGCACGCCTTTTGATCAGATTTTGCCGGGCAGCACCGGTAGCCTTGAAAGGGCAGTCTTTTTGCATTTTTTATGATTTTCTGAATCAGTAATGCTTGTTATGATTATCACTTTTTGCTATCGAAAATATCTCTGACAAAATACATAATCAGAGCAGCAGCAACAACATAAGCAATGTCATAATGCATTATCTGACCATACAAAGGAATATCCAAAATCAGCAATATCATACTGATAATGCATAATATTATATTAGGAATACAGATGAATATAAAAAACAGCATTTCAAATACAGTTACTTGAAAATTACTTTCGGTATTAAATTTTCTTCGTAAATAGGGAAACATAAGAAAGTAAATCGGTTTTGGGACGCTGAAACGTTTATTATTCAAATCACGCTGAGTATTCCGGTATATGAAGCATCGGACGCAGAACATCCAGAGTATGAGCAGCAGAATACAGAGTAATTTATCAGACATATGTAATTTTGCCTTTCAAAAAAGTCACTCTCAATATGAGAGTGACTTTGATATTTTATTTATTCTTTTTAGCCTCAATTTCAGCAAGAGCATCTTTGCGTGAAAGATTGATTCTGCCCATACGGTCGATTTCAGTTACCTTAACGATAATTTCATCGCCTACAGAAACAATATCCTCAACCTTTTCAACTCTCTGCTTGTCAAGCTTGGAAATGTGAACAAGACCGTCCATACCGGGAACGATTTCAACAAATGCGCCGAATTCCATAAGTCTTACAACTTTACCTCTGTAAAGTGCGCCGACTTCCGGACCGTTAGCGATAGTTTCAACTATCTGAATAGCCTTTTTGGTGTTGTCAGCGTCAATACCGCTTACGAATACGTTTCCGTCATCATTTATGTCGATCTTAACGTCACAGTCTGCGGAGATCTTCTGAATAACCTTACCACCCTGTCCGATAACTTCACGAATCTTATCAGCCGGAATCTTAGTCTGGAGCATTTTGGGAGCATACTTGTTTACAGTTGCTCTTGGTTCAGGAATAGCCTTGAGCATTATCTCATCAAGGATATAAAGACGAGCTTTTCTTGTTTTCTCGAATGCTTCCTTGATGATAGCAGGAGTAAGACCGTCAACCTTAATGTCAACCTGAATAGCTGTGATACCCTTATGAGTACCGCCAACTTTAAAGTCCATATCGCCGAAGAAATCTTCAAGCCCCTGAATATCGACCATTGTCATAAAATCGTCACTGTCGGGAAGTGTAATAAGACCGCATGAAATTCCGGCAACAGGAGCTTTGATAGGAACGCCTGCATCCATAAGAGCAAGTGTAGAACCGCAGATCGAGCCCTGCGAAGTTGAACCGTTGGAGGAAAGAACCTCGGAAACGAGTCTGAGAGCGTACGGGAATTCTTCAACCGGAGGGATTACCGGAGCAAGAGCTCTTTCTGCAAGCGCACCGTGACCGATCTCACGTCTTCCCGGACCTCTGCTTGGTTTGGTTTCACCAACAGAGTAGCTTGGGAAATTGTACTGATGCATATATCTCTTGGATTCTTCTTCGTCAAGACCGTCGATTTTCTGAGCGTCGCTCACAGGACCGAGAGTTGCAATAGTAAGAACCTGAGTCTGTCCTCTTGTGAAAAGACCGGAACCGTGAACTCGTGGAAGAAGTCCGACTTCTGCTGAGAGCGGACGGATCTCGTTGATGCCACGGCCGTCAACACGCTTGCCCTCATAAAGCCATGTACGAACGATTTTTTTCTGAAGCTTATAAATGCACTCATCTATCATTGCGATTTTTTCGGGATATTCTTCGTCAAACTTAGTGTGAATATCGTCTACGATAGGAGCAAGTCTTTCGTCACGGACATTTTTGTCGTTTGTATCAAGAGCAAATTTAACACGCTCGGAAGCAAATTCCTCAATAGCGTCGAATAAATCATGGTCAACTTCCTGTGATTCAAAAGCAAACTTGGGTTTACCGATCTGACTGCGGATATCGTTGATAAACGCAACCATTTTCTTGATCTCCTCGTGACCTGTAAGGATAGCTTCAAGCATTGTATCTTCGGGAACTTCATTAGCTCCGGCTTCGATCATAACGATTTTTTCAGCAGTACCGGCAACAGTGAGAACGAGGTCTGTTTTAGCTCTCTGCTCGAGAGTAGGATTGAGGACGATCTGACCGTCAACAAGACCGACATTGATTCCGGCAATAGGACCGTTCCACGGAATATCGGAAATTGAGATAGCGATAGAAGTAGCGATCATTCCGGCAATTTCCGGAGAGTTATCAGGTTCAACGGAAAGAACGGTCATAACAACTGAAACATCGTTTCTCATATCCTTTGGGAAGAGCGGACGAATAGGTCTGTCAACGCATCTGGATGTAAGAATAGCCTTTTCTGAAGGTTTGCCCTCTCTTTTTGTGAAAGAGCCGGGAATTTTTCCAACGGAGTAAAGACGTTCTTCGTAATCAACTGAAAGAGGGAAGAAATCAATGCCCTCTCTTGGCTTGGCGCTTGCAGTAACGTTAGCCATAACAACTGTTTCGCCGTATCTTACCCAGCATGAACCGTTTGATAATCCGCAGGCTTTGCCGGTTTCAACGATAAGTGGTCTGCCTGCATAGGTCGTTTCAAATGTTCTGTAATTTTCAAACATAAAAAATCCTCCTGAAATTTATTTATACCGGCTTTAGCAATAAACTCTGGCGCAAACAGGTATTTTGCGTCACAATTTAATGCTAAAAGCCGTTTCCATGTATTGATCAGTGCGCCTGTTTTTCTCTTGATGAATTATGCGCATTGAAAATAAAGACGTAAAGGCAGAGGGGTACAAAGACCCGTCTGCCTTGAATACAGAATTACTTACGAAGACCGAGCTTTTCTACGATAGCACGATATCTGTTGATATCCTTCTTCTTAAGGTATCCAAGAAGGTTACGTCTGTGACCAACCATTTTAAGAAGACCTCTTCTGGAGTGGTGATCGTTCTTGTGGGTCTTGAGGTGAGCTGTAAGATCATTGATTCTCTTTGTGAGAATAGCGATCTGAACCTCAGGAGATCCTGTGTCGTTTTCGTGAGTTCTGTTAGCCTCAATAACGGCTGTTTTTTCTTCTTTCAGTAACATTGAAAGCACCTCTTAATAAAATATTCCGCTAACGTAGATAAGGGTGGATCATGAGGACAAGCCCGAATCCAAGTACACGGTGATATTATTATACCACAAATCAAAAACAATGTAAAGTAGTTTTGGAAAAATTTTTCAAAAGATTTTATGGTGGATTTAAAATTGAGAGGAAGATAATACTTTTATAATAATATATATTTGGTGGCAGTTTGTTCGCAGAAGCGTTTGTCATGTTCAACAAATAAAATTGATGCTTCAGATGATTTAAGCAATTCTTCTATTTGTATTCTTGATAAAACATCAATATAATTCAAGGGTTCATCCCAGATATATAAATTCGCCTTTTCAGATAAACTTCTGGCAAGAGCAACTTTTTTCTTCTGCCCCTGACTATAGCTTTCAATCGGACGCAGGAAAAGCTCCCGTGAAAAATCCAGTTTACGAAGAATAGCTTTAAACAAGCTTTCATCCACATTATATTTTTCAGCATAATCGGATAAGTTCCCACTTAGATCGGATGTATCCTGAGATGCATAAGAAATTTTAAGACCGCTTCCGATTTTAAGACCGCCTGTATTTTCAATATCCTTGCCGCAGATAAGTTTCAGCAAAGTGGATTTTCCGCAGCCGTTTCTGCCTGTAACTGCAATTCTGTCTCCCTGATTTATCTGAAATGAAACATTGGAAAAAACTTCAACGCCATCATAAAAAGCGGAAAGTTTATCAGCTCTTACAAGAACTTTTTGTGTATATTTTAAAGGAGATATTTTTAGCGAAGATATTTTTTCGGTATTCTGCAAAAGCTTATTCTTTTCTGAAATGTTTTTTTCAATACGATTCTCCATAGATTTTGCACGATTCATTAATTTAGCGGCTTTTTTTGATATTGAATCCCGTCTGCTCAAAGATTTTTCTACTTTTGTGGGATCAAATCCTATTTTGGTATCAGCAATTTTATCAGAATGCGCAGCAACCTTTTTTGCTGTATGTTCCAGCTGACGAATCTCTCTTTTCAGACGTTCATTCTGGCTTTGCTCGAACTGTTCCAAACGTTCACGATTCTCATTCCAGGAACTGAAATTTCCTTTCTGAACCTCAATATTTGTTTTGTTTATAACAAGAATATGATCTATGCATGAATCAAGAAAAGCTCTGTCATGCGAAACAAGAATGAATCCTGATTTTCTTTTAAGATAGGCGGCAAGAAGCTCTCTTGCATGAAAATCCAGATGATTGGTCGGTTCGTCAATAAGAAGAAAACTATTTTCCCGAAGGAACATTCCGATAATGAGAATTTTGGTCTGTTCACCGTTTGAAAGCAAATCAAACGGACGGTAAAGAAGCTCTTCGTCTGCTTCGAGAAGACTGAGTTCACGTCTGATTTCCCAATCTTCAGCTTGCGGCGCTATGTCGTGGATAACGTCCGCCGTGAAATAATAAGATTTTGAATCATATGGAAAATACTCAAAATCGACCGATGAAATTATTTTTCCGGTGTATTCAAGCTCTCCCATAAGAATTTTGAGAAGAGTAGTTTTTCCACGTCCGTTACGTCCGGTAAAACCGAGCCTCCAGGCGGTATCAAGCTGTAAATTAACATTTTCAAATACGTTTTCATAGCTGGAATCGTAACCGAATGAAAGATTTTGAATTTTTATAATAGACATAAATATCCCTCCGTTTTCAAAAATAATAGACCGCAGAAAATATCCGCAGTCTTTTGAACACAAAAAGATATACCCATTATGAAAAGAGCATTCTATACTATAATTCAAGAAAGAGCGAACATTTCCTGCTCGCATATCATTATACAGCAAACAAGCCCAGAAACTATTCTGTGCTGAAAACAGTATTCAGATATGCAAAAAATCAGCAAGAAATATTACGCATCTTTCCACCTCAATTCTTACAACAAAAAATTACAAGTTTATTATAACAGCAAATTTTGATATTGTCAAGGGGATAATTCAGAATTTTTTCTCGGCCGGAATATAAGATTTGCAAAAAATACGCACGCTTTTTCTATGAACACAGTCTCGGCATTTCAACAGGTTTTTAGAGACTGCCTATAGTATAGAATAAGTCCGATAAAGACCAAATCACATAATCAATTCATCAGCAAGAGGTTGTCTTTTACTGTTTCAACAACCCTGAGTACGTCTTCCGGAGCATCCAAGCTGTAAAGCAAGCCGTAAGGGATACTGTAGTCCCAGTTTACGGGAATGGAAACAAGTCCGGGGTGAACTTCCTGCCAGCATTCGATAGTCAGCAGAACATTTCCTGTTTCCGCACAGCGGTTGAATACTGATAAGTCATAAAATTGCGGTGTATCCTCAATGTATATTTGCGGATGATTTTTTTCAAGATCACAGCGAATGAAATCGTTTGTGCCGGAATCGCCTTTCCCGACCATCATGATTGTTTCTCCGTACAGATCTTCAAGGTCTATGCAGCTTTTTTGAGCAAGGTAATGTTCCCGTGATACGGCAATCATTTTCCGATATTGTCCCAGCGGAAGAAAATTGTAGCGTGAAAGCCATGCTTTTGAGTCGCAAACGCCGATAAGAAAATCAAACTTCTCTCCAAGTTTTTCAATTTCCGAGAGAATTCCCTCATGATTATCCTCAAAAGGAACAAGATGAAGCTTATATTCCGGAAAAAATTTATTGATGCGATACCATATATCTATAAACGGCTTAGCAGGATTTAACAATGACGTTCCTAAACAAAAAGTGGTATCATTTGCATAAACGCTGGCTTTTGCTTCAGTGATGGATTTCTGAGAATATTTTATCATAAATTTAGCGCTGCGGTAAATGATCTCGCCGGCAGAAGTCAGCCGTACGCCTGACGGCGTGCGTTCTATCAGCTTTAGTTCCAGATGATTTTCCAGCGTATTGATCTGCTTCATAATGGCGGTAGGGGATATATATAGACGCTGTGAAGCTTTTGTAAAGCTTCCGCAGTCGGAAACTGCGATAAATGTATCGAGTATAGGATTATACATATTCAACCTCCGCATAGTATCAACTTATAGTTTATACTATAATAACATATTGGAGATTCCATGTCAAGCCGTTTTGTGATATAATACAAGTATAAGAACAAGTTCTGAAAAATAAGGAGAAATGCATATGTCAGATAAGCTTGTAGTATTTTATTCGAGAGCAGATGAAAACTATGTCAGCGGCATAATAAAAAATCTGGATATCGGCAATACGGAAATTGCAGCGGAAATCATTGCTGAGCTGACGGGAGCGGATACGTTCAGGATAGAGCAGATACAGCCTTATTCCAAAAACTATAACGAATGTATTGCACAGGCACAGGCAGATCAGAATCG
>ENA-UOJL01001570-UOJL01001570.1-human-gut-metagenome-genome-assembly--contig:-P47-NODE-1570-length-23143-cov-10.488782_pt1 | contig 23143 bp, 21 predicted proteins | sample MGYA00242347_ERZ723894 | MGnify/ENA metagenome assembly ERZ723894
TTCGACGAACACCGTCTGATGGACTTCCATCGCTGCGTCTTGGATGTGGACTATCCAGCATGACCCGCAGGGCGTAACGCCCCCTTGTTGAGACCATCACGAGACATTCCTCCTTGTTTCTGATTGCCTACCTTTCTGATAGGGATTCAAGCGCAAAAACCCTACTATGTCAATAGGCATTTGAGGAAAGATTCGGATTTCTGAAAAAGCCTGTCAGAGTTGTTCCAGAGGACAGCCTATCAACTTGCTATGGCCCCTGATGCAGCGCAGGGTCCGGCAAAGGAAGGTCACGGATGCTGCGATCGATCGCGAGCTGTTTTAAAAATTTTGTAAATTTTAGATAAAACACTGTGCTTTTATAAGTCTTTATGGTAGAATAAGGTACATAGAAATCAAGCTAAGGAGGCGGAGACATGAAGCCGTATCTTGCGCATAGAATGGACGAGAGTTCCCAGCTGCTTGCGGATCATCTGAATTCGGCTGCAAAAATGGCCGCCGACTTTGCTGCGCCCTTCGGCGCGGCGGACGCGGCGTATTTCTGCGGCCTGATGCACGATATCGGGAAGTATTCCGAGGCTTTCCAGCAGAGAATCCGCGGCAAAGCGATTCAGGTGGATCATTCCACGGCGGGCGCGCTGGAGGCGCAGAAGTGCGGCCAGAGCGCGGCGGCATTCTGCATCGCCGGCCATCACCGTGGTCTGCCGGATCGCGGCAGCCGGATGGATTCTGCGCAGAGTACGACCCTCCTTGGCAGACTGAAAAGACGTCCCGGCATCGAAATCGAACCATACGCAGCCTTTCGCAATGAGATCAGCGTGCCCGCCTGCGGTGCGGGGCCTGCGCTGACTTCGCCGGAGGCTGCGTTTTTTTACACGCACATGCTCTATTCCTGCCTCGTGGACGCGGACTGGCTGGATACGGAACGCTTCATGCAGAATGGCACCGTGGACAGAAAATGCGGCGAAGCACTGCCGGCTCTGATGAGGCGGCTGGAGAAGTATGCTGCGAAATGGTGGGATTCCCGCGAAGCGCTGAATCAGCGGCGTACGAAGATCCTGCGGCAGCTCATGCAGGCGGGGGAGAAGCCGCAGGGACTTTATACGCTGACAGTCCCCACAGGCGGCGGCAAGACGGTCAGCTCCATGGCCTTTGCCCTCCGTCATGCGCTGCACAACGGCGCGCGGCGCATCATTTATATCATTCCCTACACGAGCATTATTGAGCAGACGCAGGAGATTTTCGAAGATATCTTCGGTGCGGAGAACGTCGTTGCGCACTACGCCAACGTGGAATATCCGGTGGACGAAAGCGGCGACCTGAGCGAGGTGGACCGCCGGCGCTATCTTGCGGCGGAAAACTGGGACGCACCGATTATCCTGACCACGGCGGTGCAGTTTTTCGAATCGCTGTTCGGCAACCGCCCGGCACGCTGCCGGAAGTTGCATAACATTGCCGGAAGCGTTCTGATCTTCGACGAGGCGCAGATGCTGCCGATCAACGACCTGCGTCCGTGCGTCTGGTCGATCACGGAACTGGTCAGATCCTACGGCTGCACGGCGGTGCTCTGCACAGCAACGCAGCCTTCCCTACGCCCGATCATCGAGGACTACCTGCCGGGCGGCGTGCAGGAACTCTGCCCGGATGTGGCGGAGAATTACGAATTCTTCCGCCGGGTGTCCTATCGCTCGGAGGGGCTGCTCCCGGACGACGAGCTTGCACGGCGGCTGACGGAGGAGCGGGCGGTGCTGTGCGTGGTCAACAGCCGCGCGCAGGCGCAGAAGCTCTTTGCGATGCTCCCGCCGGAGGGCGCGTACCATCTATCCACGACCATGACGCCTGCACACCGGCGGCGGGTGCTTGCGATCATCAAAGAGCGCCTGAAAATAGGCGAGGCCTGCCGCGTCATTTCCACCAGCCTGATCGAGGCCGGCGTGGACGTGAATTTCCCCTGCGTGTACCGCGCGGTCGCCGGGCTGGACTCGATCATTCAGGCGGCTGGGCGCTGCAACCGCGAGGGAAAACCGGGAGGTGAGAAGGGAATCGTCCACATTTTCGATACGGAAACGAAACCGCCGCAGGCACTGGAGCAGAATATCGCCGCGGCGCGCTATGTGCTGGAACGTTTCCCGGATCCGTCCATGCCGGAGGCGGTGCAGGCGTACTTTGATTTTCTGCTCTATGCACTGAAAGATAAAAAAGCGCTGGACGCGAAGGAGAGCCTTCCTCTCATTCGCGGGCAAATGGCGTTTGAAACGGTGGCGAAGCGCTTCCGCCTGATCGACAGCGAAACGATCACGGTCTACATCCCGCAGGGGGAAGGAGAACGGCTCGTTGCCCGCCTCCGGAAGGACGGACCGTCGCGCGGTCTGATGCGGCAGCTGGGGCAGTACGCCGTGTCGGTCTATCCGTATACTTACCGACAGATGGAGGAGGCGGGCGCGGTGGAACGCATCTCGGAAAATGCGGCCATCCTGCTGCTGATGTCCAATTATGACGAAAAGACGGGCCTCAGGCTCTCTCCGGAGGGCGGGGAGGCACTGCTGTATTAAAAGAACGAAAGGAGTGGAAAAATGTCCGTAAAAGTGGAAGTTTGGGGGGATTACGCCTGCTTTTCCAGACCGGAGCTGAAAACAGAACGAATGAGCTATGACGTGATGACCCCCTCGGCGGCGCGGGGACTGCTGGAGGCGATCTACTGGCATCCGGGCCTGCGGTGGGTCATAGACAGGATCTATGTGATGCAGCCCATCCGGTTCACCGGGATCCGGCGCAATGAGGTCAAGAGCAAGATTTCTGCGGACAACGTAAGGTCGGCCATGTCCGGCGGAAAGCAGGAGGTGTATCTGTGTACCTCGGAGGACATCCAGCAGCGCGCCGCGACGGTTTTGCAGGATGTCCGGTATGTGATCGAGGCGCATTTTGTCATGACGGATCAAGCGGCGCCGTCGGACAATGCGGGGAAATTCTGCGACATTATGCGCAGACGGCTGGAAAAAGGGCAGTGCTATCATCAGCCCTGCTTCGGCGTGCGTGAGTTCCCGGCACAATTCCGCCTCTGGCCGGGCGGAGAGATCCCGACAACGGGGGAAACCCGTGACATGGGACTGATGCTCTATGATATGGATTACTCTGATCTTCGGAACATCACGCCCATGTTCTTCCGCGCTGCACTGGAAAATGGGGTGCTGAACGTGCCCGCACCGGAAAGTCCGGAGGTGCTGAGATGATTCTACAGGCTTTGACCGCCTATTACGAGGCGCTTCGTGCGCGTGGCGAGATCGGAGAGATTGGCTGGGCGGAAACGCGCGTGCAGTATGCGCTGGAGCTGGACGCGGCAGGGCAGCTGCTGCGTATTCTGCCCTTGGAGTCTGCGGACGAAAAGGGAAAAGCGATCGTGCGGCATCTGGAGCTTCCGGCGCCGGTGAAGCGCACCTCCGGTGTGAATGCAAATTTCCTCTGGGACAACAGTGCGTATCTGCTCGGCATCGACGCCAAGGGGAAGCCGGAACGCACGAAACAGTGCTTTGCCGCGGCGAAAGAGCTGCATTTGAAGCTGCTGTCCGATCTGGATGACCCGGCAGCACGGGCGATCTGTGCATTTTTCCGGACATGGGAGCCGGAAAACGCCATGGTGCATCCCACCGTCGCGGAAGTGGCGGACAAGCTCCTTGCGGGCGCGAATCTGACCTTCTGGTTTGATGGGCGGCTGGCGAAGGAATCCGCTGCGATCCGCCGGCGCTGGCAGGAGTACTACGATACGCCGCCCGAAGGGGAGAAAATGCGTTGCCTGGTCACGGGGAAGCTCGTTGTGCCGGAGGATGTTCACCCGGCAATCAAGCGTGTCTACGGTGCGCAGTCCTCGGGCGCGGCGCTGGTTTCTTTCAACGGAGATGCCTTCTGCTCCTACGGACGAGTGCAGAATCAGAATGCGCCGGTCGGGCGCTATGCTGCCTTCACCTATACTGCGGCGCTGAACCGCCTGCTTTCGGACAGCAATCACTGCCGCAGAATGGGAGATACGACCGTCGTATTCTGGGCGGAGGATGCCGAGCCGCAGTATCAGGATTTCTTCGGTCTTGCGATCGACGGCGGAAACGTCGTGACGGATGACGACCTGCGCAGTGTGATGAACGCGCTGGCGCAGGGGAGGGACTGCGACTGGAATGCTCTGCCGCTGCATCCGGATAACCGCTTCTATGTGCTGGGTCTTGCGCCCAATGCTGCGCGTCTGTCGGTGCGCTTCTTTCTGCAAAACGATTTCGGTGCCTTTGTCCGGCATTTCAAGGAGCATTTTGACCGGCTGGAGATTGTCCGGTGGAAAAATGACAAGGAAACGGAGCTTCCGCTCTGGAAGCTCCTGCGTGAAACCGTCAACCAGAATTCCCGCGACAAAACACCCTCGCCGCAGATGGCGGGCGACGTTCTGCGCTCGATCTTTAGCGGCGGGCGCTATCCCGCGACCCTCTACCAGAGCACCATGCTGCGGCTCCTTGCTGAACACAATGTCAGCCGTGGGAAAGCTGCGATCATTAAGGCGTATCTTCTGAGAAATTCGAGAAATGAAAAGAACAAGGAGGCTTTGACTGTGGAACTGAACGACCAGACAACCTATCTGCCCTATCTTCTGGGACGGCTGTTCGCCGTGCTGGAGAACATTCAATCCGCCGCCAATCCCGGCATCAATACGACGATCAAGGATAAGTATCTCACCTCCGCCTGCGAAACGCCGTCCGTTGTTTTTCCGACGCTTCTGAAACTGGCGGAGAAGCACCTGCGCAAGATCAACGGCGGTACGAAAGGTGACTGTGAAAAGCAGCTTCGTGAGCTGACCGGCAAGATCACGGAGAGTTTCCCCAAACACCTGAACTTGGACGATCAGGGCATTTTCATGCTCGGCTATTACCATCAGCCACAGGAGCGCTGCGGCAAAAAGAAAAATTGAGGAGGAAGAAAAGATGTTTGAAAACGCCATTAAAAACCGCTATGAATTTGTGATCCTTTACGACGTGGAAAACGGCAACCCCAACGGCGACCCGGACGCGGGCAATATGCCGCGCATCGACCCGGAAACAAACCTCGGCCTCGTCACGGACGTCTGCCTGAAACGCAAGATTCGCAACTATGTGGAAGCGGTCAAGGAAGGAGAGGCGGGCTACCGCATCTATATCAAGGACAATGTCCCGCTCAACCGCTCCGATCTGGAAGCGTATAATAAATTTGGGGTAGATCCCAAGAAGGACAAGCCGAAAAAGGATGAAGCGCTGGATGAGAAGATCCGCGACTTCATGTGCAGCAAGTTCTATGACATCCGCACCTTCGGCGCAGTGATGACGACGTTTGTCAAGGAAGCACTGAACTGCGGACAGGTGCGCGGGCCGGTGCAGCTTGGCTTCTCCCGCTCGATCGACCCGGTCATCCCGCAGGAGATCACGATCACCCGCGTGGCGATCGCGACGGAGGATGACGCCAAGAAAAAGAACACGGAAATGGGAAGAAAGTACATCATTCCCTATGGCCTCTATCGCTGCGAGGGCTACATTTCGGCCAATCTCGCACGAAAGACCACCGGCTTCTCCGAGGAGGATTTACAGCTTCTCTGGCAGGCGATCCTGAATATGTTCGAAATGGATCATTCTGCGGCGCGCGGTAATATGGCGGTGCGCGAGCTGATCGTGTTCAAACATGATTCCGAATTCGGCAATGCGCCTGCATGGAAGCTCTTTGACTGCGTCAAGGTCCACCGCCGGGAAGGGGTCGAGGTCGCGCGCGCCTATACCGACTACGAGGTAGAGGTGAACGAAGCGGCAGTCCCGGAGGGCGTCACGGTGCAGCGTATGGGGTAACGGAATACTGCGAGGAGGACTTCTTGCAGCTCTCCGGCCTACAGCATTTCCTGTTCTGCCGCCGCCAGTGGGCGCTGATCCATGTGGAAGCGCAGTGGCAGGAGAATTTCTGGACGACGGACGGCACAATTCTGCACGAAAGAACGCACAACGAGGCGCTGCACGAAAAGCGGGGCGATCTTGTGACCGTCCGCGGTGTGCGGGTCTTTTCGCGGAGACTCGGCGTGTCCGGTCAGTGCGATGTGCTGGAGCTTCACCGTGATGAAGCGGGCGTTCCGCTGCCAGGCCGTGAGGGCAAGTGGCTTGCCTACCCGGTCGAGTACAAGCGCGGCGAGCCCAAGGAGGATAACTGCGATGCGGCGCAGCTTTGCGGACAGGCGATGTGTCTGGAAGAAATGCTCTGCTGCGAGATTCCGGAAGGCGCCCTTTTCTACGGAGAAACGCGGCGGCGCGAGCGTGTCCGCTTTACGCCGGAGCTGCGCGAGGAGGTGCGAAGCGCGCTCGCGCAGATGCACGAGCTCTACCGGCGCGGCAGAACCCCGCAGGTCAGGCGGAGCAAACGCTGCAATGCCTGCTCCCTCCGGGAGCTGTGCCTGCCGGAGCTCGGCAGAACGCCGACGGTCGCGGACTACCTCGCTGAGCACATGGGGGATATGCCATGAAAAAACTGCTCAACACACTGTTTGTTCTGACGGAGGACAGTTATCTCACACTCGATGGTGAGAATGTGGTGATCCGGCGCGGCGATGCGGAAGCGGGGCGCTTTCCTCTGCATACACTGGAGGGCATCAGCACCTTTGCCTATCCGGGTGCGAGCCCGGCGCTGATGGGCGCCTGCGCCCGCCACGGCGTGCAGCTCAGCTTTTTCACGCCCAACGGGAGATTTTTAGCCAGAGTGTGCGGCGAGTCCAACGGGAATGTCCTTTTGCGCCGTACGCAGTATCGCGTCGCCGATGAGGCGGAGCAGTATTGTAAAATTGCTTCCAATATGATATTCGGGAAGCTCTACAATGCAAGGTGGTGCATCGGCCGCACCCTGCGGGATCATGCGCTCCGGGTCGATGCCGATCGCCTGACGGCAGCCTGTGGAACGCTGCGCGCCGCCATGGAGTCTGCGTTGAAAGCACAAGACCCGGAACGTCTGCGCGGGATAGAGGGCGATGCTGCTGCGGCGTATTTCGCCGTGTTTGATGAAATGATTCTGGGAGATCGGGAAATCTTCTGCTTCCGCGGCAGAAGCCGAAGACCTCCGTTGGACCCGGTCAACGCGCTGCTTTCCTTCGCCTACGCGCTGCTGAGCAATGACTGCGCCGCAGCGCTCGGGGGTGTTGGACTGGATTCCTATGTCGGCTTTCTGCACCGCGACCGGCCGGGGCGTGCTTCTCTCGCATTGGATTTGATGGAAGAACTGCGGCCGAGCCTGGCCGACCGCTTTGTGCTGACCTGCATTAACAATCGCGTGGTCGGTCGGCGGGATTTTCAGCAGGAGGACAGCGGGGCGGTCATTCTGACGGATGACGGCCGCCGGCGCTTCATTCAGGCGTGGCAGGCGCGCAAGCGCGAAACGATTACGCATCCTTATCTCAAGGAAAAGGTGCAGTGGGGATTGGTGCCGCATGTGCAGGCGTTGCTCCTCGCCAGATGCCTGCGCGGCGATCTGGACGGTTATCCGCCGTTTTTATGGAAGTAGGTGCGGTATGCTTGTACTGATCAGCTACGATGTCAGCACACAGGATGCCGCGGGACGGCGGAGACTGCGGTTGATTGCGAAGCAGTGCGTCAATTATGGGCAGCGCGTGCAGAACAGCGTGTTTGAGTGCCTGCTTGACGCGGCGCAGCTTCGCGCGCTGCAGGCAAAGCTCTGCGGCATCATGGACAAGGAAAAGGACAGTCTGCGGTTCTATAATCTCGGAGACCGCTATCAGACGCGAATTGAACACTTTGGCGCAAAGCCGGGATATGACCCCTCGGAAACCCTGATTCTCTAGTGCGAAAGGGAAGCAAGCAGGGTTCGCGCTTTGCTTCGCACCGGATTTTGCAATTTTATGGGGCGGATGTGTGCTCCATAAAATTGTCCGGCCGGTGAAAATCCGGTAAAAACAACAAACTATTGTCACTTTTGCGCAAAATTGCAGGCGAAGAATTGTGCAATTTTGCTGTCGCTCCCCACACGGGGAGCGTGGATTGAAATTCTTTCACCGTAGAAACCTGCCTTGAGGTACAGGTCGCTCCCCACACGGGGAGCGTGGATTGAAATACATACGAATGGACAGAAAAAGCCCTCCTGCTGGGCGTCGCTCCCCACACGGGGAGCGTGGATTGAAATTATGCTCTTTTTCACGGTGCGGTGCCTCCTTCGGTCGCTCCCCACACGGGGAGCGTGGATTGAAATAGCGGCAGCTTGCACAGACTGACACCGCCATATCAGTCGCTCCCCACACGGGGAGCGTGGATTGAAATACCATGTACGCGGATGGCAAGACAGTTACGGAAAGTCGCTCCCCACACGGGGAGCGTGGATTGAAATCGCCATGCAGTGGCAGATGTCATAGGGTGTGAAGAAGTCGCTCCCCACACGGGGAGCGTGGATTGAAATAAAAAATAAATCATGAGCGCAAAAAAGAATTAAAGTCGCTCCCCACACGGGGAGCGTGGATTGAAATCGAATCGGCGGTGGCCTTGTCAATCAGAGTTTTCCGTCGCTCCCCACACGGGGAGCGTGGATTGAAATTGCACAGGTTCTGCACAGGAAGCGCACAGGTTGTGGTCGCTCCCCACACGGGGAGCGTGGATTGAAATACGGAATATATCGACAAATGGTATAAAATAAAAGTCGCTCCCCACACGGGGAGCGTGGATTGAAATATTTTAACCACTCCTTTTCTTAAACATAATAACGTCGCTCCCCACACGGGGAGCGTGGATTGAAATTGTTCCTGCTGACGATATGCGTAAAATTTGCAGTGTCGCTCCCCACACGGGGAGCGTGGATTGAAATACGCCCCGGCAAGCTTGTCCCGCATATGGATGTGTCGCTCCCCACACGGGGAGCGTGGATTGAAATGGGGTGGGAATTTTTTTATTTGATGCGCAAGTGAGTCGCTCCCCACACGGGGAGCGTGGATTGAAATTTCTCCCCGCGCCCGCGCGGCGGTATCTCCCGCGCGTCGCTCCCCACACGGGGAGCGTGGATTGAAATATTGCACCGCAAAAAAGAATCACCGCGCTGTCCTCGTCGCTCCCCACACGGGGAGCGTGGATTGAAATAGCGTTGACTCCGTTAACAGTCATTTCACGGCTTGTCGCTCCCCACACGGGGAGCGTGGATTGAAATTTTTCGAGCGACTCCGTGAAGTAAATACACTTGCTAATAGTCGCTCCCCACACGGGGAGCGGGGATTGAAATGGGCCGAAGGTGGAGGCCGGTGTGCGCAAGATGCAGGGTCGCTCCCCACACGGGGAGCGGGGATTGAAATTTCACGGCGTACGAGGAAGCCCACGCGGCAGCGGTCGCTCCCCACACGGGGAGCGGGGATTGAAATATTTTTGAAATCCTTCCTATATGTGCTTGTGCTGAAGGTCGCTCCCCACACGGGGAGCGGGGATTGAAATCGGTATGCGACACAGTACGTCAGAAAACTGCATATGGTCGCTCCCCACACGGGGAGCGGGGATTGAAATCATGAGCCTGGCTGGGAGCAGTCCGGTAAATGGGGTCGCTCCCCACACGGGGAGCGGGGATTGAAATGGCGCAGCGGATAACACGCTTACGCTCAAATACAGTCGCTCCCCACACGGGGAGCGTGGATTGAAATGCAATAGAAATCCGATTGCTCCATTCAGAATTATGGTCGCTCCCCACACGGGGAGCGTGGATTGAAATATAACCGTGTGGCGATCTTCGGGGGGTAATTTTTGTCGCTCCCCACACGGGGAGCGTGGATTGAAATAAAAAGAATCCGAGGTCGTGGAGAATAGCCCTGGTCGGAAAACCGACGGTTCACATCCTCTGTTCTCGGATTCTAAAATAAATATAGCAGACATTTTCAGAAACGTCAATAGGTCGCTCCCCACACGGGGAGCGTGGATTGAAATCGCTCATGCCGCGCTTGAGCATTCTCAGTTCCATGTCGCTCCCCACATGGGGAGCGTGGATTGAAATAGAGGTGGAGAACCGGGAACCCTCGGCGGAGGTTTCTGCCGCTACCCGCCGGACGCAGGACAGCGACGGGAACGAAAAAACCGCCCGAGAGGGCGGCACAAAGGCGAGCATTGATCAATATAGCTATCAGGGAAAGTCCATGACAGAGAACTCGGAGATCTATTCCTATGATTTCCTGACGCATCAGCCGGATATGAAGGTTGTGGAGCTGCCTCCAATGAAGATGGGTTTTGTTGACTTTAAGGCAGCAAGAAAGGATGCTGTAAGAGAGAGATTTGAAAACCTGAAAGCAAACGGTGCAACGGTTGACGAAGTAAAGGCTGTTATTAAAAATAGATATTCTGGACGGCAAATCCTTGTAACAAAGTCGGCACTGGTACATAGTATCGACGGCAATAAGCAAAGGATAAAGACGAACGCATTGTTAAGCTCTGCTGCTGGCGGAATTGTAAAGAATGCAATTCCGATCAACGCGATAAAAAATGACAAAGAAGGACCGACAGGAACTTATGCAATGATTGCTGTCGCCAAAGCCGGAGAAAAGTACGTTGCTGCGGTAATGACAGTCGAACAGTACACGGATAACGTCTTGAGCATTTACGGACAGGATTTGCAAGATCAGCTTCATGCAATGAGCGGGAGAATCGACAAAAAAGGAGGTAGCCTGTCGTCCAAATGGAACCAGGGTTACCTCGAAAACGAAGCTCCCAACTCAGCTACCTCTATGCTCAGTATAGCAGACGTTATTAGAATTGTCAATACTACATACCAAAGTATTTTATCGGACGATGTGCTGAAGGCGCTCGGAGAGGAGAGGAATTCGGAGGGGTACTATGCCCAGAGGGCGAGGTTCTCGTTAGGCCAGCAGACGGATGAAAAATATAATCTGGGTCGCTCCCCAGACGGGAAGCGTGAATTGAAATCTTGGCGGTTCTGAGCTGCTCCTTGACGGATTCATAGTCCGCAAACGGCTTTTTCGCCGCTTCGATGTCCCTGCCGTTCTCGGCGAGGATTGCGTCAATGATCTCCTTCGGGAGAGCCTGATCGCCAACCTTGAAATTCTGTAAAAATTCCGTTTTCATTGTTTTTTCCCTTTCCCGGCTAGGCGTTTTAGGAGGTCGCCAGCTCCCGCCGTCCTGCGTTTTAGGCCCGCAGATAGGCCAAATGGGTATGAAAAAAGGCACCGTGTAAAAACACAGTGCCTTAAATCATCATTCAGTTGTTCCGCTGAGTTGACATCAGCGATTTTTAACGAGATATATTCCGTAAGCAACCACAACCAAGCCAGCGATTGCCAGAATCCCGAGCCGGATTATCCATCCGATGATTCGGAATTTCAAGTATAGATCCATCATGTTAATTATTCCAAAGGGCGGGGATTGCCGCATCGTTTTTTCTTATCTCTCAACACAACACAGTTGAGCTGTGTTGTGTTGAGTTGTGTTGGCTTCACTTGAAGCACTCGCTTCACTTGAAGCACTCGCTTCACTTGAAGCACTCGCTTCATAACGTATGGAGAAAAGGGACTATGACAGTTCATAGTCCCTAATCTGCATATTCGATTTTGTCAATATCGGACGCAGAAAACCCAATCAATCCATTCTTTGTTTGGATGGCAATTTCTTCTTCTCCGTTCTCGCTGTCGATGGCCGGTGTGTATGCCGCAGCGTGGCCTTGCCATTTTGTGCCTTCTGCATCAACAATAGCAATATTCTTCCCGAAATATTCGAATAATTTCGTCATTTCTTCATCTCCTTCGCCGTCGGCACAACGTGTGAGCCAGATTTGCTATAGTGTATATATGCTCGATTTGTCGGCGTTTCTTCTAGGGTTTCTGGGTTTATGCTTACACCAATCTGGCGGTCTATCGTAATAATTTCCTTCTGCATGAACACACCCTTTACAGAGCGCTGGATTTCTCCTGTTCCTGCATATTGGTTTACGATAGCTTGCAATTCGTCCTTGTCTACTGTAACATAGCTTCGGCCCTGCACATATCCGTCCGTCCCTTTTATGTGCCGGGACTGCTTTTCCTGATTGATGATCAGCCGTTGCTTGTCGGCGCGTATACTCTCACGGATTGGCTTGTCGCGTTGCCATGCGGCGATGTTCCCGGCCTCACTGCCTGTATCATACATCGAATTCGCTTGCTTTGCAATAGATTGATACGTATTTTTTGCTTCCGTGGCCTCTTTCCACGCAAACCCCACCTTTTCCAGCCGCTCGTGCTGCATCCGCAGTCCCGCCGCCTTGGAAAAGGCTTTGTAATCCTGTTGTAAAAGTTGCAGCTTGATCTGGTCGGTTTCCAGCTTTTCCCCGGGAACCCGATCCCGCTTGACCTTTCCGATAAATCCTGCTATATTATTTTTGAAATCCGGGAACAGGGAAGGCATACTGCCAATTTGTTCGGTAAGCCCTTCTCCACGACCCCGGACCCTGTTTTTCAGCCGCAAAATAGCGAAATCGACGGAGAGATACAAAATGCAAAACCGATTTGAAAATGTGGAGATCGAAGAAGCGCTCAAGCGCGAGCACGCAACGCTCGTGGCGCAGTGGTCGGAGGGAAGAATCGTCACCCGGCCGGACGGAACGATTTTAAGCGATATTCTGGATGGCGAAACGCTCTGCCGCCGCGTCCGTGAGTTGGGACTGGAACGCTGCGATCAGTATTGCGTGCGGAGCCACGATGCCGCGGATGCGATCTGCCGTGAATTTGGCCTGCACGGTCAGACACCCTGCGTGCAGGCAGTCTATTTGAAAAAACAACCGCCGGAGCTGGCTCCCTGTGACATCCGCCCGCTGGGGCAGGAATACGCAGAATTTCTGGCGGCGCACTACCATCCGGAGCAGAATAACCTCGACTATCTGCGCGACCGCATCGCCTGCGGCCGGATGTGGGGCCTCTTTGACAATGGGACGCTGGCGGGCTTCATCGGAATGCACGACGAGGGAAGCATGGGCCTTCTTGAAATTCTCCCGGAATATCGCCGCCGGGGTTACGGCTATCTGCTGGAGGGCAGCCTCATCCGCCTGCATCTGGAACGCGGCTGGGTGCCGTTCTGCCATGTGGTGGAGGGCAACGACGCTTCCATGCGTTTGCAGGAAAAGCTGGGGATGACCTTCTCCGAGCTGCCTGCGATCTGGGTGTTCTGAGAAGTTATTTGAACTTGAGAATCCGGCCGATTATCGGCATGATACAGGCATCTTTTCCCGTTTCTGTACCAAACGGTGAGCTTATTTCAACGGAGGTGCAATATGAAAACAAAACGGGTGTTTTACACGGAGCTTGCTTATGCGATCGGAATCATCGTCCTGGCGCTCGGCACGGCACTCATGGAGCGCGCGGATTTCGGAATGTCCATGGTGGTCGCGCCGGCCTATCTGCTGCATCTGAAGGTATCGGAATTCCTGCCATGGTATTCCTTTGGCGTGTCGGAATATGTGCTGCAGGCTGTGCTGCTGGCCGTTCTTTCCCTGATGATGCGAAAGTTCAAAAAAGGGTATCTTTTCTCCTTTATTACGGCAATTCTTTATGGTTCTCTGTTGGATTTGTCCATCTCTGCCGTTGCACGGATCGATCTTCACGGCACGGTGTTTCGCATTGCCTGCTATTTTCTTGGGATGCTCTTCTGCGCGGCGGGTGTGGCGCTGCTGTTTCATACCTACATTGCGCCGGAGGCTTACGAGCTGTTCGTCAAGGAGCTGGCGGCGAAATGCGGAAAGGACATCGGCTGGGTCAAGACGATCTACGACTGTGTCAGCTGCCTGATCGGAATCGCGCTGTCCTTTGCGTTTTTCGGATTCGGACGGTTTGAAGGTGTGAAGCTGGGCACGGTTATCTGCGCATTGGTCAACGGAACGCTCGTCGGATGGTGCAGCAAATGGCTGGAAGCCGTATTCTGCTTTCGGGACAGACTGAAATTGCGAAAATTCTTTGAAACGTAAAAAGCCAGCGGCGTGTAAACGCCGCTGGTTCTTTTCATAATATGACGCGCCAGGCTTCGATCAGACGCTCCAACGTCCATGCGGCATTGGCCGGACTGGTGGAGGGAAGCGCGGAGGCTGCGCGGTGCGTGACCGGCTCAATATACCGGCGGTAACAGGCAAGGGAGGCCGCGCCGTTGCAGAAGATCTTCTCGATGGGCGCATGGTCTAAAATAACGGACAGATCGTTCGGCACGACGTCGCGGATGCTGCTGTCGGAAGAGCCGGTGATGGTGCAGCTCGCGATGCTGTCCCAGAGCGCAAAGTGGTTTTCCAAGATCAGCCGCGTCTTTTCCTCAATGGTCGCAGGGAGGGGCGACCCGGTCAGCGCGGCAAGAACGCGCCAGAAGCGGTTCTGCGGATGCCCGTAGAAGAACTTCGCCTCGCGGGATTTGACCGAGGGGAAGGAACCGAGAATCAGCACGCGCGACTGCGCGTCAAACAGCGGGGGAATGGGGTGAACCAGCGCTTGCGGTTCGGATTTGGCAGACATGGCGACGCCTCCTTTTTTGCCATTTTACCCCGAATTTCTGCGGGTGTCAATGCTGCGGAGAAAGACGCGGCACAGCCAGCGGTAGTCGCGCGGCGCAAAGGCGCCTGACAGCACGAAACCGGCGATAAGCAGCACCAGAAAACCACCTCCGTGCAGGACGATCGTTCGGAGAGAATCCTCGCCAGGCAGCAGCAGAAAGGGAAGCAGCGCAAGAACGTAGGTCAGGAGCGGACGCAGAAAATCCGCCGGACGCATCCGGTGCGCCGTGACGGTCAGAAGCCGCCGGATGCTGAGAAATAGATTGATCGCGTGGGTCAGAGCGAAGGTGAGAATATAGGCGCGGATGCCCCGGCGCGGCAGGAGCAGATAGAGGAAGATCACGTCCAGCACGGAGGTGAAGGTGTTGTAGCGCACGCAGCTCACCTGCTCGGCAAGTCCCTTGAGCATCCCGTCGACAATGGCGTCAAGATAGAGCATCAGGACCATCGGCGCGAAGACGCGAAGATACCGCCCGGCATCGGCGCTGTGGTAGATCAGCTCGCCCAGCGCGTCTGCGGTCACGAAAAGAAAACCGCTCACGGCGGCGGCGAACAGGCTGCCCATGCGGATGCACTTGTCTGTCAGGTCAACGATGCGCAGGTTCCGCCGCATCGCGCGGCAGCGCGAGAGCTCCGGGACGAGCAGATCGGATACGGAATAAAGAATCACGGCGGGGAACATCAGAATGGGGAATACCATGCCGTGGATAGTGCCGTAGGCGGCCATGGCTGCCTCGCCGGAGCCGCCGTAGCGGGCAAGGCCGTAGGGGATTAGAAGCTGCTCGGCGGTGTTCAGCCCGGCGCGGAGATAGTCGTTCAGTGCGAGCGGAACACAGAGACGAAACATCCGCTTCTGCATCTGCAGATCCGTTTCCGGCGCGGGGACGCAGCGGATGTCCCTGCGATACATGAAATAGAGAAGAAAGAAATCGAAGATGCACCCTGCGGAGCTGCCGAAGGTGATGGCGCAGCAGGCACGTTCCAGATTGCCGTGCGCCCAGGTCAGCAGAAGTGCGACCGTGAGCAGCATGGAAACGAGCCGCTCCGCAATTTCGATCACGACCAGCTGACGGATGCGGGAGCAGGCGGTGAAGTAGCCCGTCATGATACCACACAGGCAGGAAAAGGGGAGCAGTACCCCCATGATGCGCAGGCTGGAGGCGGCGCGCACGTCGCCCAGCCAGCGCACGGCAAAGAAGCCGGAGAGGGCGAACAGCAGGAGCCCCGCGGCGCTGCTGATCAGCAGGCCCCAGCGCAGGCAGGTGCGCATGGCCTCCTTTACGCCGGACAGACGTCGGTGGCCGAATTCCTCGGCGGACAGGTACATGGCGGCAACGCGAACCCCGGAGGTGCCGACGAGCATGGCGAACACGCCGATGGTGGAGACGAGCTGTAGCAGTCCGAGACCGGCCGCGCCGATCTGTGCGGAGAGAAAGACCTGAAAAACGATGGAGGTCAGACGGAGCAGAAGATTGGCAGCCGTCAGCAGCAGCGCACCGCCGAGGATCGAGTTGTTGCGTCCCATCCGATCAGCCTCCCCAAAGCAGTCTGGTACAAGATATGCAGCCGGGGAGAAAAAATGCGTTCCGCAGGGGCTACCTGCGGAACGTATGAATCTTTCCTTAGAACTCTCCGGCGGCATACATCAGTGCGGAGAGTGCGCACAGCGGGGCGGTTTCGCAGCGAAGAATCCGGCTGCCGAGCGTGCAGATTTTCAACCCGGCCGATAAAGCCTGACGTATCTCCTCCGGCTCAAAGCCGCCCTCCGGGCCGGTCAGAAGGGAAGCCGTTTGGAAGGGCGCGGCCTCGATTGCCGCGCGAAAGGTGAGCTGCTCCTCATTTTCATAGAAGCAGACCGCAAGATCGGCTTCTGCGGCGCGTGCCAAGGCCGAAGAATAGGAGGGCAGCGCAATCACCTGCGGGATGCGCCCGCGGCGCGACTGCTCGGCGGCGGAGGCGGCGATCTTCTGCCAGCGATCCAGTTTTTTCACCAGCGATTTTTCGTCCGGACGGGAAACACAGCGCACCGACGGGAAGCAGACCAGCTCTGCTGCACCAAGCTCGGTCGCCTTCTGGATGACGTGCTCAAATTTATCGGCCTTGGCAAAGGCCATATAGACGCTGCACGCGACCTTCGGCTCGCTCTGCGAGGGGTCGGCGCTGTGGACGACCAGACTGATCTGCCCGTTTGCCACGTCGGACACGGTGCAGATGTAGTCCGTTCCCTCGCCGTCGCAGATGGTCACATCGTCGCCGTTTTTCAGGCGGAGCACCTTTGCGTGCGCGGCATTTTCACCGGTCAGCACCAGAAAGCTGCTGCCGATCTCCTGTTTCGGTACAAAAAAACGGGGCATAATGGATCCCTCCTGTCGTATATTTTATTGTAGCAGAAGGGTGGAAAAACCACAAGTCCGAAAAAAGCAAAATTAGGTATTGACAAACCGCCGGAAATTCACTATAATTAACAAGCAAATTGGATATGCGAGTGTGCTGGAATAGGTAGACAGGCACGTTTGAGGGGCGTGTGACAACCGTCGTGTGCGTTCAAGTCGCATCACTCGCACCACGTCGGAGCAAAGTCCGCTTTGCTTCGACGTCATTTTTTACCCAAATGACGTCATCGGAGGAAATCACATGAATCTGTTTGACCTGATCATGACGGCGATCGCTCTGTCGATGGATGCTTTTGCCGTATCTATCAGCAAGGGCCTTTCTGTGAATAAGGTCAAGCCACGTCACGCTTTGATCGTCGGCGGCTATTTCGGCGGCTTTCAGGCATTGATGCCGCTGCTGGGATTCCTGCTTGCCAGCTCCTTCGCCGAGTACATCAGACGCTTTGACCACTGGATTGCCTGCGTGCTGCTGGTTCTGATCGGTGCGAATATGATCCGCGAGGCGCTCAGCCACGAGGAGGAGAAGCTGAACGATTCCTTCGGCTTCAAGACCATGCTTCCGCTGGCGGTCGCGACGAGCATTGACGCGCTGGCGACCGGCGTGACCTTCGCCATGACGGAAACGAATATCTGGCTGGCCATCGCCATCACCGGCGTGACGACCTTCCTGTTCTCCGCCGTGGGCCTGAAGATCGGCAATATCTTCGGCAGCAAATATAAGTCGAAGGCCGAGCTCATCGGTGGCATCATTCTGGTTCTGATGGGCATCAAGATCCTGATCGAGCATCTGACCAGTGCGGCCTAAATGGAACTCTGGGACGTTTATGACGCGCGGCGGCAGTTGACCGGCCGGACGCACCGGCGCGGCGTGCCGATGCAGCCGGGAGATTACCACCTGATTGTGTTTGTCTGGATCTTCAACAGCGCGGGGCAGCTCCTGCTGACCAAGCGTTCCCCGGAGAAAGAGAGCTATCCGAATCTGTGGGAGACAACGGGCGGCGCAGTGATCGCCGGAGAGACGAGCCGCGAGGCGATCGTGCGCGAGCTGCGCGAGGAAACCGGGATCCTCGCCGCGCCGGAGGAATTCGTTTTTCTGGACAGCGTGCGTGGGAAAACATGGATCTCCGATACCTACGCGCTGCGCAGGGATGTGCCGCTTTCCAAAATTGTTTTTCAGCCGGGGGAAACCTGCGGCGCGAGGTGGGTGAACCGCACAGCCTTTGAGAAGATGATCGCGGCAGGGGAGATCACCCAGCCGGATGTGCAGCGCTTCCGTGCGCTGGCGCGTATTTTCCGCGAGTATTTCAAATAAAAAATTGGAGTCAGCTAAGCTGACTCCAATTTTTTATAAAATTTATGAAAAAACGTTGACGAATGGAAAAATGTATGATAGAATAGTGTCCTATACTGCGGGAGTGTGGCCGTTGCCATTTCTCCATCTTGCAGAATCTATTATAACACGGAAACCCGGCGCACGCAAGGGGGATGGATGACAAACAGTCAACGCACCCCGGCGTGTCAGAATGCAAATGACACATCCAATGAGTACAGAAAGGCTGTGATGACCCATATGCAAATCAAGGACGTGAAGTACGGGAAGACAGAGCGCAAGAGCTATGCGAAGTATCAGGAGATCCTCCAGATGCCGAACCTTCTGAAGATCCAGAAGGATTCCTACAACTGGTTCCTGAACGAGGGCCTGCGCGAAGTGTTCCACGACGTCGCGGCGATCACCGACTACACGGGTAAGCTGGAGCTCTCCTTCCTCGACTATTCTCTCGACGAGAAGCCGAAGTATACCATCGAGGAGTGCAAGGAGCGCGACGCCACCTACGCCAAGCCGATCAAGGTTCGGGTTCGCCTGCTCAACAAGGAGACCGGCGAGATCAAGGATCAGGAGATCTTCATGGGCGATTTCCCGCTCATGACGAACGGTGGCACCTTCGTGATCAACGGCGCAGAGCGCGTCATCGTTTCTCAGATCGTCCGCAGTCCCGGTATGTACTACGGCGACACGGTGGACAAGGCCGAGCAGCACACCTACACCGCGACGGTCATTCCGTACCGCGGCGCGTGGCTGGAATATGAAACCGATCAGCAGAACACCTTCTTTGTCCGCATCGACAAGAACCGCAAGCTGCCGATCACCTGCCTTATCCGTGCGCTGGGCGTGGAAACCGATGCGCAGATCAAGGAACTGTTCGGCGAGGATGACCGCATCCTTGCCACCATCGAGCGCGATCCCTGCAAGAGCCGCGAGGAAAGCCTGCTGGAGATCTACCGCCGCCTGCGTCCCGGCGAACCGCCCACAGTGGACAGCTCCGCCGCCTACCTCGACGCGCTGTTCTTCGACCCGCGCCGCTATGACGTTTCCCGCGTCGGCCGCTATAAGTTCAATAAGAAGATGGACATCTGGAGCCGCCTGAACGGACAGGAGATCGCCGAGCCGGTCGCTGACCCGCGCACCGGCGAAATCCTTGCCATGCCCGGCGACGTGCTCAACCGCGCTCAGGCGCAGGAGCTGTCCGCCCGCGGTGTCTGCGATGCCGTGATCACGGTCAATGGCAAGAACTGCAAGATCTTCTCGAACTACATGGTCGATATGAAGAATTTCGTCGACTTTGACCCGAAGGAATACGGCGTCAAGGAAAAGGTCTGCCGCAAGGTCCTCTTCGAGATGCTCGACACCGTCCCGGCCGACGGCTGGAAGGACGCCATCGAGGAGCGCTTGGACGACCTCATTCCCAAGCATATCACCCGCGACGATATTCTGGCTTCCATCAACTACCTCAACTGCGTCGCCTGCGGCGTCGGCACCACCGACGACATCGACCATCTCGGCAACCGCCGCCTGCGCTGCGTGGGCGAGCTGCTGCAGAACCAGTTCCGTGTCGGCTTCACCCGTCTGGAGCGTGTGGTTCGCGAGCGCATGACCGTGCAGGATCTGGATGCCGTTACCCCGCAGAGCCTGATCAACATCCGCCCCGTGACCGCGGTCATCAAGGAGTTCTTCGGCTCCTCCCCGCTGTCGCAGTTCATGGACCAGAACAACCCTTTGGCAGAGCTGACGCACAAGCGCCGTCTGTCGGCCCTCGGCCCCGGCGGCCTGAGCCGCGAGCGCGCCTCATTCGACGTTCGAGACGTCCACTACAGCCATTACGGCCGTATGTGCCCAATCGAAACGCCTGAAGGCCCGAACATCGGTCTGATCAACTATCTGGCCAGCTATGCCCAGATCAATGAATACGGCTTCGTGGAAGCGCCCTTCCGCAAGGTCGAGAAGATCTACGATCACGAGACCGGCAAGTATGTCGGCTCCCGCGTGACCGATCAGGTGGACTACATGCCCGCCGACGTTGAGGATGACTACTACATCGCGCAGGCCGCAGAGCCGAAGGATGAAAACGGCTTCCTCATCAACAGCCGCATTACCTGCCGCCACCGCAATGAGATCCTGTCCGTCGACTGCGAAACGATCGACTACGTCGACGTTTCCCCGAAGATGATGACCTCCATTGCAACGGCGTTCATTCCCTTCCTCCAGAACGACGACGCGAACCGCGCGCTGATGGGCGCGAACATGCAGCGTCAGGCCGTGCCCCTGATGGTCACGGAGGCGCCGATCGTCGCCACCGGTATCGAGCAGAAGTGCGCCGTGGACTCCGAGGTCTGCATCAAGGCCGAGGGCGACGGCGTCGTGACCCGCGTTTCCGCGGATCTCATCACAGTTCGCTACGATAATGGCGAAGTGAAGGATTATTTCCTGACGAAGTTTGCCCGCTCCAATCAGGGCACCTGCATCAACCAGCGTCCGATCATCGAGGTCGGCGAGCGCGTGACGAAGGAACAGATCATCGCAGACGGCCCTGCCTGCTCTCAGGGCGAGATTGCGCTGGGCAAGAACGTGCTGATCGGCTTCGTGACCTGGGAGGGCTACAACTACGAGGATGCCATCCTGCTCAACGAGCGTCTGGTCCGCGAGGACGTGTTCACCTCCATCCACATCGAGGAGTACGAAACCGAAGCCCGCGATACCAAGCTCGGGCCGGAAGAGATCACCCGCGACATCCCGAACGTCGGCGAGGATACCCTCAAGGATCTCGACGATGACGGCGTCATCCGCATCGGCGCAGAGGTCAAGTCCGGCGATTATCTGGTCGGCAAGGTCACGCCCAAGGGCGAAACCGAACTGACCGCCGAGGAGCGCCTGCTCCGCGCGATCTTCGGCGAGAAGGCGCGCGAGGTGCGCGATACCTCTCTGAAGGTTCCCCACGGTGAGGCCGGCATCATTGTTGATGTCAAGGTCTTTACCCGCAAGAACGGCGATGAGCTGGCTCCGGGTGTCAACAAGGTCGTCCGCGTTTATATCGCGCAGAAGCGTAAGATCTCCGTCGGCGATAAGATGGCGGGCCGCCACGGCAATAAGGGCGTCGTTTCCCGTATCCTGCCGGAGGAGGATATGCCCTTCCTGCCGGATGGCACGCCGCTGGACATCGTGCTGAATCCTCTGGGCGTTCCTTCCCGTATGAACATCGGTCAGGTTCTGGAAGTCCACCTCGGCTATGCAGCCCATGCGCTGGGCTGGAAGGTCGCGACCCCGATCTTCGACGGCGCGAACGAAAAGGACATCCGCGAGACGCTGCAGAAGGCCGGACTGCGCGAGGACGGCAAGACCGTTCTGTACGACGGCCGTACCGGCGAGCCGTTTGACAACCTTGTCACGGTCGGCTACCCCTACTTCCTCAAACTGCACCATCTGGTTGACGATAAGATCCATGCCCGTTCCACCGGCCCGTACAGCCTCGTGACCCAGCAGCCTCTGGGCGGCAAGGCGCAGTTCGGCGGCCAGCGCTTCGGCGAAATGGAAGTCTGGGCACTCGAAGCCTACGGCGCGGCATATACCCTTCAGGAGATCCTGACGGTCAAGTCCGACGACGTGACCGGCCGTGTCAAGACCTACGAGGCCATTGTCAAGGGTCACAATGTCCCGAAGCCCGGCGTGCCGGAATCCTTCAAGGTTCTGGTCAAGGAACTGCAGTCCCTGTGTCTGGACGTCCGCGTGCTGGACGATCAGGGCGAGGAGATCGAGCTGCGTGACGATGATGACGATGATGTCGTCTACAGCGCAGGCGGTCAGAACTACGTGACCGATGAGGACGAGGTCCTCAGCTCCGGTTACGGCATCGACCCCGACAGCACGGACAGCGATGTCAGCGCACTGGAAAAGATCATCGGCGTGGACAGTGATGACGATGCCGACGGCAGCGACGACGAAGATGATGATTTCGTGTTCGATGCCGATACCGACGAGGAAGAACAGTAAAGGAGGAGTAATACGATGAGCAATAAGACATTCAGTGCGATCAAAATCGGTATTGCTTCGCCGGAAATGATTCGCGATTGGTCCTACGGCGAGGTCAAAAAGCCGGAAACCATCAACTACCGTACCCTGAAGCCGGAACGCGACGGTCTGTTCTGCGAACGGATCTTCGGACCGACGAAGGACTGGGAGTGCCACTGCGGCAAGTATAAGAAGATCCGCTTCAAGGGCAAGATCTGCGACCGCTGCGGCGTCGAAGTTACGCGCAGCAAGGTCCGCCGCGAGCGTATGGGCCACATTGAGCTGGCCGCGCCGTGCAGCCACATCTGGTATTTTAAGGGAATCCCGTCCCGCATGGGTCTGCTGCTGGACATCAGCCCGCGGATTCTGGAAAAAGTTCTTTATTTTGCCAGCTATATCGTCACCGATCCCGGCGACGCGCCGCTGAGCAAGTGCCAGATCCTGAGCGAAAAAGAGTACCGCGATATGCGGGAAAAATATGAGGACGATTTTGACGCCGGTATGGGCGCGGAAGCGGTCAAAAAGCTGCTTGCCGAGCTTGACCTTGAGGCGCTGTCCTCTCAGCTCCGTGCAGAGCTGAAAAACGCAAACGGCCAGAAGAAGCTGCGCATCATCAAGCGTCTGGAGGTCGTCGAGGCCTTCCGCGCTTCCGGCAATAAGCCGGAGTGGATGATCATGGACGTCCTGCCGGTCATCCCGCCGGAGATCCGTCCGATGGTTCAGCTCGACGGCGGCCGCTTTGCGACCTCCGATCTGAACGATCTGTACCGCCGCGTCATCAACCGCAACAACCGTCTCAAGCGCCTGATCCAACTCAGCGCGCCGGACATCATCATCCGCAACGAGAAGCGTATGCTTCAGGAGGCGGTGGACGCCCTGATCGACAACG
>ENA-UOJL01001576-UOJL01001576.1-human-gut-metagenome-genome-assembly--contig:-P47-NODE-1576-length-23047-cov-16.810369_pt1 | contig 23047 bp, 23 predicted proteins | sample MGYA00242347_ERZ723894 | MGnify/ENA metagenome assembly ERZ723894
TTACGCTGTCAACCTTGTTGATAACGATATTCGCATACGGCTTGTTCTCGATATTTACAGTTGTTACAGTATCGGTCTTAACCTCAAGGTCTTTGCTGTTCTCGGTAATATAACCGACTGTCTTTCCGGTCTTGACCTCTGTAACCTTATAATCACCGATACGGATATTACTGATTGTGATTGTACCCTTTGCATCGGTAGTAAAGGTCTTGTCATAACTCTGTCCGGTCTTGGCTGTGCCGGTTACTCGGAACTGCCAACCGCTTAATACACCGTCCGCACTGTGCTTTACAATACTTATCGTACCCGTCATTGCCTTGTTGGTAAACACTTTCTTTACCGAGCCTGCAGGTGTGATCGTGAATGTTACGGGATCAATCGAGAAACTGTAACCTGTTGTACCGTTTACTTCGTACACAGTGTATTCTTCTCTTGCGGGAAGCTCATTTGCAACAAAGTTATATGTGCTTTTGTTAAGTTTTAATGTAGTACCCGTATTGTTCTCGCCTTTATAAGTGTATGTGCCATCGCTACCTGTAAAGGTCAGATACTTGCCGTTGTGCATAACCTTGAAAGCAACTTCGGCAAGTTTATCATCAGGTATCTTTATGACTGAGCCGTCAGTGTCAAGGAACTGCTTGTCAATCTGCACAGAGCCTGTCTTAAGCTGATTGTCAAGCTCAATGTCATCAAGGTCGATTACAGCATTCGGATCACCGTTGCCCAGGTCAATACGCTGGTCCCGGTTATCAACGTCGTAATCCGTACCGCTGTACGTTTCAATGACAGACAGATAATACGGAGTGGTGTTAGCGCCGAACGATATAGTCATTTCGCCGTTTTCATTCAGCTTGAGATTTGTTGCTGATGTTTTGGTTGACGAAAGCCCTTTGTATGTATAATTACCGTTAGAACCGGTAAATTCTACATAGTATCCTGCCGGCGGATTCGAGGAAACACTTCCGCTGTAGCCAAGCACCTGCAGATTTACGGTAACTTTAGCATACTGTTCTTTGAGCTGTGCTTCTGTCAGATTGTCCTCATCGCTGAAGTGCTTACGGATAACTACAACAGGCGTTGATTTATTCGTAAATGATACTGACTTTGTTTCGCCCTTATTGGCAATTGTGACCGTCTTTGTCTGTGATTTAGGTGTGTACCCACTTGCATTATTAATCTCTGTTACAGTGTATGTTCCCATAGGGAGCTTGCTTACATTAAACTTACTGCCGCTGAGTTTCATATTATTTGCGGAAGTCTGAGTGCCGGCATAAACATACGCTCCTGCCGAGCCTGTAACCTTGATATACTTACCATTAGCGTCCTTGACAGTAAAGTAAACGTTTTTCTCAAGATTTGCTTTTTCTGAAGCTGACAGTGTTGTATCGGACAGCCATACTTTCTTTATCTGAGCCGTACCGCTATCCTCGCTGTTTACGAAAGACACGGACGATGTTTTATCTCTTGATATGGTAATTGTCTGAGATGCTCTGTTGACAGAATAACCATCCGGTGAGCCGTACTCATATACGGTATACTTGCCTGTAGGCAGGTCAGAAACTGTGAAAGTACCTGTACCGGGATTAACATACAGCGATGTAGCTTTAGTCGATGTTCCTGTAAACGTATATGAGCCGCTGTACTTCGTACCGTTGACAGTTATATATTTTCCGTCAGCGTTTTTGATGCGGAAATATATCTGCTTATTTCTTTCAACGTTGTTGCTTGCGGCTATGGCGTTACCGTTGGTATCAATCCAGGTCTTTATAACCTCGCCTGTACCTGTGTTACGGGTATTGGTGAACGTTACCGTTCCTGTGCTGCCTGCTGTTACTGTTACCGTCTTGCTGACACCGCCTGTACGGGTGTAATAGGGTATCGAGCCGTCTGAATTCTTTCCGTGTTCTGTAACGGTATACGTTCCTGCAGGTAACGATTTTACTAAAAAAGTGTTACTTGAGTTTAATTTGAACTGGCTCACGGAACCGCTTGTAGAGTAGGTATACGAGCCTGCCTTGCCAGTAGCCTTCACAGCCGAACCCGAGCTGTTCTTTATCGTAAAATAGATGTCACTGTTATCGGCTTTCGTGCTTGAAGCATCGTGATTGTGTTCCCAGACTTTCTTGATCTGAGCAGTGCCTGTGCTTTCGGTCTTAAAGTTTGCATAGAACTGCACAGGGTCATCAATACCCGCCGCCATAGTCTGAGAGCCATTGCCCGATTTCCATATAACAAGTTGATCTCCGCTTGTGCGGTTAGCTTTATATGTACAAGCCTTTGTACCGCTAATTTTGGTCGTTGTGCTGAAGGTGTACTTATTACTGCTCTTTGTAACAGTAACTCCCGAAATGTTAAAAGCACTTGCAGGCATATTACTGTTATTTTCATCAGTCAGCGTAATAGAATATTTCTTAGTTGATGAATTATATTTCATTGTATGAGTAGGAGCAGTAGCTTTCGCTCTTCCGGTAAAACTCGGTACAAGTGAATACGCTTTCATCTTGTTCAGGATATATTCATAGCACTTTTCGGCAGGTCTGCCCTTTAACTGGTCGTAATAAGCTGTTTTAGGTGTATTAGGAATAATTGAATTAACAGCCAGGTCACTTTTACCGTATCCTGTACGCAGATCTTGCTGAATTTCCCACGATACTGCCTGTGTAGCGAACCAAAAGTCATCAAGATTTGTATTTGCTACAGGTGATGATTTTGTATCGCTGTTAAAACCGCATAAAAGAGCGATTTTTAAATCTCTGCGGATTGCATAGGGAAGATTCATTAAATAGGTATTATTGTTACCTTCACCTACATAAGAACTTCCTGTGTTATATGCAACACCGGCTTCAATACATATAGCGGGCTGAATAATGCCGTTCTTACTTACGCCTAACTTTGCGTGAGTAGAAGCATAACGAGTTGCTTTTCCTATGCTACCGTCCGACTTATAGTAGATGTAGTCGTAATTGTACTTATCGGCGTAAGTCTTACCGTCAGAACCGACAAAATCACCTATCATTGCGGCATACACGGTATCGCCCTTACCCCATTCAGCCGCTAATGTCTGAATAGGAAGTGCTACCAACATCATAATGCTTGCCAAAAGCAAGCTTGTCAGCTTTTTGAATTTGTTTTTCATACTGATTTCCTTTCTTGATTTGTATTTGTATATATAAAAAAGCAGTCCTACGGGTGCGGACTGCTTTGAATTTTTGCTTTCAGAAAAAGAAAAAGAGCTTTGAATTTTATACTCTCAAAGCTCTTACATATACAATTGTTCACAAATACGAAATGCGTTTAAATTTATGAATAAACTACATCAGCAGTTTAACCTCTTAAAAAGTATATAGCATATGCTTTTGTCAGCTTTCCGTTTTCATCTCGTACATCCAAATCTTCAGATATGTCCTGAATGTACACTTTGAAATAGTCGCCTTTTTTCATAAACCCTTTTATGTTGTCCTTTGCAAAGCTCTCAACATCTCTTTTAATTACATTGGGGTGCAAATCGTAAGAGATAACAAGAGGTGTAAACCACGTGCTACCTTCGGGAGTCCAGGTTGGATCTTCAAGGTTTTTTAATCCGTAATTGTTTACAGCGTCATCAACAATGACCTTCTTTATAGCTTCAAGGTCAAACGGATACTCATATATGGACTTCGGCTTGCTTTCCTGCTTCTTCGTTGTTGTCTGTGAAGGCTTAGGTGCTTCAGCTTTCTTTGTGGTTGTGATTGTAGTCTGAGCTACCTTATTATCGCTTAGATAGTCACCGTGTATAAAGCTACCGTCAGAAAGTTTGAAGTAGCCTGTATCGGTCTTAGCAGTTACCGTGACTTTATCGTTCACGCTGTACAGCTTTACGGTTTCTGCGCCGAGTACGGCTTTCTTACGGCTGTAGCAGTCTGTGTTGACGTACTTTGTACCGCTTGCCTTGCTCTCCGTCCATTCGGGTGTGGGCTTAGTCGTTGCTACTGTTGTTGTCGTTGCCGGCTTTGGCTTTGCCGTTGTCACCGCTTTTGTGGTGGTAGTGGTAGTTTCAGCACTTTTTGTTTCCTGCGGTTTTGTAGTGACAGCTGTAGTGGTCTGAGCAGTAGTTGTTTCTGCTTTCGGCTCGTCAATCCTATCCATCACTGTTCCCGTCACTGCCGGAGCGGTAGTTGTCACTGCCGTTTCGGGTGCAGAGGACGTTGTGCTGCTTGCATTGCCTGCCGTGCAAGCACTGGTCAGTATTACGCTGATAAGGGTTATTGTTGCGAGTATGGTGGTGTGGGTTCTTTTCATTCGGGTGTCCTCCATTTCTTTTTCGCTGTATTTACTATCTTTAGTATATCATATTTTGATTTGATAGTAAACATATTATCGGCAAAAATACAAACAAATCTTAATCCATCAGTTTAGTAATTATCACAACTGTTGAAAGTTTATATCGGGTAAAAGAAAATTGCCGCCGGTGGCGACAATTTGTAGGTTTTAGTTTTTGTGCTGTTGTTAAGAACAAAATTGTGGAATCCTTTATTTACGTAATATTGAAAGTTATTATTCAACTGTAATTTTATAAAAACAGTTTGAATAGAAAATTATTTAAAAAAGTCGTCAAGAGAAACGACGTTTATTGCTTCGCTTATAGTCACAGGATAAATAGTGCTTTTTTCAATTTTAATATCAGGGAGTATAATTCGGTATTCCTGTTGCTCCTTAAAATATTCATCCTTGCAGAAAAGAGCTCTATACGCATATTTTTCATCTAAAGTAAAAGTTTTATTTCCGTTTTGATTTTTAATTGAAGTATCTTGTGCTAAATACTTCATATAATCGTTATCCATATGTACTTTTTGATTAGCGTTTCTTTCATAACCTTTGTCAATTTTAAAATAGTGTACTTTTTCATGCAAGATTTTTTCGCCAATAGAGTTCTCAACATCCTTTAAAAAAAGTGAGGGATTCGATATTATAGCTACTGCATTTGCTTTTGGGAAATGTTCTTTAATCATTCTTTGTTTCTTAATTGATAAATTTATGATATTTTGACCGTTATCATTGAAACAACAGTCATCTTCAAATACAGCGAACAAACAGAATATTGGAGTTTTTTTAACGCTTTTATAATAGCAAAGAAAATTTACGTCACAATCTATATAAAGTGCTATATTTGAATTTGGGGATTCTATAACTACGTTTTGCGCAAATATTCTTGTACCTGCTTCAAGAATATCACCTTGCCCTTTATTTTGTTGCTTGTTTTCTATATTCTGAAATGTCTCTGCATTAGAAAAATAAAGGTTTCCATTTGCAAAAGAATCGAGGTACTGTTTTTCGCCGAATTTTAAAAGGTATTTAACTTCGTCCATATATGTCTCCTTTTTTGTTGAACAATAATTTACTATTTATGGAATTGTTTGTGGCATTTGATACTGACTTTTTTAACTTTACACTTATGCTTATTTTCTTCTATAATTTCTTTCTTGTTTTTATCATCATTTTCTTTTTCGTTTTCTTCTTCGCTTTCTTTTTGAATTAGATCGAGCGTATCTATATCTCCTATTTTTGTTTCAAAGTAATATTTCTTTATTAAACAAGCCACGGTGGCAAGTGAATTAGAAATAAGAAGCGGTAAAATAAACAAATTTACCATATTATTCAGAATATCTCTGGTTGAGTTATATGAATTATAAATACCGGTTTCTATGAAAAAATCCAACTTGTAATCATCCGGGAGTAGCGATATAAATGTATTGGCAATTGTGAATATGAGTTGAAGTACAATTGCGCAAACTGCGTTAACATAAGCGCCAACTCTATTATGCGTAATTAAACTGAGAATACACCATGCTGCAATAAAGCAAATCACAATCACAAAATAATCTATTATTTGGTCGTTTTCCAAAACAACTTCCAATATGCATGACATTAAAACAAATAAAATAAACGAGTTTTTCGTAGACACCCAAAAGAAAGATTTGGCGGAAAATAGAACATTAACATCTACATTTAATAATATCGTTGTCATTATTGCGATAATTACAGTATAACAAATAATTCTAATTATATCATTTGTTGAGCTTTCTATTTTTGCATCTAATGACGTTAATATTATCAGTACAATAATAAGAATAATTTGAAAATTACCGATTTTCTTCTGAACATCTTTTCTGTTAAGTTTAATGATCCACTTTTGCATGGACTTGATCAATTCAATAAATTTCATAGTTCACCTTATTTTCGGATACATACACCCAATAACAGAAAACTTAGAAGAATGTAACTTATGTTAATCGTAACGTTGATAAGAAGGCTCTTGTTATTGAGTGGGTTGCGTATAAATCTGAATGTATCAAGGAGAATATTCATCAGATTTATTATCATAATTATGACATTAAACATGGTATTAGGCATCAAAAGAAAATTTACAATCATTAAAATATAAAGCGGAGTGTCAGTCGTATCAGATTTGATTGTTTGTTTTTTATTTTTCGCCTTGAATAATGCCAGCAGATTAAAAACTGTATTAAAAATGTAAGCAATTAATGTTACAGTAAACAATATCATATTTTTCTCCATTCTATCATATTTGACTGCAAATGTCAAATGTTATTCTTATTTGTCTTTCCATGTATTATTTTATCGTACATTTAAACCTTTTCGCTGTTATTTCTATAAAAAAGCAGTGCTTTTATAACATAGCGCTGATAGTCTTCTTTAAGAACGGAATCGGGTATGTACGATTTTATCTGCTTATATTTAATAACATTCGGTGGTTTATGAAAAGATTCCTTTTTAACCGATTTATCAGCAAAAAGGGAAGTGATGGTTTCGTTATCCGTTAAACCACCGTTGTTAAACCATTCTCTGAACTCGGTGGCTTCAAGGTGCGTCACTGTGACGCACCTGTTGTGTATCTTTGTCACATAATCCCATAATCATCTTTATACTTGTAAAGAAAATTCTGCTGCTCCTTGTTTTTCCGGATCATCAGCCCGATGTATTCGATTATCGAAAGATTTATCTTGTCCTGCTTTGTAATCAGTGTTACTGTAGCCAAAATACCGAATATCCCTACTGCAAGTCCGATTATGATATGTATCAACAGAGAAATAAAAAACGCAAGTCCGAGTGATATAAGCCCGCCGATTATCAAGTGTGGCTTCTGCTTCGGTCCGCAACCGTCCCACCATTGCTTTTCTATTATCAAGCCATACGGGATATATAAATGTTCATCTTTCATTTGTCTGTCCTCCTTATGAATAGTACCGGACGATAAGGTCTTTTATCTGAAAAATTATGATACCAAAAACCATAAATACAAGTGCATTTCTTATTTTCGGTATCAGTTGTGGCTTATCATCGGGATTGAGAACAATCTTTATCAGCAGGATAATTACTCTGAGTGCTACTCCTGCTACGAGTAAGCCCTGTATTATCAGACTGAGCTGGTCAATTGTAGTCATTTATCCCTCCTATTTTGTAACACCCTTTATCGCTGTCTTAATCGTGTTTACCGCATATATTTTGCTCATAGCACCACCGCCCGGACCGGAAGGCACAAGAAACTCTGCAAGCAGTTTAGGCGTACTGAGTGCTGTAGTAAGACAAGCCAAGCCCAGGAACATTTTTACCAAATCAAAATTGCCCGATACAATGTTTCCTATACCTGCAGATGTGACTATGATATAAAGTCCGAGCTTACTAAGAACTACTTGTATAAGTACGGTCAGAAATGTCTTTACATAGGTCATAAAATAATTTTTGAACATTCCTTTGTCATTATCGAGTAGTCCGGTACAGGCAAGCGGCATTCCGATATTCAATATCATCATATTGATACCAAGCCCGAAAGCCTTACAGAACAGTATCATAAATATTACAAGTGCTATGAGGAAGAATACGCCGTTGATTATTCCTATGCCGGTAAAATCGGTTACTTCCTTGTAGATGTTCATACTTGTCGTTATTGCGTTTACTGTTTCTTTAAGTATCCGCACGAAAATATCATAAATAGGTCTGAAACCTATAGCGACAACCATTGCTTTTATGAAATTCGTCACAAGCTGTAACGGGTCCATATCCGGATCTCCGTCTGTTCCCATAACGTATATTTCAAAGCCCTTTTTAAGAAATTTCAGTATCATCAGTGAAATGCCTATATTATATATCGTCGATGACGCTGTTGAGAGATACTGTCCGAGCGTCTTGTCAACTTCAAAGACTATCGGTATCAGCTGGTCGCTCGCTTCAAAAACAAGCGGTGTCATACTGCTCAGTATGACGGAAAACAGAATAACTAATATAGCCGCCATTAATTTATCACCTCACATTTACGGGAACATATACATATCGTCCGCTTTTGCTATTGCCGATTGCTGTGGCACATCGTGCCGCATATATAGTTGAGTTGTTGCTGTCCGTATTTTTTCAAGCAGCGTATCATCTTTTATCGCCACCCGATCACATCGTGTGCCGTCCGGCAATGATTTCTGCGGCATTACCGGCTTTATTTTTCCGTCCTTTTCGGCAACAAGCCGTATATTTCTGACAACAAGCCAGTTGTCAATTGTTATATCGGCTATCGCTTTAAGTGCAGGGCAATCCGGCAAGTTTATCCGCCGTATTTCTGCCTTAACGCCCTGCCTTTGCAGTTCAAACTGCTCTTTTTCCATTTCAAAAGTTTTTTCTTTTGATACAGGCGGATTCCCTTTGAGAGCATTTGTATACGCTTCGAAAATGCTTGCTTTCAGCGATTTCATCAGTACAGACTGATAATTAATCAGCTGTACTGTCTGTGTGTATGTTCCGTTTTTGTTTTTGATTTGCGGTAACTGTGCTTCGATGTTGCCGTCCGCACTTTTTAAAAGCCGGCAGTCACGGATTATTACCGCATCATCAATATTTACATCAGCAACAGCTAATACACTGTCGTTGCCGGTCAGATATGCCCTTGACCGTATTTTGTGTAGCATTGAAATCAGCCTCCGAAATAGCTTGCGATTACACCGACTATAGATGTTATTGTTATTGCTAATATTCCAGAAACAATTGTTGTCTTAATTCTCTTGTCCCACGTTTTCTTATCCTGTTCATCAGATAAGCCACGTGCTATAAACAGAGCTACGCATACAACAGCGGTAACAGTTATTGCTATACCTGTAAGCCAGGAGCTGACATCTGCTATCAGCTTTTTTGTGCCTGTCGCAATTACGCTGTTTGCAATGTTACCCTCTGCAAATACCGACATTGTAAGAAATGTCACTGCCATAAACGATGATATGGCGTTATAAATGCGGTTTCTGATTTTCTTTAACTTGTTCATTATTCTTTCCTCCGGAATAAGTCCTCTCCCTTATCAATTACCTCATCTTCCGCAATATAGAATGCGTTTTTGGTAATATCATAGGTTTCGGATTTCTCATTGTTTTCTTTTGCTTCTTTACGCCTTAACAAGTAATTGTACTCGGTTTCCTGCGGTGCTTGCGGTGTCTGCTCTTTCCAGACCTCCCATAACGGGATTTTAGCGTTTGTATTACGCTTATCCTGTCTGCTGTCAGTGACAATCTGAATGTACTGCTTGTTATGGCTCTCGTTTCCGAGTCCCATAAAGCGGTTAAACTGCCACTTGTGCAGGTCGTATGACACCATTACAGCCGGATATTCACCAAGTACCATTACAAGCTGATATGGACGTGCAAATCTTGCAAGTTCATCTGCCGTAAGAAGTTCTCGTCCCTCAAGCTGTGAAGAAAATCCCGATGAGGGATTGGAGTATCTTGCTTTATTTCCCGATGAGCTGTATTTTAGTGTTGTGTACTTACCGAGCTTACTGCTTATAAGTTCGTTCGTTTCCTTGCCCGCCGCCGCAAGATATACCCATACGGTACAGTTACCCATTATGATATTTGCAACATTCTTGTCATACTTATCTTCAAGCTGTGCCATATCCTGTATGAACAGATTGAAACGTATTCCGTAACCTCTTGCGACAGTGAGTTTTGCCTGTATATCGCTTATCGGCGTGAAGTTACCAAACTCGTCCAGGAAGAAGTTTACCCTTATCGGCAATCTGTTACCGTGGTCCTTTGCATAGTCTACAAGCAGTTCATACTGCTGATTGACAAGCAAGGTAACTATAGGATAATAGCTTGTCTTTTGGTCGGGCAGGATGTAGAATATTGCCTGTTTCTTCTGAGCAATCGTAGTAAAATCAAAATCTGACGTGCCGGTTACACTGGCAATATCGTTTGTCGCAAACAATCTTAATGTTGTCAGTGCTGATGTATAAAAACTTGCCCTTGTTCTGCTCGGTGCAACATCTGTAATGCCGAGCAGTGACTTAGCCGGGTGTGTATCGTCCAGCTTTGCAATATAACTTTCAAGCGGTGTCTTGTTATCCGCACCGGGCTTAACCATATTGGCAAGGAAGTAATACACATTCGTGAGATTCTGATATTTCGGCTTATCCGTGTTGTCACATACTACAGCAAGCACACAGGCACCGATGATAGCCTTTTCACCGTTTGTCCATATCGGCTCGCCCTTGTCCGACTTCGGTACAAGCATTTCGATTAAGTCCCACGTTGCTCTCTGTGCCTTATCGGTCTTTTTCTCGTTTACAGCGTCGATTATCGGTTGCAATAAGTTCTTGCCGCACGATTTTTCGGGATTCTGCAGGTCCATTACAATTACTTCATAGCCGAGTGACTCAAGAACACGATGAGTATAGTAGTAAATTTCGCCTTTCGGATCATTTACTACAATTCCTTCACCCGCCATAGCAGTGAAGATAATCGACTGTAGAACAAGCGTCCTTGTCTTACCGGAGCCTGTTGCACCGAAAATCAGCGAGTGGTAGTCTTTCGCTATGTATGAGATTTCCTCGTAAGTGCCGTGCTTTTTCATTCCGACAACAAGTCCGCCTTTGGCAGGAAACTCATTTTTGTTAATCTTATCAAGCGGTATCGGAATAAACGGCAGATATTTACCTTTTTTTGAAACAGCATTGTAATAATCTTCGCCGTTTCTATTCAGTACACGGCATAAATCACTTGACTGTTTCAGCTTGTATGTAGCGAAAACGCTATGCTTTTCGCTGTCGTTCATAAACCGTGCCGAGCCGTTCTGACCTTCGCCTGCAGGAACGGGTATCCTGATTTTCGGCGTGACCGTTATTGTATCAGCCTTATACTTGTTGTTCATCGCAACAAACACAACAAAGATAATCAGACCTATAAGCAGTGCTGTAAATATCATAAAGAGCTGCTGTTGTTTCTGATTGACTTTCAGACCTTCAAGGCAGGTGTTGAAGTCAAACAGTTTCAGCTTCTGTGTTGTCAGCATAACATCAAGACTGTATGATAAAAATACAGATACAACAGGTGCAATCACACATCCGACAAGAGTTGCAATGATTTTGAAAATTTTCATTTTGCCTCCTGTAATGTAAAAGCCGGGACTGCTTTCACAATCCCGGTAAATTACATATTATTTGTTTCAGAAAGGCTCAGGTGCATTCATATCAAAAAATGCACTTTCGTCAACCTTTCCCACTGTCTGTGCCTGCTCTGCTGTCTGAGCCTTGTTACGCTCACGCATTTCAGTTATTATCTTCGAATAGGAATCGTTCTCGTCTGCGGATATTGTGATGACCATACCGGTCTTTTCGACCTTACCGCTCCACATAATACCTGCCTTTGACAATTCTTCTCCGACAGCCTTGCCGTAATTCACGTTCTGATGACGGTAAAAAGAAAGCTCCGGTGCTTTTTCCTTCAAATCTTTATACTTGATATTGCCGACGGTTTCAACGGCAATTTTGCCGATTGCGGATATGCCGTAATGATTTATAGCTTCCTTAACCGTATCGTTTGATGGTCTTACAACGCTCCACCACTGACCGTTGTCAGCCTGCTTTGACGGCAGAGAAATAAACTTCACGACATTGCCGGTTTCTGCATCCAGCCTGTCCTTAACACTTATGTTATGTACAAGCAGATCATCATTGACACGCATATTTCCGTATACGCTACCGTTTGCACCGTTTCTCATGCTGAAAGTAAATCTGAGCGGCTCACTTTCCTCGCTTGTGGGCGTGTAATTCTTACCCTCGATATTGGCTTTTTCAATCTCAGCCTTTATTCTTGCCGCAAATTCCTTAGAAAGCGGCTCGACGGTTGAATGATAATCGCCGTCACGTCCGATATGCTGAGGCATCTGTACATAGAATTCATTATCCTTGTTCAGCTTATACAGCAGTCCATAGATCATAAGTCCGTTGCCGATTTCGATGTCGGCTATGGCTCTGAGCTTGTTTGCATTCTGTGATACCACAGGTTGCAGTCTTGTTACTTTTACGTTTAACATTGTTTTCATTCCTTTCTGCATTTACAGGTGCGACACGGTGTCGCACCGGACGCTCCGGTCGCACCTATTGATATATGTTTAACGCCCTTTGCGTTAAATCTCCGGTTCAAAACCTTCCTCTTCTTCGGGTTCGCTCTGTTCCTGCTCGTTTTCTCTGTATCTGATGTTGACACCTTCCGGGAAAGTGTCCTTATCAAATATCGTACCCTTTGACATAGTAACTTCTTTCAGTTTTCTGCAACCGTTGAAAGCAAGATAACCGATAGCCTTTACGCTTGCAGGGATTTCTATCGAGGTTATGTCGGTCATAGCAAACGCCTGTTCACCGATATGCTTAACCGTATCGGGAATTGATATACTCTCAAGGTCAGTAGCCGCAAAAGCACAGGAGCTGATGCTTTCAACGCCCGGCTCGATTACAGCGGTTTTCACCGATGAGCTTGCGAAAGCCATATACGGTATTTCACGGATACTTCCGGGGATTACTACATCGGATATATTCTTACGGTCCGAGAAACATCTTTCTTCAAGTTTTTCTGTACCTTCCGGGATAAGTTCATTGCTCTTTGCAACAGTATGCGTTCTTTCGTTTTCGTTGACACGCTCAAATTCTTTCATTATGCTGTCAACCTTTTCGTCGAAGCTCATCTCCTCGAAATCCTCATAATTATCGTTCATCTTGTCATACGCACGTTTCATAAGGGTAAAGAGCTGTGCGTCCTTTACATCTTCGGGAGACATATCTTCTTCCGGCTCGACAGGGAGCTTTGTCATATACAGATTTGCGTATGCCTTCATCGACTGATACAGCTGAGTAAACTTTTCCTTGATATAGTCGATTATCTTTGCAATCAGCATCTCAAGTCTGATTTTCTGCATCTGTTCCGCCGAGAAATTCCTGTTTGCATAGACTTCGTAATCAATGTCATTCTTGACACCGAGCCGGATCTGCTTCATCTGCTCGGCAGAATAATCGGGATTTGCAAACAGCTTTACGTCAAGTTTATCCTTCATTCCCATACGAATCTGCTTTATCTGTTCAGCGTCATAGGAACGTCCGTCCTGTGCAAGATAGTCGATGATGTCTTTATCACCAACACCTTTCTCAAGCATCTTACGCCACTGTTTCATAGCCGACGGAGAGATGTACGGTGCAGCATAGAGCTGGTATGATATACCGCTTTTCATACCGAGCCTTATCTGCTTCATCTGTTCGGGTGAAAACTTCTTGTTTGCGTATTCCTTAACAGGTAATCTCTGACGGATACCTTTGAGTATCTCTGCCATTGCTTTCTCGCTGATATATTCAGCTTTCTTTGTCTGCTCCTCAGCAGGCTTCTTAGTTTCTTCTGACATTTTTCTGTCCTCCTTTGGTATTTGATTTATTTATAGGTGCGTCACGGTGTCGCACTTATATCTCCATATCATCGTTTTCACGATTAAGTTCGTAATCCTCGTCAGCTTTTGCAAGTGCAGGAACGATTTCGGTTTCAATAAGCATTTTGACTTCCTGCTTATTTAAAAATTTGCCAAAACCTTCTTTTATACGCTCGGTACTACCTCTGACTACTGTTCTGCCTTCTTTGGAATCATATACTCTGTAATCGTCTGTATGGTATTTACTGAATTTATAACAGTGTTTTACGAGCTTGTTGTATATTTTTTCCTGCTGAATTCTATCAGTAACAGCTATTACTATATCCTTCCATTCGAATGTTTTGTCGAATGAAAATAACGGTTTGCTTTCATTTTCACGTTTTACAGCTATGTTTATTACCGGCTTTCCGTCACGTTCCTCAAGGTTCCAAATGCAATCCGTGTATTCACCCTCGTATGAATACATAGTACCTTTTTCTTTCAAGAAGAAGTCACGAACAACGATTACCGAATTTGCACCATTAGCGATTTTTTCTCCGATGCTACCATATCCTACAAGTTCATCCCACGCAAACGCAGATTTGATAAAAGAGGGAAGATCACTGTGCAATTCGTTTTCCCATTCATTGGTCAGAACGATTTTTGTAAGAGCCTGCATTGTTGTATATGTTGCATTGACGAAATCGGGCTTATCGTAAAACATTCGTTCAGCCGCCTTATAATCATCCGTACCAACATCTGAAAGATACTGTGCACACAATGAGCTTATCTGCGTATTAAAGTAATCGTCAACAATGCGATTTACCGAAGAAATTTTCGCCAGCTTATCAAAGCTGATAATGTTAGTAACGTATTGACCTCCGGCATTGCTGTCGGGATTGTAATACATCCATACAATGAATTTACGTTCATTATCAACAAAGAAAGCGTCACTGTATTCTTCGTGACGCTTCTCATTGGCAATATTGGCTTCTTCAACAAGGCAGTTTGCAAGTTCCTTTTCCTTTCTCATTATCGTTGTTGCAAGACCGTCAATGACAATAGGATGGGCATTAAGGTAATATTTTCGGCTATCTTCCATAAACTCGGCAGACAGCTCCTTTGTCTGTTCCTTCGCCCAAGCCTTGACATCATTGTGATAACGACCATCCCAATCGTGATTAACTACCTGAGCCGCAATAATGTGAGTAACTCGTTCTGCTCCATACTCGTCAACCACCGTATCGAAAGTCTTGTCGGTATCAAGGTAATTATCAGCGAAATTATCATTCAAAGCCTTGTCGATAGCCTTTGCACAATTGCGGCTTTCATTAAAGCTGATTCGCCAATCTGCCATTTCGCCGTTTTCTTTGGCGGTTATCATATCATTCTTGTAAAGCGGAATGATTAATTCTTCCTTTTTATTTTCGTTCATTTGTACCTCCTTTATTTAGGTGCGTCACGATGTCGCACTTATATTTCCATATCATCCTCAATATCGGATATTTCTTCTCTTTTTATTTTCTCCGGTGCTTCAAAACAAACACTTTTAAAATCATCTGCATCGAGGATATAGTCGCTCTCATACCACCTGTCGCTTACTATTTCTTCCGCCTGCTCCGGACTGTCCGCCTCAACGATTACTTTCCTTTCAAGTATTTCAGTTATGGTTACTTCAAAACTTCTTGCCATCTATCCATCCTTCTTTTTCTGCCGATATAATCGAACAGCATAGCAGGAGCATTCTGTGCATTTTCACAGCATACTCCTCCCTGCTGTTTCAGCGGTTATTAACATCGGCTCGATCTCGAATCTTATTGTATCTTCTGCTTCCTTTTTGTTCAGCCTGGAACGGAAATAATCTGTGATAAGTTCCTTTGCACCAAAGCAAAGACAACAACCGTCTGAAGTGTCAATAACAACGAATTGTTCCTGATTCAGCTTTTTTATCTCATACACCTCATCGATTATCTTGTTGTAGCACTGTTCCTGCGCCACACGTTCCATAAGTGCATCCGCTACCGTTTTCCAGTCGGTTTCAATCTCAAAACATTCAGCATTGTTCCCGACAGGATTTACGGTTATCACTGCTCTGCATTCATGCTCATTTCTCGTCCGTATATTCCAGAGTACATTTGTCGTACTGCCTTTGTAGAAATACGGACCTGTGTTGTATACAGTGAAATATTCTCTGACAAGCATTCCGGGACTTTCTCCCGATTTTGCCCTTTCGTAAAAACTTTCTTTATCGGTGTAAAGGTCGTCCCATTCGATACCGCTTTTCAAAAAAGAAGGAAGGTCATTTCTGATTTCCTTGCATATATCATTTATGTTCATCGCTCTCTCCTTTGTAACAGGTGATTATCATCAGATTATTACTCTGCTGCTTCGTATTCCTCATCATCCCGGTATTCCGCACGCTCCTTGTTTCTGATAATTCTTTCACTCATATCACACAACCGCTTATAATAGTCAGCCCTTGCCGGCAGTTCACCCTTGTTATAGTGACCGCAGTTAAAACCCGTGAAGAATTTGCTTCCGGGAAAATATGAATAAAACCATGTCGCATATTGTGTACTGCTTTTGGCAAGTGCTATTCCAAGCAGCGTTCCGTCAATGTCTGTAAATTCTTCATGACAAAGTATCCTGAACCCTTCGTTTTCTCCCTCAAGAGTGAATTTTCCTCCGCTGTAGCTGTAATATAAATATCCGTCTTTTTTCTCCATTGTTACACCTCGTGTCCTTTATCCTGCTTCTGCCTTGCAATGTCTTTCTTTGCTTGTTTTGACAACTCACCGATCAGAGCGTGAGCAGTGTTTACTGTTCCTGCAGAGCCTTGTGTTCTGAACAATCTGCTCATTGCGTTCAAAGCATATACCATACTTTCAACAGTTATCGTTGTGCTTATCTCAGCTTTATCCTTTTCTCTCTGCTCATTATTCTCTTTCAGAGTTCTGAGCATTGATTTCAGAATAATGTTGCCGAGCCTGTTATACAAATCGCCTGCGGCTTTCCGCATTTTCCTGTCAATTTCGGATTTGCCGTTTTCGGTTTCTTTGCTGTCGAACATTTCTGCCGCCGATCTTGCACCCGAATAATAGTCATTGATGATAGATTTCATCTTCGGCAACATAATCATTTCTTTTATCATACCGATAACCATATCCTTGGTTTCTTTCGGAAGATAAGCATAAGCTATTCTTCCTCGCCTTGGCAGATCGTTCAGTATATCGGTGTACTTCTGTATCAATTCTTCGGGTATATCAACTCCGGAGAAATGATTTGAATAGATACCGGAAATGTCACGTTCAAAATCAATCATCAGCTTTCCGACAAGCTCTTTTGCGTCCGACATTGCTTCGTTGCTTATGCCGTAATAATACGACAGTACATTTGCGAATGTATCGTGTATCAGTTTTTTTCTTACATTGTCTGATACCTCCTTTTTTACAAATTGTACTGTTACAGGCGGATTCTTGTCCCAGAACGAGATATGAATATGCGGCTGTCCCTTCTTGTCGTGAACAGCCGCAATATATTCAAATCTGTCTTTAGGTATATCGTACCCTCTCATCAGCGTTTCAATATGAAACTTAATGTAGTTCTGCCACTTCTCAAGGCTGTCAAGTTCAAGCCTTTTAGCTATCTCCGGTCGGAATGATATGTATGCGTTGTACACTGTAACTCCTGCTTTCGAGATACCGTAAACATAGTTTTGTGTATCGGCAACATTCAACTCATCGTTATTTGCACCGCCTATCCTGCCGAACAGTCCGCTTTCACTTTCCTGCGAAAGTTTCATAACGTGTTCACGCTCCGCAATATACTTGACGTAATTGGAATTGTGACTTGCCGTACCAGGCTTATTCGGAGCTGTCAGCCTCATTTTATATATGAGTGCCGATGACATTATTCTTCACCTGCTCTGACTACCTTCTTCATTCCGTTTAAGATCTCATTAGTATCCTGCATATACTCATCATCAGATTTCTCTTTCTGTTTCATATATGCCGCCGCTTGTTTGCTTGCAGAGGCTACAACACGGGCAAAGCTGACATCATCCGCAAAAGACTCGGACATAATCTGTAACCCGGTGTACATTGTAATTGCACTTGCCTTTGTTGATTTCACCTGTAGCTTTATAAGCCTTTCTACTTCCTGCTTGATAACTTCTGTCATTTCATCGTGTATCATACGACGGAAGCCTTCCTTATTTTCATCATGGCTTTCAACGGTAAGTCCGTCAGCCACAAAGCTGCGGACTATCCCTGCCATAGACATATGTTTTCTGACAGCGAGCTTTCTGAGATCCTCATAAATATCATCGGGGAATGAGATTGAAAGCTGGACTGTGTTTATACGTTTATCCATATCTGTCCTTTCTTGATTACAATAAATATATCTGTTTTTCCTGATGCAATGCGGTCATACGGACTTTGTTCCGTTTTTGGACAAAGTAAACCGCAAACAAACCGCCGCATGCTCTGACAAACCACTGATTTTTGCGACAGCAAAGCGGTATAACAGCGAACGTCAAACCGTTCTATTCCTGCCATTGCAGAGCAATGGTTTTACTGTTAATATGAGATTTCGGCATACTTTGTCCGTACAAACAGGTTTCATATCAGCCTCAGAAAAGAAAAATGCGTATACTCTCTGCTGCGACATTGTGTCACATTGAAATCAGGATATGCAAAATACCCGCCTGAAATTCAAGCGGGTATTTCATATATTCATTTTCAGTATTCTGTACTCAGAAGGAAATCGGCAACGTGCATTGTTCTGATTCCTTCATAGTTTCCTCCTGCAAATTCATCGGTTGTAAGAACATATTTCGGGTAATTGTCATGAATTTCGATAAGACGTTCATATTCACGCTTTTCGGTCTTTTCAGAGTTGATTGTCTGTGTGACCTGAATGTAAAGTTTTTCGTTCTGCCTTACAGCCACAAAATCAATCTCTCCGTCTCCGTTCTTTCCGACATTGACCGAATAGCCACGTCTGCAAAGCTCCAGATACACTATATTTTCAAGGCTTGATGCAAAGCTGTCCGAATTGTATCCGAGGACACTGTAACGTAGTGCGACATCGGCAAGATAGAACTTTTCCTGTGTTTTCAGTATTTCTTTACCCTGTAAATCATATCTTGAACAACGGTGAAGCAGATAAGCCTTTTCAAGCTTTTCAAGGTAGCCGTACACCGTTTCGTTATCTATAGTCCGCCTTTCTGACTTAAGATAGTCTGCAATCGACTTTGCGGAAAAAGTGTTTCCGACATTATTGAATGTGTATTTCACCACACGCTCAAGCTGATCTATTTTTCTTACCTGATTTCTTTTCACAATGTCAGAGAAAACAGTTGAATTGTAAATATCCCTGACTATTGTATAGATTTCCTCCTGCGAATACTCCTGAAGATGGGTAGCCGGGAAACCTCCCAGTCGTACATAATTCAGAAGCTCGGTTTTCGGATCTCCTACGTTGGCATATTTACTTCTGAACATCAGATATTCACCGAAAGAAAGCGTAAAAATTCTGAACGAAATATATCTTCCCGTGAGATACGTCGATATTTCAGATGACATCATTCTTGAGTTTGAACCCGTTACATAAATGTCAACGTCAAAATCCGAAGCAAGCGAATTTACGACCTTTTCCCAGTTTGTGATTTCCTGAACTTCATCAAGAAACAGGTAAGTCTTTTCTCCGGGGACGATCTTCTCTTTCAGATAGTTATACATCTGCTTTGACGTCATATCGTCAAATTCCATCGAATCAAACCTGCAGGTTACTATCCGTTTATCCGGTATATTACGCTCTGTTTTGAGCTTTTCAATAATCATTCTGAGTATTGTGGACTTTCCGCAACGACGTACACCGGTGAGTATCTTTACAAAAGGAGTATCGACATATGCCATAATCCTGTCTACATACATTGGTCTGTATATCACGCTCAACACCTCCGTTTTATTCAGTATATCGCAATCTGCGCCAAATGTCAATAAGTTTTTCGGGTTATAACCGCAAAACTTTTATGATTACACTTTTTTGCGGTTATATTCCGAAATCCGACAAATATGGCTTTATGCCATACACACACATCACTCAACCTCCTGTACATTCTCATAATAGTTCTGCAGTGCTTTTTCAATTATAGTTTTCAGTTCACGCTGTGATTTTCTTTTTAGATCGTATTTTTCAACCGTATCACCACCGAGCTTTACTGTCATACCGTTACTGCATTTTTTCTTTGTGTACTCAGTCGAAAGCACAGCGTAAATAATTCTCCTGTCGAGATTTTTGTCCTTTTCCTTCTTTTCCTTAAGCATCTGCGCCTTATCCGGAGTAAGTCTGAAATCCGCATTCTTGTCAATATATTCTCTGACTATCTGTTGCTCATACTCCGAAAGTGCAGACAGGCAATATGCTGTTTTTTCAGTTATTTCATTATTATCAACCTTTTTTGCAAAGAAATCAGTCAGCTGCGTTAAACTCATAAGCATATACATTTTTGTGACCGAAATGCCGAATTCTTCGGATAATTCAACTTTTGTCGCAGAAAATTGCACATTATGCAATTTATCTGTTCTGTATCCCTGCTTTTTCCGACTTTCATTCAGAAGTCTGAGCGACCGTGCAAGTTCCATCTTCGTAAACGTGTTACGCCTTTGCAGATTGGTTATAACCATAATTTCATCAAGGATCTCACGGGGAGTATCTTCTCTTGCAATTCTGCAGGGAAGTTTGTCAATACCGACCGCTTTTGCGGCTTCAAGCCTTCTGTGTCCAGATATTACCTCATATTTCCCGTAATTTTCCGAGAATGCTACCAGCAGTGGCTCAATCACTCCGATTTTGCGGATACTCTCCTTAAAATCTTCCGACACTTTCACGGCAAACGTATGAGTGTGGTACGGTTCAAGTGTTGATATGGATATATCTCTGATTTCATTACAAAAGTACGAAAGTAATTTCTCAGGTAACTTACCCTTATTCATTTCTTCGTGCTTATCATTGTAATCATAATCTTCATAACTTTCAACATCCATATCACTGCCATAATATGTTGATGCTCCTCCGCCGTCATCGGTATCATCGGTTTGCCTTCTTACAGGCATGGCAAAAGCATTATCGTTTGCATTTGTTTCACGCCTTATATTTATCATCTTGCTGTAGTCCATATTTTCCTCCGCTACCGTTCAATTTCTTCATCCTCCTCTTCCGGCGGTGACGTGCTGCAGACATATTCCTTATCTCTTTTCAGAAGGTTGTATCCAAGTCCGTTCACGATAATCGGATGAGTTCTGAGATAGTATTTGTCACTGCAGTCCTTAAGTCCTGCATATACAGTATTCATCTTATGTTCAGCCCATTTTCTGACATTGCCTGTATACCGTGTATCGTGGCTGTTATTCACAATATGTGCAGCGATAATGTGGCAGACACGTTCTTTCCCGTATATCTTTGAGATATTTTTCAAAAGTCCTGTGACATTGATATTACTCATCGGATCAAGAAATTCGATTACCGCCTTATCTATTGCTCTGGCACATTTTCGGCTGATTGCTATACTCGCTTCCCATTTATCGGTTTCACCGCACTTCTCTGCTTCTTCATAGCTTTTCTTATACAATTGTATCAACTTTCAACCTCCGTTTCTTTATTGTTGATTCTCTACGGTATATCCACGCAATAATGTGACATAGTGTCGCACTACATTTCCTGTTCTTCTTCGCTGTCAACGCTCTGCTCATTATTTGGCTGACCGTTCTTTTCAGCTTCAGCTATAAGTCTGTCAACCTCTCTGAGCCTTGCGGATTTTTCGGAAAGTTCCTTTTCTCTTGCCCACGGAGTATGCACAAATTCATTTGCAGTTGCAATGTCACGGTTTATAACCTCTAAATCGTGTATAGCTTTTTCGTGAACATTGCCGATTGATTTAAGTGTGTTCTCCATTCGGGTAAGGTTTCCAAGCGGGTCCTGTCCGACCTGCCAGGTATAACGTGCTTTTCCTACCATAGTGACATAATAAACGCCATAAGCACCGTCGAATGACACTTTCATATCATAACCTTTATATGTGCCTATCTTCGGCAAGTCTGTAGAGCCGACGGTCCGTATTGTGTGTAACAATGCGTTTGCGGCTTCCTTTTTATCTGTAAAGGTCACTCCGTTTATTGTTATTTCCGTGAATTCCTCGCTGTATTGCTTATAGCTTTCTGCGTCAATAGCAGTGTTAGCAATATACTTTTCGGCGTCGGCTTTACGCTGTGGATATATCTTCAGCAGTTTATCCTCAAGGCTGTATTTTTCTGATAAATAAGCCGACTGCAAACGTTTCAGCTTTGATATATCAATATCAAGCTCCATACGCTCCTTAATAAGCGGATTACCTGTACAAAGTGCCTTGACTTCACTGTAGTTCAGCACAGCTTCGTCAACATCTTCGCAGTTTCTGACCGGTGTCTTGCTGGTCATAATCTGCGATATACCTTTCTGCTTGTTCTCGATTATCTGATAGAGATAGGCGTCAAACGTATCTTTCGTGACGTAACGGTAAACATAAACCTTGTCATTCTGATTGCCTTGTCTTATTATTCGTCCTTCTCGCTGTTCAAGGTCGGCAGGACGCCACGGGCAATCAAGATGATGTAATGCTATCAGTTTATCCTGTACATTAGTACCTGCACCGCATTTTGCAGTTGATCCAAGCAATACACGCACATCGCCCTTGCGTACCTTTGCGAAAAGCGTCTGCTTTTTCACATCGGTATTGTAATCGTGTATGTAGGCGATTTCATTTTCGGGAACGCCCTTTGCTATCAGCTTGTCACGGACATCATCGTAAAGGTTAAAACTGCCGTCATTCTTCGGAGTTGAGAAGTCGCAGAAAATCAACTGCGTCAGTCTGTCCTCTGCGGTTTTCTGCCATATATCGTAAACTTTGTCAACACAGAGATTTACTTTTGAATTATCCTCGTCCGGCAATAAAGGATTCATAAGTCGCTGATCAAGACCTATCTTTCTGCCGTCCGAAGTTACTTTAAGCATATTGTCCACGGTTGGATCAACAAGTTTGTCGTGTATTTTTGTTGCTCTTTCTGAAAGACCTTTCATCAGCTCTTTCTGCGTATTTGAAGGCTCGGCGGCGATATTTTCAAAGACAGCTTCCGGAACGTTCAGTTCAAGGTCATCGGCGGTCTTTATATCCGCACATTCCTTGAATATCGTCATCAGCTCCGGGAGATTATGAAATCTTGCAAACCTTGTACGCATTCTGTATGTGTTTCCTTCGGGGTCGAGTTTGTCAAGATACTTTTTGTGGATTTTCTAAATTAAACGATTT
>ENA-UOJL01001578-UOJL01001578.1-human-gut-metagenome-genome-assembly--contig:-P47-NODE-1578-length-23009-cov-18.029189_pt1 | contig 23009 bp, 19 predicted proteins | sample MGYA00242347_ERZ723894 | MGnify/ENA metagenome assembly ERZ723894
CCCCGCCGCGGACGCGGCATGGTTCGCCGCGCGCGAGCCGGTGGAGCAGTGGCCCGAATTTACCGTGAACGGCACGTCGATCTATGATCTGACACTGGACGATATCCAAAATGTTTACGGCACATATGAACGCATTTACCACTGGATGATCCTCCAGACGGACTACTATGACATTGTGCAGTTCGCGGACGGCTCACAGGCCGCGGGCTGGATGGGCGACGACGGCGCAATCCACTATCCGAACGCCGCATATCTGCGGCTGGATGCCGGGGTCGAGGTCTGCGGCATCCGCTTCGGCGAGGATTACCGCGAGGCGGCGAACCGTTTCCCGCGCGACAAAACGCCGGTATTCGAGCAGTTCGACGAACACACGGCGCGGCTGATGCTCGGCGGCGAGGTTCTATACATGGGCAAATACAGCTGCATTGCGTACACGGACGGCATTCCCACAATGCTTGTCGTGTGCGACGAGACAGTCATGACGTTCTACATTGAAAACGGCGTGATCGCCGCCGTCAGCTGGATGGCGCCGGAGGAGTCCATGCGGCTGCCGGTCACGGAGGAATGGGTGCAGCAGCGCATGACGATCGACCCGAGCCGTCTGACGGATGAGAACCTGCTAAGCATTCTGATCGGCCCGGAGATCGCGCTTGTCAATAACGGATTTACGTTCGATTCGCCCGCAGACTTGTCGTCAGAGAAGCTGTTTATGCTGTTTCTGTACTGGTCGGTCGATTCCACGCGCGATAATTACAAGCAGGCCGACGGGAAGTATCACTTCACGCAGGACTTTATCAACGGCATCCTCTCACATTATTTCCGCACCGGCAGCTTCACGTTTGACATTACGCAGTGCAGAAACTACGACGCATCGGAAGGCACGGCGGTCATCGAGAACGTATCCGGCTTCGGCGGCGGCCCGGATCTGCGCATTGCGGACGTGCAGGTGCTGGAGGGCAGCACCGTACAGGTCACGGCGGATTTTTATAACGCCAACCCGTTTTTTGACAACAGCGGCGGTGAGATTCGCTATGCGCGCAAGGTCTATACGCTCGAATTTTACAACAGCGGCGCACTGTTCCAGTCGGCGCGGTTCGCGGCACTGCCGGAGGATGACCTGCGCACGGCCCTGCAGCTGCACACCGGCGAAACGACGGACGATCTGACCGAACTGTTCTGGACGTATGACAGCCAGAACCGCAATCTGTTAGGCAGTCTGCCGAGCGGCAATTGGACAGCGCTGCCGCTGACCGAAGACGCGTGGGATGGACTTTCCCTGTTCGTCTACGAGCGCTGGGCGCGCGAAAACAACTGGCCGCTGACGATCAGCGAGACGGATTTCGACCATACGCTCGAACGCTATTTCCCGCTGGGCCGGTACGGCTGGGAGGATCGCAGCTCACACTATCTCACCTATCAGGATGGAACCTATACCCGCACCATCAATGACAACCACGGCGCGCGGTACTGTTATCTGAAACGCATCTCCTGCATGGCAGACGGAAGCTTCCAGCTGGTGTTCCGCTGTCTCGACGTGCCAGAGCTCACGGAGTACGCGGACGCGTCTGCGGACGTGCGCGCGGTCTATGACCACGCGGGCGCGGAGGAGCTTCAGCCGCAGGAATTCCGTCGGGCCGTGTACCGCGCGTTCGCCGACGGCGTCATTCCCCTCGGAACCGGCATGACGGAACTTACCGTCCGGCTCCGCCTTGCCGGCGAAGCGCTGTATCCGTTCCGGTTCCTGTCGGCCAGTGATGGATAACCAGAGCGGGATTTTCGGCGGCTTCCTTGATGGTCAGCTGCAAAGCTGCTTGATCTGCTGTAGGGGCCGACGACTCTGTCGGCCCGATAAATGTTGCGAATTTGCCGTGAATTTTCGTTAAAGCGCTGCGTTCTGCGGGCGGACAGAGTCGTCCGCCCCTACGCCCAAATTGGTAAGCACTTTCAAGAAATAGGTTGACAAATGTAGCCTTGTGTGCTATGATGGGTCTACAAAAGTAAACCAAGGAGGGATATCCTGTGCAATTATGCCAAAGCGAATGGACCGTGCTGCAAAGCCTGTGGGAGCGGCAGCCGCAGACGCTCATGCAGCTGGTGGAGGATTTGAAGCTCCGCGCCGGATGGTCGGCCAGCACGAGTAAGACCATGGCCGCCCGCATGACGGAAAAGGGCCTTCTGCGCTACGAGGGCAAGCCCCGGCGCTATTACCCGAACGTCACCCGCGAGGAAGCCGGGCTGGAGGAAACCGAGCAGCTGCTTTCCCGCGCGTTCGGCGGGAAGCTCGGCCTGCTGGTCAGCAATTTCGCTGACCACGGAAAAATCGGAAAGGACGAGCTGGACGAGCTTTACGCCATTCTGGACAGGGCTGCGGGCCGCGAGGAATAGGGGAGGGGAACCATGCTGGAAATTCTCATTTCATCGACTGTTCTGATCCTTGCGCTGACCGCACTTCGATTTTTCCTGCGCGGGAAACTCAATCCGCGCCTGCAATACACGCTCTGGCTGCTCGCCGCGCTGCGGCTTTTGCTGCCGGTCTCGCTGGTCAGAAGCCCGGTCAGCGTGATGAACGCCGTCCCGGACGTGCCCGCCGCCGTGCAGCGGCTGACTGCTCCGGAAGACCGCCGCGCCCCGCAGACGGACAATACGCAATCCCCGGTGCAGACTGCCTCTGAGACGGAGACTGCGCCCACAGAGGCGCAGATGCAGCTGACGGGCAGCACGATTTTGAAACTCGTCTGGCTGACTGGCGCGGCAGCGATGGCGCTGGCCGTTCTGGCGCAGAATCTGCTGTTTCTCCGGAGACTGAAAAGAATCCGGCGGCCGTTTGCCTGCCCGGAAAGCCCGGTTCCGGTCTGGGTGGCGTCCGGGCTGCCGTCGCCGTGCCTCGCGGGGCTGTTCAGGCCTGAAATTTATCTCACGCCCGAAGCGGCGCAGGACCCGGAGACACGCCAATTCGTCCTTCGTCACGAGCTGGCGCATTATCACGCGCGGGATCAGCTCTGGAGCCTCCTGCGCCTCATCTGCCAGTGCCTGTACTGGTTCGACCCCTTCGTGTGGCTTGCCGCGGCGCTTTCCCAGCGCGACTGCGAGCTGGCCTGCGACGAGCGGGTGCTGAAAGACCTCGATCCCGGCAGCCGGGTAAGCTATGGCCGCGCGCTGCTCAGCCTTGTCGCGCCGAAGCGGGCGCGGGGCCAGCTGCTGTCCTGCGCGACGACAATGCAGCTGGGCCGAAAGAGTCTCAGAGAGCGCATCACGCTTATCGCGAAAAAGCCGAAAATGGCGGCGTATACCCTCGTTTTTGTGCTGGTCTTAAGTCTTGTTCTGACGGCCTGCACGTTTACCGGCGCGCCTGCGCAGCCGGAGCCGGAACCTGTACCGGAACCCGTACAGACAGAACCGGAGCCGGTACAGCCGGAGGAACCGCCGGCTGATGCAGAAGCGCCCCAGCCCGTCGAGGATGACCCGGAGGCAGACTTCCAGATGGCGTTTCCGATGCTGAATTACGCGTCGTTCCAGCGCTATCTGGACGAGCATCCAGAGACGCTGAATAACGGCTGGGAGCATATCCGTATCAATGAGGCAGGTTTTGATGATGAAGGCACGAGCATCGAAACGCAGCAGGGCGATCAGGTGCTGGCCGTCGATGCGGAATACGGCATTCTGCTCGTGCGCATCACCGGCGACGGCTATCGCGGCGTGCTGGCAATCTGCCGTTATCCGGAACTTCTGCGGCTGGAAATGGCTTCGACCTATGGCGTGGAAGGGGAACTGGCGGGCAAAATTGCATCTGACCACGGCGGCATTCTCGCCATGAACGCCAACGGCTTCCAGGACCCAAACGGCAAGGGCAACGGCGGCCAGCTTGCGGGCTGGTGCATGGCGCAGGGCGAGACGCACGGCTATCACTTCGGCGGCGATGTCTACCAGCGCATTGAGCTGAGCGAAAACGGCCTCGACTGCCGCATCGTGCCCGCGTCCGACCCGGTCGGGGAGGGAACGTACAACGCCGCCGAATTCACGCCCGCGCTGATCAAAGACGGCGAAAAAATTGAGGATTCCTTCTGGACGGGCGAACAGCCGCGCGCGTGCTTCGGCACCGGCGATCAGGGCGTTTATATGCTCATCATCGAGGGCCGCTACCCCGACGAGGGCATCCGGGGCACGAGCGTCAACACGTGCTCGGATATCCTGCTGGCCTACGGCTGCCGGAATGCGTTAAACATGGACGGCGGCTCAAGCGCGATCTTGTGGTACGACGGCGAATACGTCACGCAGTCGTCGTCCTCTCCCCTGCGCTACACCGGCGGCCGCCCGCTGCCGAACGCATGGGTCTACGGATGAATTTTCATGTTGACAATCGCAGGAAATGTGGTAAAATATCTGCGATATTGGAAAACCGCGTTGAAAAACCGAGCGTTCCGGTGCAGCTTTCAGAGAGAAGGGGACGGTGAGAGCCCTTCAGCAAGCCTGTTCGCAGCCAGTTTGGAGCGGCCGCGCGAAAGCGCGGCGGGTGCTTCCCGATACAGGAGCGCCGAGATGTGCGCAAGCACAATCAGGGTGGTACCGCGACTGACCTCGCCCCTGTCACAGGGGCGGGGTTTTTATATTTTACTCAGAATTTTTCTTTCCACTGCACCTCTTGCCTCTCCCTTTGGGAGAGGTGTCCGAGCGAAGCGAGGACGGAGAGGGGAAACAATGACCAAAACCCTCTCAGTCACCTGTGGTGACAGCTCTCCCGGAGGGAGAGCCAAGTGCCCTCTCAGTCGCCTGCGGCGACAGCTCTCCCATAGGGAGAGCCAAGGGCCGTCTCCGGCACCGTGTATCGTTTAATTTTTAATGTATATAGAAGGAGTTATTCATCATGGCACACAAGGCATACGGTCTCAATGAGCTGCGCGAGATGTACCTGAAGTTCTTTGAAACGAAGGGCCATCTGCGTCTGCCGAGCTTTTCTCTCGTTCCGCAGAACGACAAATCCATCCTGCTGATCAACGCAGGCATGACTCCCATGAAGCCGTGGTTCACCGGCGAGGAAGAGCCCCCGCGCCACCGCGTCACCACCTGTCAGAAGTGCATCCGCACCGGCGACATTGAAAACGTCGGCCATACGGCCCGCCACGGCACGTATTTTGAGATGCTGGGCAACTTCTCCTTCGGTGATTACTTCAAGAAGGAGGCCATTCCCTGGGCATGGGAATTCCTGACCAGCCCCGAGTGGGTCGGCCTTGAGCCGGACCGCCTCTATCCGTCCGTCTTCGCGGGCAACGAGACGACCCCCGCAGACGACGAGGCCTTCTCCATCTGGCGCGATGTGATCGGCATCCCCGAAAACCGCATCTTCCGCTTCGGCAAGGAGGATAACTTCTGGGAGCATGGCTCCGGCCCGTGCGGCCCGTGCTCGGAAATTTACTATGACCGCGGCGAGCAGTACGGCTGCGGCAAGCCCGGCTGCACCGTCGGCTGCGACTGTGACCGCTATGTCGAGGTCTGGAACATCGTCTTCTCCCAGTTCAATAACGACGGCCACGGCAATTATACCGAACTCAAGCAGAAGAACATCGACACCGGCATGGGCCTCGAACGCCTTGCCTGCGTGTGCCAGAACGTCGCGTCCCTGTTCGACGTCGACACCGTCATGAACATCACGAACAAGGTCTCCGAGATCACCGGTGCGCACTATGAAGAGTCCGATAAGACCGACGTGTCGCTCCGCGTCATCACCGACCATATCCGTTCGTCGACCTTCATGATCTGCGACGGCATTCTCCCCTCCAACGAGGGTCGGGGCTACGTCCTGCGCCGCCTGCTGCGCCGCGCCGCGCGTCACGGCAAGCTGCTGGGCGTGAACGAACCGTTCCTCTATCAGGTCGTGGACACCGTCGTCCATGAAAACGAGTGCCAGTACCCCGAGCTGCGCGAAAAGCAGTCCTATATCACCCGCGTCATCCGCACCGAGGAAGAAAACTTCGCCAAGACCATCGATGGCGGCATGAAGATCTTCTCCGAAATGCTCGAGAGCCACAAGGTAAACGGCGAGACGACCTTCTCCGGCGCGGACGCGTTCAAGCTCTATGACACCTACGGCTTCCCCATCGACCTGACCAACGAAATGGTCGCCGAAGAGGGGATGCAGGTCGACGAAGCGGCCTTCAAGCAACTCATGCAGGAGCAGAAGGTCCGCGCACGCGAGGCGCGCAAGGCGCTCGGCGACCTCGGCTGGGCCGGCGTTGAATTCGGCAAGGAGATCCCCGCCACGACCTTCATCGGCTATACCAACATGGAAGCCGAGGGCAAGATCGTCGCCATCGTCGCCGACGAAGAGCTTCAGGGTGCGATCACGTCCGGCACGGATGCAATTCTTGTCCTCGACCAGACCCCGTTCTACGCCGAAATGGGCGGCCAGGTCGCCGACCATGGCACCATTCACACCGAAACCGCCGAATTCACCGTCACCGACGTGCAGAAGAACAAGGGCGGCAAGTTCATGCACTACGGCAAGCTCGTCTCCGGCTCTCTGGCCGTCGGCGATACCGTGACCGCGTCCATCGATGCCGCCCGCCGCAAGGCCATCATGCGCGCCCACTCCGCAACGCATCTGCTGGACTATGCTCTGCGCACGGTTCTCGGCGACCATGCCCATCAGGCAGGCTCCCTTGTCGAGCCGGACCGCCTGCGCTACGACTTCACACACTTCTCCGCCGTCACCGCAGACGAGCTGGTCAAGATCAGCCGCCTTGTCAGTGAGCTTGTGCTGGACGGCATGTCCGTCGAGACGAAGGAAATGCCCATCGCGGAGGCGAAGAAGCTCGGCGCGATCGCCCTGTTCGGCGAAAAGTACGGCGATGTCGTGCGCGTCGTGAACATGGGCGGCAAGTCCGTTGAGCTTTGCGGCGGCACCCATGTCGATAACACCGCCAAGGTCGGCCCGTTCCGCATCACGAGCGAATCCTCCGTTGCCTCCGGCGTGCGCCGCATCGAGGCCGTCACGGGCGAAGCGTTCCTGAATCTCGTCGATGAGATGAATATGCGCCTGGTCAAGGCTGCCGAGCTGCTGAAGACCACGCCGGTGGAGCTGATCAACAAGGCCCAGAGCAGCATGAACGAGATCCGTGAGCTGCACCAGACCATCGAGCGCATGAAGGACAAGCTCTTCGCGGGCGATGTGGACAGCCTCATGTTCTCCGCCAAGGACGTAAACGGCCTCAAGGTCGTCACGGCCAGCCGTGAAAATACCGATGCAAACGATCTGCGCAAGCTGGGCGATTTCCTGCGCGACAAGAACCCGAACACCGTCGCGGCTCTCGGCGCTGTCAACGGCGAAAAGGTCACGCTGCTGGCCGTCTGCGGCAAAAACGCCGTCGCACGCGGCATCAAGGCGGGCGATATCATCAAGAATATTGCGCCCATCGTCGGCGGCAAGGGCGGCGGCAAGCCGGATTCCGCCATGGGCGGCGGCACGAACGCCCTCAAGCTTGACGACGCGCTGGCGGCTGTTGACGATTATGTTGCGGTCAATGTAAAAGACTAAGGAGGAACTGACTATGTCCGATTGCCTGTTCTGTAAAATCATTGCGGGTGAGATCCCGTCCGCAAAGGTCTACGAGGACGACCTTTGCTATGCCTTCAAGGATATCAGCCCTCTTGCACCTATGCACTTCCTCGTTGTCCCAAAGCAGCATTTCGCCTCCGCCGCTGAGGTCACGCCGGAAAATGAGGCTGTGATCGGCCATATCTATACGGTTATTGCGAAGCTTGCAAAGGAACTGGGCTTTGCCGACGGCTACCGTGTTGTGACCAACGTCGGCGAACTTGCCGGACAGACCGTCCATCACATCCACTTCCATGTGCTTTCCGGCAAGCAGCTGGGCAGCTTCAACTAAAGCCGCCGTGAAAAAACGCACTGTTCTCCTGCTGCTGGGCACGCTGTGTCTGCTGGCGGCGCTGGGCCTTACAATCTGGAACCTCTGGACTGCAGACCGGGCGCAGGCTGCCGCAGCTGCTGCTGTGCAGCAGCTGGAGCCGCTGATTCCTGCGCCTGCGCAGCAGGAGCCTGCCAAGACGACGGACGCGCCTGCAGCTGAACCGGAAGAGCCGGATATCCCGGACTACCTCCTGAACCCCGGCATGGCCATGCCGGTCGTTATGGTGGACGGTGTGGCCTATATCGGCGTGCTGGAGATTCCTGCGCTGGAGTTGACGCTTCCGGTCACGGGTGAGTGGAGTTATGACCGCCTGAAAATCGCCCTCTGCCGCTACGCGGGTTCGGCGTATCTTGACAATCTGGTCATCATGGGCCATAATTATCCGGCGTTTTTCAAAAACCTCGGCGATCTGCGCCCCGGCGACGAGATTCGCTTCACGGATGCGGACGGAAACGTCTTTTCCTACACGGTCGCGGATCTTGAACAGCTGCGCGCCTCACAGGTCGAAGACATGATCACCGGCGACTGGGATCTGACGCTCTTCACCTGTACGCCCGGCGGCCAGCTGCGCATTGCAGTCCGCTGTATCCGCGCGGCTGAATAAAATAAACCAATCTGGTCTGGAAAAACAGAGCCCCCCGTCCTGCGCAGGACGGGGGGCTTGTGCTGTGATTTATTATTTTATTTAGTCAGGTACCGGTGCAGCAAAACGGCAACCTCGGCGCGGTTCGCGCCGGTCTGGGGATTCAGCTTTGCACCGTTTCCCTTGAGATAACCGCAGCCGACAGCCCAGCGCATCGCATCGACGGCGTAGGCACTGACATCGGCAGCATCCGTATAGCTGCGCAGGCTTGCGGATGCGGCGGGCTTGCCGGAAAGCCGATAGAGGATGGAAGCCAACTGCTCACGCGTGACAGGCTGCTTCATGCAGAATTCCGTCTCGCTTACGCCGCCTGCAACGCCGGTCTTCCATGCCCAAACGATTGCGTCGTAAGCGTAATCTGTTTCCGAAACGTCTGTGAACGGGATGCTCGTGTCAGAGACAGCAGGGGAACCGGCGCTCCGGTACAAAATCAAAATCAGATCGCCGCGCGTCATGCTGCCGCGCCAGTTGAAGGTTGACTTGTCCGCACCCTGAATGAGCCCGTATTCGTTCATAAAATCGACGGCATCCGCTGCCCATGCGCAGGTTCCTGCATTCACGTCCGAGAAGACGGAGGAGGACTGTTTTGTCGCAACGCGGATGGTCAGTTCGCCCGTTCCAAGCTGCGTACCGCCCGCATCATAGGCGGTATAGGTAAGCTTCAGCTGCGAAGCGCAGTCCGCTGCCGGGAGAAAGTAAAGCGCGTCAAGAAGCAGGCCTGATTTTCCGGTGTCCGCCAGATAAAACCGGTCCTGTGCATAGTGGACAGTCGTGTACGCGCTGCCTGCAACACTGCTGAAGTCTTTCAGCAGCCGTCCCACGCCAGCTTCCGGCTGCTGGAAGCTGACACAGACTGCATCCGGATATTGCTGCGCGATCTGTCCGGCAGCGTCCAGTGTTTTCAAAAATGCGCCGGAGGCGGTGACGGTGCTGTCGCCGGAGACGGTGACGGCGGCGCTGCCTGCAAAGCGCGTTCCGTCAGTTCCGACGGCGGTAAAGGGGATGCGGACGGTATAACGGGTGCGGCAGGAACCGGTCAGATAGGTCAGTGCATCGAGATCAATCTGGGAGAAGCTTGCCTGATAATAGCAGGCGTCCGTGTCGGACAGCGCCTGCCCGCCTTCTGCTGAGGTATAGAGTGCGCCGAACATGGAAGTGCTGCCGGACGCACTCAGATCATAGGTCTTGCCGCCCATTACAGCCGTTGCACGGGACAACTCAAACATGACGTAATCCAGCGTTTCGCCAGGCTTTCCCTTGCCGGAAAACGCCTTGCTGAAATCGTTTTCGGAGAAGCGGACGCTGCCGCCAAAGCCGGCTGCATACTCGACACTGATGTTCTGTGCGGCAGCCGCAGCTGTAATTGTAACAAACGCGCCGCCGGCAGCATACGTTTTGCCGTCTACGGTCACGCAGATGTTCAGCGGAAGCTGCACAGAAGAACCGCTTACGCCGCCCGCCTTAGTCAGCAGTTCGAGGCTCGACGAGGACGAACCGGCGGCCAGCGCCGTTGTAACCGGCTTGCCGTCACTTTCGCCTCGGAATGCGGCTACCCCCTCGCGGTAGGCTTCCCAAGTGATATCCGCGCCGCCGCCGAGGTATTCGCTCCATTCGCCGTCTGCCTCATCACAGCTGTAGACCGTGGCGGAAACAATGGTCGTGCTGCCCGCCGTGACGACCGCCGGGGCGGCGCTGACGGCAATTTTATAGGCTTCTGAACTGTTGCCTGCAAGTGCCGCCGGAATCAAAGCGGCCAGTACCGCGCATGCCAGAAGCAGCGCGGAGATCCTTTTCCAAACCTGTTTCATACCGGTACACCTCTTTCCGCAGCAAAGCGCCGCAGTATTTGTGATTTGAATCCAGTTTACCGTATCTTTTTGAAATTGCAATACTTTTGTAAATAATTCAGATTTTTTTCACAACTTGCTCCGCCAGCATCAGGCGAGGCGGAGTGACGCACAGGTGTGCAAGAATGGAGATTATAGAAGATTGGGCACAATGCACAAAAATATATATTAAAATTGCAACTTTATTCACGAAAATGTAAAAAACGCTTGACGCTTGGAAAAGAAAGCCTTATAATATGGCTATGAATTAAAACGTTTTCATTGAAATAGGAGCACTCATGGCCATTGCGCACACAGAACAGGAGAATAGACGTGCCACCATGAAGGACGTCGCGCGCCGCGCAGGTGTCACGATCGGGACAGTCTCGCATGTCATCAACGGCACTGCACCCATCTCTGAGGAAACGACCGCCCGTGTGCGTGAGGCGATCCGCGAACTCAACTATGTACCGAATCTGGCTGCGCGCCACATGCGCCGGAAGGAAAAGCGGCAGATCGGCCTGCTGATCCCCAAGCTTGACAATAATTTCTACGCCTGTATTGCCAGCGTTCTGATGGAGGACGCATATCAGGAGGACTATACCGTCCTGATGCTGAGTTATGAATATTCCAGTGAAAAGGAAAAGCGCGGACTGGTCAATATGGTGCAGAATGATACGGAAACCATCGTCATTGTCAACGGCGAGGACGATGAGAACAGCATCCGCAAGCTGGTCGCAAGCGGCGTTCATGTTATTCTTGCCGACCGCCGCAGCACCATTCCGGGCACATCTTATATTGCCTATGACAACCATCAGGTTCTGCTCGAAACGATTGGATTTCTGAAGCAGAAGGGCTATCAGAGCATCGGATTTCTCTCCGAGCCGCCCAATATCAGCAACTTGTCCGACCGCTTCGCGGCCTATCAGAAGGGCCTTTCCCAGTATGGATATTCCTTCCGGCCCGAGCATGTGTTCATTTCCGATACCTTCCGCGAGGACCACTTCGGCAACGGCTGCCGGTATATGGAGCAGCTGCTGCGCACCCATGCGCGGCACGAACTGCCTGAGGCGTTCATCGTCTCGTCAGATCTGCTGGCTGTCGGCGTGATGAAAGCCATACAGGAGGCGGGCTATCGCATTCCGGAGGATTTTGCGATCGTCGGCTTCGACAATCTCCAGATTTCCGCCTGCGTTCAGCCGCCGCTCACCACAGTCTGTCAGGACCGGGCGCGGCTCGGCCATGAGATCTGGGAGCAGGCCAAAGCATGGCATGAGGGGCGGACACCGCAGAACGTCGTGCTTGGACAGTCGCTTATCATACGAGACTCCTGTTGAACAATTTGGAATTAAAACGATCTGACCAACGGATCAGCTAGAAAGAATGGATGGAAGGAGGATTCACGGAGGTCAGCACGTTTTAAGAATACACATTTACAGCACTAAAAATGGAAAGGACGGTTCATTCAAATGAAAAAGATCCTCGCATTGCTCCTGGCGCTGTCGATGCTCCTGTGTCTGGCAGCTTGTGCAGGTACCACGACTGCAAAGACCGAAGAAACCAAAACAGAAACTGCAAAGTCCGACAAGGATTACGAGATTGTCGTCGTCCCGAAGGATGCCTCGAACCCCTGGTTCGTCCGTATGGACACCGGCGTCAAGGAATACGCCGCAGAAACTGGGCTGAACGTCTATCAGAAGGGCACTGACGTCATCGATGCCACCAAGCAGGCCCAGCTTGTGCAGGACCTCATTGCGCAGGGGGTTGACGCCATCTGCGTCGTTCCGGTTGACCCCGAATCCCTTGAGCCCGTTCTCAAGCAGGCCAAAGAAGCTGGCATCGTCGTCATCGCGCACGAGGGTGCCAGCCTGACCAATGTGGACTATGACATTGAAGCGTTCTCCAACTCCGGCTATGGCGCGTTCATCATGGACAACCTCGCCGAAGCCATGGGCGAAGAAGGCCTCTACACCACCATGGTCGCTGACGTGACCAACGCTTCCCACAACGAATGGGCCGACGCTGCCGTCGCGCACCAGAAGGAAAAGTACCCCAACATGACGCTGCTCGAGGAAGAGCCGAGAGTCGAATCCCACGACAACGGCGACACCGCCTACAACGTTGCGAAGGAACTGTTCAAGAAGTATCCGGATCTGAAGGGCATCATGGGCACCTCCTCCTTCGACGCCCCGGGCATCGCAAGAGCCATTGAAGAACTCGGCCTCATCGATAAGGCGTTCACCTCCGGTACCGGCATGCCTGCCGACAACGCAGAGCTGCTGAAGAGCGGCGTTGTCAAGTCCCTGACGCTGTGGGATCCGGCTATCGCCGGCAAGGCTATGATCAGCCTGGCGCTGAAGGTCCTCAACGGCGAAGAGATTGGCGCGCCTGTTGATCTGGGTGTTGACGGCTACACCGCCATGACCTTCCGCGAGGGCAGCACCACCGTCCTCGAGGGCGAGGGCTGGGTCGTCATCGACGCAGAGAACGTTGATTCGTTCGGCTTCTAAATCAAGGATTCCGAATCTGTAGTGCAAAGAGGGCCGCATCCGCGGCCCTCTATACCCAAGCTGCAATCGGACAGAAGGAGGAATACCATTGGCTGAATACTTACTGCGGGCGCTGGATATCAAGAAATACTTTGCCGGCGTCAAAGCGCTCGACGGCGTTTCGCTGGAGATCCGTCCGGGCGAGATCCATTGCCTGGCCGGTGAAAATGGCTGTGGCAAGTCCACGCTGATCAAGATTATTTCCGGTGTTTATCAGCGCGATTCCGGTACCATCGAATTTGAGGGCCGGCCCCTGCAAAAGATCACGCCGCTTTCCGCCATTGAAAGCGGCATTCAGGTCATTTATCAGGACTTCTCCATTTTTCCGAACCTGAGCGTCATGGAGAATCTGGCGATCAACAGTCAGCTGGTCGCAAAAAAGAAATTTGTAAACTGGAAAGATATGCGCACGATCGCGGAGCAGGCAGTTGCGCGGATCGGCTTCACAGTCGATCTGGACGCCAGACTGGGTGAACTTTCTGTCGCGGAAAAACAGATGGTTGCCATCTGCCGTGCGCTGATGTTCAACGCGAAACTCATCATCATGGATGAGCCGACGACCGCCCTGACCCGGAAGGAGGTTCAGGCGCTTTTCCGCGTCATTCTGCAGCTGAAGGAACAGGGGATCGCCATTCTGTTTGTCAGTCATAAGCTGGACGAGGTCTTTGAAATCTCTGAGCGCTTTACCGTTTTCCGCAGCGGAAAGCTGACGGCTACAGGCAACACGGCGGAGTTGGACAATAAAAAATTCACCTACTATATGACCGGCCGCGAATTTGAAGAAAAGACGTTCCAGCCCTCCGGCCTGTCTGACGAGCCGCTGCTTGAGGTGCGCAATTTGGCGCTTCCCGGCAGCTATGAGGACATCAGCTTCTCGCTGCGCGGCGGCGAGATCCTCGGCGTCACGGGCCTTCTCGACTCTGGACGGACGGAACTTGCGCTGTCCTTGTTCGGCATCCGCCCTGCCCAGTCCGGCGAGATCCGCATCCACGGAAAGCCGACCGTGATCAAAAGCCCTCGTGCTGCGATTGAAAACGGCATTGGTTTCGTGCCGGAGGACCGTCTGAGCGAGGGCCTGTTCCTTTCGCAGAGCATCGCGGACAATATCGTAATCTCCGAAATCGACGATCTGACGAAAAAAGGTCTTGTCGATGCGCAGAAGACGAATGAGGAAATTGACTGCTGGGTCAAGGAATTGGCCATTGCCACGCCCAATCCGGCAAACGCCGCCTCCACGCTCTCCGGCGGCAACCAGCAGAGGATCGTGCTTGCCAAGTGGCTGGCCTGCCGCCCGCAGATTCTGGTTCTGAACGGCCCGACGGTCGGCGTTGACATCGGCTCGAAGCACGATATCCACGCGATCTTACAGTCGCTGGCCGGAAAGGGTATGGCGGTCATCATTATTTCCGATGACCTGCCGGAACTGCTGGAAAACTGCTCGCGCATTATGATTCTGAAGGACGGCCGCATCGTGGACGAACTGACGGCGGATGAAGCGAGCGAAAAGCAGATCCTGAGCAAGATGCTGTAAGGGGGTGGGGGAAGTGCAGAAGACTATAAAAAAGCTGTTTCGTCAGAATGAAACCTATGTATTTTTGATCCTGCTCGCCCTGTCATTTTTGATTCAGGTGCGCTCAGGCCAGTTCTATACGTCTAATAACATCGTCGATATCGCCTCGGCTATGATCGTGCCGGGCCTGTTCGCCGTGGGCGAGTTTCTCGTCATTTTGTCCGGCGGCATCGACGTTTCCTTCCCGGCGCTTGCATCGCTGACGGCATATGCGACCACAAAGCTGTTTTTGAATCTGGATTATCAGGGAAGCGTTCTGCTCCCCATGCTGATGGCCATCGTCATCGGCGCGGTTCTCGGCATGTTCAACGGCTTCTTTGTCAGCTTCCTGCGCCTGCCCGCTATGATCGTGACGCTTGGCACTGCCAGCGTCTTCAAGGGCATCATGCAGGGCACGCTCGAATCGAAGCAGCTGGCTGTGATCCCGGCTGGCATGAAGGCCTTCGGCAAGCAGGCCATCTATACTGCGACAAACCCCGTCAGTGGCCTGTCGTCCAAGCTTCCGGCGGCATTTCTGGTGTTTGTTGGCGTTTTGCTCCTCACGTTCCTTGTGCTGCGCTATACCATGTTCGGCCGGGGCATCTACGCCATTGGCGGCAACGAATCTGCAGCCTATAACGCGGGCTTCGCCGTCAAGCGGACAAAGTTCCTGCTGTACCTGTTTGCAGGCGTGATCGCCAGCGTCGCGGGTATTATCCGCGTGTGCATGATGCAGCAGTGCCACCCGACCAATATGCTCGGCATGGAGATGAACATCGTCGCGGGCGTCGTGCTCGGCGGCACGGCCATCGTCGGCGGCAAGGGCACGCTGACCGGCTGCGTGCTCGGTACGCTGCTGATTGTGCTGGTGGAAAACTCCATGATCCTTATCGGCGTTCCGGTCGTCTGGAAGGACGTGTTTGTCGGCCTCCTGATCGTCATCGGTACCGCCGTCAGCGCGTATCAGGCGACGCACTCCGGCACGAAGCGCCGCACCAGAACGCAGGCAAAGGAGGCGCAGCATAATGGCTAATACAAAGCTGTCCGCAAAGCGCGGACTGAAAATGGACACGCATATTCGACGCCTGCTCATCATCATGGTCTGCTGGTTCATATTCATGGGCATCATGAAGGGCCGTAAATTCTATTCTGTCGTCAATTTCCAGACCATGTTTGCACAGTTCCCGGAATTCGGCCTCATGTCGCTTGGTGTTATGGTCTGTATGATCTCAAGCGGCATTGACCTCTCCACGGTCGGCGTGGCCAATATGACCTCCATCACCATGGCGCTGCTTATGCGCCGTATTGCAAACGGCGGAAGCGACCTGAGTCCTGTCTGGGTTCTGCCGATTTTCACGCTTGCGCTTTTGATTGGTGCGGCTGCGGGGCTTCTGAACGGTGTTCTGATCGCCAAGCTGAAGATCCCGCCAATCCTTGCTACGCTCGGCACGGGCGAACTGTTTTCCGGCATCGGCATTGTCTTGACTGGCGGCAGTGCCATCAGCGATTTCCCAGCAACCTATGCCTATCTTATCAATAATCGCATCGCGGGCATCCCCGTGCAGTTTTTGATCTTCGCTGCCGGCGCGGCTATTCTCTGGTTCCTGCTGAGCAGAACGACATACGGCAAAAAGCTGACCCTGCTCGGCAGCAGTGAAAATGTTGCGCGCTTCAGCGGCCTGAACGTCGATTGGATCCTCGTAAAGACCTATCTGATCTCAGGAATCTACGCGGCGGCGGGCGGTATGATTATGCTGGCAAACTATAATTCCGCGCGTGCGGACTACGGATCGAACTATACCCTGCAGTGCATCCTGATCGTTGTGCTCGGCGGTGTTAGCCCAAATGGCGGCAAGGGCAAGATCGGCGGCGTTCTGCTTTCGATTTTCCTGGTACGCGCGCTGGAAACCGGCTTGAACCGGTTCCCGCAGATCAGCAGCTACTATATCTCCCTCGTCTGGGGTGCAGTTCTGCTGCTGGTCATGGTTCTGGATTATCTGAACGAGCATAAAAGAATTAAGGCATGAAAGGCGGAAAACAAATGGAAAGACGCAGATTCGGGCAGGTCGGCCGGTTAAAGCCGGAGAAGCGGGACGAATATGTCCGCCTCCACGCAGAGGTCTGGCCGGACGTATTGAACATGATCACGGCATGCAATCTTGAGAATTACTCGATCTTTATCCGCGGCAACGTTGTTTTCTCGTATTTTGAATATACGGGCACGGATTACGAAGCGGATATGGCAAAGATGGCTGCCGATGAAACCACGCAGCGCTGGTGGCGCTGCACAAGACCCTGCTTTGAGGTCTATGACGAGGCCTGCGAAGAGGCGTTCTATACCGATATGGATTCTATTTTCTATTTAAAATAATAAGGAGGCTGCACCATGAAAACGATCAAGGACAAGCAGATTCTGGTCGGCGCGGACTTTGCAGGCTTCCCCCTTAAGGAAGCGGTCGTCGCGCATCTGAAAAAGAAGGGCTGGACAGTGACGGACGTCGGTGTCCGCACGGGCGATGAGGAGGATACCGACCTCATGTTCCACCGCATTGGCCTGCGTGTCGGTGCAATGATCTCCGAGGGCGAGTTTGAGCGTGCGCTCATCTTCTGCGGCACCGGTATGGGCATCCACATCGCGGCCAGCAAGTGCCCCGGTGTTCACGCTGGTGTCGTGGAGAGTGTCCCAGCTGCGCTGCGCGCTATCACCGGCAACGGCGTCAACGTTCTGGCCATGGGCGCGTTCTATGTTGCACCGCAGATGGGCAAGGATATTGCCGACGCGTACCTGAGCCACAATCTCGGCGACGGCTACGAATGGTGGCCGAATTTCTACGAGTTTCACAAGCTTGCCATCGACGAATTGAATGCGTTTGATTATGAAGCTTATAAGGCCAACGGTTTCAAACTCGAGCATCTGGGCGACTATCCCCTCGAACTTATGGACAACCCTAATACCTGATCTCAAAGCCGCCGCTCATCCGAGCGGCGGTTTTTTGCTGAAAGCAATGCGCCCCCTCCGCGAGCAGCAGTACAAACACTGCCGGACGCAGAGGGGGCGTACTGTTACCGTCCCCGGTGCTTTTCCTTTCGTTTCTGCTGCCTGCGGTCAAACTTCAGCTGCTTTTCCGCGTCCCGCTGTTTGCGGGTGCGTGTTTCTCGTTCCAGCTTCTGTTCCTCCCGCTGCAGCTGCAATGCCTGCTGTGCCTTTGTTCCGACGCCGCCGCCGGAGGAAGTCCTTCGGATTTCCCTCTGCATACGCTTCGGATTTGCCGCATCCTGCCTGACAGCTGCCGCAACAGCCGGACTGAATCGGAGCCGCGCGTAGTTTTTCAGCACATACGAAAATACATCATAGTCCTTCGGTTCTGCGGCAAAGGTGACCTTGCAGACCGAGAGCGTCCCGCCCTCAAACCGCTCGAACACCCCGACCCAGAACGGCGCCTCAAAAAATACCGTTAGCCTTGTCAAATCACTGTCCATTACGAAACCCTCCATGAGGAACCTCTAATCCAATGCCTTTCGGCCTTCGCCGGGTCTTTTGGCCCAATCCTGCGGTATGAAAACTTGAAATACACAAAGTACTCCTGCGTTTTCATGTCTTGTCTTGGGGCAAAATCTCTCGCCGAATGCGTTCAGTCATTGAATCAGCGTTTCCTTTTTATTTTCACAGGAACGGACGACCCGGAGGGGAGGGTTACTTACCTGCGCCGAAGTGCAGACGGCTGGGCTACCTACCAGCTCTGGCAAGGCCGAAGGCCTCGCGTTGCGTTTTTATCCTGTGCGCGGCAGCCGAACGAACGTCTGCCGCCTGCACCCATAGTACCAGAAAAATGCTGATAAATCCAGTGCCAAGAAAAAATCCGCCTCAGTCTGTCTGCGTGTAATCCTGAAGCGCTTTCTGAAGCGCGGCAAGCGCTTTTTTCTCAATCCGCGACACATACGACCGGCTGATACCACACTTCGCAGCGATCTCCCGCTGCGTCAGCGGCGTCCGGTCGCCGAGGCCGTAGCGCAGCGTTACGACCATTCGCTCACGCTCCGACAAAACCTCGTCCATGACCTCGTACAGCTTTTTGTACGTCTGCCGTGTGCTCAAGTCCTCGAACAGATCCTCATCCGAGCACAAAACGTCCATCAGCGACAACGCGTTCCCGTCTTTTCCTGTCTCAATACAATCCGAAAGCGAAACATCCCCCGCTGTTTTCTTCATCGAACGAAAGTACATCAGAATTTCATTTTCTACACACCTGGCTGCATATGTCGCAAGCCGTGCCCCCTTGCTGGAATCAAAGGTCGAGATACCCTTGATAAGCCCAATCGTGCCGATCGAGATCAGATCCTCCTGATCGGCGGACTGCGAATAGTATTTTTTCATAATGTGCGCCACCAGGCGGAGATTGCGTTCGATCAGAATGTTGCGGGCCTCCAGATCGCCCTCGGCGCTGCGTTTCAGGTATATGCGCTCCTCTTCGGCGGTGAGCGGCTTCGGGAATGAGCCGCCGCCGGAGATGCGCAGCGATGTGAGCATACTGCTGAGCATCAGCCAGACTGCTGCGGAAAGCATAGGCTTTCACCTCCACAGAAAGCCTATGTCCGACCGGCAAGTCCAGATTCCGGTTTGCAAATATTTCGGGATATGGTATGATGGAGAAAAAGGAGGGCGCGCGATGAGGCGGTTTCTGCTTCGGCTGGCGTGGCTGGCCATTTTCCTATGCGTGCCGGTTCAGACGGCTGCTCTGGCAGCGGAACGGGCAGAGCCTATTACGGTGCGGGCCGTGTTTGAAGGGCAGCTGCCGCTTGCCGGAATGCGGTTTGACGCGTATCGGGTTGCAGACCGTTCCAGCGACGGGACGTGGAGCCTTGGGCCGCGCTTGCGCGTGTACTGGAGAGGGTGGCCTTGATGGATGAAGCCTGCCTGCCGGATGACTCCGCAGAGACGGACGAAGAAGGTGCGGCGGTCTTTGACGCGCTGGAGCCCGGTCTGTATCTGATGAGCGGGCAGAGCGTCTGCGTGAACCGGCAGATTTATACGCCATCACCGCTGCTGATCGTCTGCCCCACGGAGTGCGAGGCAGAGATGGAACTGACCTGCAGTCCGGAAAAGGCGGACTATTCCGTTCAAATCGTCTGGGACGATACACAGACGCCGGAGCAGCGCCCGGAATCGCTGACTGTCCAGCTGATGTGCGACGGAAAAGCCTATGGCCGCCCGGTTCTTTTATCCGAAGAACAGGACTGGCGGTATACATGGAGCAGTCTGCCCACGGCACATTACTGGGTGCTTGCGGAGCAGGCCGTTCCCGGCTACCTCGACGCAGAGGTGCAGAAAGAGGGGACAGCCTTCCGCATGACCTATGCCGCAGCGCAGCTGGAACCGGAGCCTCAGCCGGAGACCGAGGAAGCGCCGGAAACCGGAAATCGCGGCTGGCTGGCGGTGGCGGTGCTCGTGCTGCTCGCTGCGGCAGGACTAATTTTGCGAAAAACACGGAAAAAATCAAAAAAAGCTTGACTGTAAACCTGCTTGATACTGTACGCTGAGGGCAGGAGGGATGTATATGACGATCAAGGAGGTCGAAACACTGTCTGGTCTGCCGCGGGCCAACATCCGGTATTACGAATCGGAAGGGCTGATCGCGCCCAAACGGGCGGAGAACGGCTACCGGGAATATTCACAGGCCGACATCGATGTGCTGCTGCGCGTGAAGCTGCTGCGGGCGCTCGGCCTGCGCATCGATACGATTAAATCACTTGCGGCGGGAACGCTCACGCTGGAGAGCGCGCTCGATGCACAGCTGGAGGAACTGCGTGCCGAGCAGGAGAACCTGGATGCTGCCGGACGTGTCGCCGCGGGACTTCGGCAGACGCACGCGGAATTTTCCACGCTCGACGCGGCGGGCTATCTCGGAGAACTCCTTGCCGCGTCCCAGACCGCGCTGCGGCAGGACGTGAAGCCGTATGTCCATGCGCCGGTGCGGCGGTACATCGCACGCAGCTTTGATCTTCTGCTGTGCTCGCTGCCCTGGTATCTGGTGCTGCAAGTCGCAGGCGCGGACACCAAGGCGAGACTGGCTTCTATCTGGCTGAGCATACTCGGTATGGCGGTGATGCTCGTGCTTGAGCCGCTGTTTCTGCATCTGTTCGGCACGACGCCCGGCAAATGGCTCATGGGCCTGCGCGTGACGGATGAAAACGGGAAGACGCTGCCGCTTGCCGCTGCGTGGGGGCGAACATGGCGTGCCCTGTGGTATGGGTTCGGTTTCTCTATCCCAATCTACAGCATTGTCCGCCTCTATACCAGCTGGAAGGCCGAGCAGGCCGAGCAGCCGCTCGAATGGGAGGACGGCAGTGAACTGCGGGCTGTGCCATGGAAAGCGTGGCGCGTTGCGGCGTGGGCCGCGGCGGTTCTGGCGTTGCTGGCCGCAACGGTGCTTGTGGGCCTCAAAACCTACCGGCCGACGTATACAGGTGATCTGACCGTGCGGCAGTTTGCGGACAATTACAACTACATTCACAGCACGGAGGGCTTTCTGAGCCGGGAACTGTATGACGACGGCACATGGGCGCCCACAACGCAGCTTGGCTTCAAGGTTATCCATCATACGAAAAATGTTCCGAATCTCAGCTACACGACAACGGACGGCAGACTGATCGGTATTTCTCTGCACATGGGGGCGGAAACCTGCGCCGGCTCTGTCTCAGGTCTGCCGCTCCGCGAACTCTATCTGACCATTCTAGCCTTTGACGGCGCACAGCGTTCTGCTTCTGCCGATGAGGCGCTTACCACTGCCGCGCAGCAGCTTCTGGACGAGCCGCTACAGGAACTTCACACGCAGGCTGCAGGCTATCGAATCGACTATTCGCTCACAATAACAGGTTTCACCGGTTTTGCCTCCGACGGCTCACTGGAACTCCCGCAGAACGTGACCGGAAGCTATACTCTGTCCTTCGATATCCGGAAGCTGGATGAGTAACGCGACAGTTGTAGGGGCCGATGCCCACATCGGCCCGGCAGAATGCACTGCTTTTATGGAACTCTTCGGCGAATCCGTAACTTCCCGGCGGGTCGATGTGGGCATCGCCCCTACGAACAGGTGGGCAGCTGCCTGCTGCCTGACCTCTCTGGCGCTCCCGCGCCAGTGCACGATATGAAGCTTGCCGGACAATAAAAGGAGCACACTATGACCATCAAAGACATGGAACTGCAGACCGGGCTTGCGCGGGCGAATATCCGGTATTATGAAGCCGAGGGGCTGATCACGCCCGAGCGGGCGGAAAACGGCTATCGGGACTATTCGCAGGAGGACGCCGAAACGCTGCTGCGCGTGAAGCTCCTGCGGGCGCTTGGCCTGACGGTCGGGCAGATCAAGGCAGTCGTGCGCGGCGAAACAGAGCTGGATGCGGCACTTTCCGCGCGCATCGCGGCCATACAGAAGGAAAAGACAGCGCTTGACCGGGCAGGGGAGATCGCCGGACGGATCCGGCAGGCGCACGCGCAGTTCCGGACGCTCGACGCAAGGCCGTATCTCGATGAAATGCAGACAGAGCGCGTGCTCGAGCGCGATACGCTCCCGAAGGAGCATTTCCCGTGGCAGCGATTCTTCGCGCGTCTGCTTGACGCGCAGATCTATCGGTCGCTGTGGGTCCTGATCCTGCCGGCCCTGGGCTTCAACATGCTGAAAAGCAGCAGGGGCGGCGTGCTGTTTCTGGAGCTTTTGACGCTTGGCACGATGTTCCTGCTGGAGCCGCTGCTGCTGTCCCGGTTCGGTACAACGCCGGGCAAATGGCTTTTCGGCCTGCGTGTGACAAGCCCGGACGGCAGAAGGCTGACCTATGCGGAGGGCAGGGAGCGGACCGCGTACCTGTTCTGGTACGGGATCCGGCTGAATCTGCCGTTTTTCCGCCTGTACCGCCTGTATGTCAGCTACACCGACGAGCAGCAGGAGAAGGAGCTTCCGTGGGAGGATCGCTCCGAGCAGACCATCCGGGATCATGCCGGCTGGCGTTTCGCAGCTGCGGCTGCGCTTGCGGTGCTGCTGATTGCGGGCGGCGTTTTGCGCGTGCTGCTGCCGTATGGCCCGACCCATAGAGGCGAACTGACCATCGCGCAGTTCGCGGAAAACTACAACACGATCCTGCGCCAGTTTGGGGATTACGATGTTGAGCTGGATGAGACCGGCCGCTGGCAGGAGGAGTCGGAGTTTTCCATGGACGGCGGGACGGTCTCCGTGGCGTTCGGCGAACGCTATCCACAGCTTGAATATCAGACGGAAAACGGCGTCCTGACGGGCATTGTCTACCATGCGGAGGGCGGCGAAGCGGATAGCTGGATAAGCATCCCGTCCGGCTCCGTGATGCAGTACGCCCTGTTTGCATTCGCCGGAGCAGAGAAGGGCCATATCCTGCTCGATAAGCCCCTGCAGGAGGCTGCGTCCGAGCTGTCCAACTGCGTATTTTCCGAATACCACACCGTCGTGGACGGCGTCGCGGTCGATTATACCTATACCGACACCATAACCGATT
>ENA-UOJL01001581-UOJL01001581.1-human-gut-metagenome-genome-assembly--contig:-P47-NODE-1581-length-22966-cov-5.764218_pt1 | contig 22966 bp, 16 predicted proteins | sample MGYA00242347_ERZ723894 | MGnify/ENA metagenome assembly ERZ723894
GGAAATTTGTCAGCATCCTTGCAAAAAATAAGAAACGTTTTGGAAAGATGTGGGAATGTCCGGATTTCTTTGAACTGGATGGGAAACACGTTCTTTTGACCAGTCCACAGGATATGCTGCCGGAAGGCTTGGAATATCATAACGGAAATGGTACTTTATGTATCATAGGAGAAATGGACCAGGATAAATATACCTTAAAAGAGCAGTTTGCGCAGTCTGTGGATTATGGAATTGATTTTTATGCAATGCAGACGTTGGGAACCCCGGATGGACGGAGAATTATGATTGGCTGGATGCAGAACTGGGACACGATTGCTCATCGTTGCAATGACTCAAAATGGTTTGCACAAATGAGTCTGCCGAGAGAATTATCTGTGAAAAACGGAAGACTTTATCAAACGCCGATCAAAGAACTCGATGCGATGCGAAAAGACAGAGTTGAGTACAATAATGTAGTAATAAATAATGATACGATCTCATTGGATAAAATCGAAGGACGAACGATAGATATGGAGCTTGTGATACGTCCGGAAGATAAGGAAAATGTCTATAAGAAATTCGCATTACGTTTTGCACAGAATGAGAGGTTTCATACAGAATTGTGCTTCCGCCCGGATGAGTCTGTCCTGAAAATTGACAGAAAATTTTCGGGAAGCGAACGAGCATTGGTTCATCAGAGAAGATGTCTGGTAAATGGAGATGCCAATGAATTAAAGCTTCGTGTGATTTTGGATAGATTTAGCGCAGAAGTATTTATTAATGATGGCGAGCAGGTTATGTCGGTTGTCATATTTACAGAGCAGGAGGCAAAAGGAATTTCATTCTTTGCGGAAGGTGCAGCTAAAATCGATGTGGTGAAATACGATCTGGTTTAGGAAACACATGATAAAACTTACATGGAGTTGGAAAACGCATGGATAATGATAGGGGGATTCCTAAAACGGGAATCCCCTTTGCAGTACAGATGGTGCGTGAAAAAATAGGAGCACTGCGTGTAATGCCAACCAGAGAGGAAATTCAGAAGCTGCTGGCAATCCGCATGCAGACAGGAGCAGGACTTGTAGAGTTCACACATTCACACAATCTTCACAAAATAATTAGCACTCACCTCTTGACGTGGCTAATAGCTGGTGTTATAGTAGGATTCAGATGAAGTGTTATAGCTTCACTAGAACAAACAACAGCGGCCGGAAGGTTCCAATAGAGGAGCCGAATGGCGAAACTATGATAGATTGAGTAAGGAGGGAGCTGTGTATGAACATTTCCAAATTTACCCAGAAATCCGTAGAAGCAGTGCAGAACTGTGAAAAGCTTGCCTATGAATACGGCAATCAGGAGATCGAAGAAGAACATCTTTTATACAGCCTTCTGACCATCGAAGACAGCCTGATCTTAAAGCTGATCGAGAAGATGGAAATCCAGAAGGAGCATTTTGTGGACCGCAGCAAACAGGCGCTGGCAAAGCGCGTAAAGGTGCAGGGCGGTCAGGTTTATATCGGCAAGGACTTAAATCAGGTGCTGATCCATGCCGAGGATGAAGCAAAACAGATGGGAGATGAATATGTTTCTGTAGAGCATCTGTTTTTGTCCATGCTGCAGTATCCGAATAAGGAGATCAAGCAGATCTTTACCGAGTACGGCATCACGCGGGAGCGTTTTTTACAGGCATTGTCCACGGTGCGCGGCAATCAGAGAGTCGTTTCGGACAATCCGGAGGCTACTTATGATACATTGGAGAAGTATGGACAGGATCTGGTAGAAAAGGCGAGAGCCCAGAAGCTCGATCCGGTCATCGGCAGGGATAATGAAATCCGTAACGTGGTTCGGATTCTTTCCAGAAAAACGAAGAACAACCCTGTTTTGATCGGTGAACCCGGCGTCGGCAAGACCGCCGTTGTCGAAGGACTGGCACAGAGAATCGTGCGGGGCGACGTACCCCAGGGGCTGAAGGAAAAAAAGATCTTCGCACTTGATATGGGTGCACTGGTAGCAGGTGCCAAGTATCGGGGCGAATTTGAAGAGCGTCTGAAGGCAGTGCTGGAGGATGTGAAGAAGAGCGAAGGACAGATCATTCTGTTTATTGATGAGTTGCATACCATCGTCGGTGCGGGAAAAACAGACGGTGCACTGGATGCCGGCAACATGTTGAAGCCTATGTTGGCGAGAGGCGAGCTGCATTGTATCGGTGCAACGACACTGGATGAATACCGCAAATATATTGAAAAGGATGCTGCTCTGGAACGTCGTTTCCAGCCGGTGCAGGTGGATGAGCCTACCGTTGAGGATACCATTTCCATTCTGCGTGGCTTAAAGGATCGTTATGAGGTGTATCACGGCGTAAAGATTCTGGATAATGCATTGGTAAGTGCCGCCGTTTTGTCCAACCGTTATATTTCTGACCGGTTTTTGCCGGATAAAGCGATCGACTTGGTGGATGAAGCGTGCGCACTGATCAAGACCGAGATGGACTCCATGCCTGCGGAGCTGGACGAGCTGCGCCGTAAGGTCATGCAGATGGAAATTGAGGAGGCTGCGCTGAAAAAAGAAGACGACACCCTGAGCAAGGAGCGTCTGGAAGCACTTCAGAAGGAGCTTGCGGAGTTAAAGTCCGAGTACAACAACCGCAAAGCGCAGTGGGATAACGAGAAGAAGAGCGTAGAGAACCTTTCCAAGTTAAGAGAAGAGATCGAAGCGGTCAACAATGAAATTCAGATTGCACAGCGCGAAGGCGACCTGGAGAAAGCTGCAGAGCTTTCCTATGGCAAACTGCCGGATCTGAAAAAACAGCTGGAGCAGGAAGAAGAAAAAGTAAAGAAGGAAGACCTTTCCCTGGTTCACGAAGCGGTAACCGATGAAGAAATCGCCCGGATTATTTCCCGGTGGACAGGTATTCCGGTTGCAAAGCTGACAGAAAGTGAGCGGAATAAGACGCTGCATCTGGATGACGAATTGCATAAGAGAGTCATCGGTCAGGATGAAGCGGTAACGAAGGTGACGGATGCCATTATCCGTTCCAAAGCAGGTATCAAGGATCCGACCAAGCCCATCGGTTCGTTCCTGTTCCTTGGACCTACCGGTGTCGGTAAGACGGAGCTTGCAAAAGCGCTTGCGGCGTCCCTGTTTGATGACGAGAACAACATGGTCCGGATCGATATGAGTGAGTACATGGAGAAATACTCTGTGTCCCGTCTGATCGGAGCGCCTCCCGGATACGTTGGCTATGAAGAAGGCGGTCAGTTGACAGAAGCAGTCCGCAGAAAGCCCTACTCAGTTGTCCTGTTCGATGAAATTGAAAAGGCACATCCGTATGTCTTCAATGTTTTGCTGCAGGTGCTGGATGACGGCCGGATTACGGATTCCCAGGGCAGGACCGTGGACTTTAAGAACACGATTCTGATCATGACCTCGAATATCGGCGCGAACTATCTGCTGGATGGCATCGATGCGGACGGCACGATTAAGCCGGAAGCAGAAGAGCTGGTAACGAAGGATCTGCGCGGTCACTTCCGTCCGGAGTTTCTGAACCGTCTGGATGAGATCATCCTGTTCAAGCCTCTGACGAAGGATAACATCAGTGGTATTATCAATCTGATTGTCGCAGACTTGAATCATCGTCTGGAAGATAAGCAGCTTTCGATCGAACTCAGTCCGGATGCGGAGCAGTTCATTGTAGACAACGCATATGATCCGATTTATGGCGCGCGTCCGTTGAAGCGTTATATCCAGAAATATGTGGAAACGCTGTCTGCAAAGCTGATCCTGGCAGATCAGGTACAGATGGGTGACACGATCCTGATCGCAGTGGAAAACGGCGAGCTGGTCGCAAAGAAAAAGCAGCATAGTGTTTAAAGCTGCAGACTGTAGAAGCACTCGGCAGGAGGAGGTTTCTCCTGCCGGGTGCTTTTTCTCTTTACAAAATCAACTCCTGCGAGTATTGTGGTAGATACGGGTCGAAAAACGGCCTGAAAAAGCGCATATTGATGCAGATTCTGTGGATAGAAAGGCTTTTACAGGGGAATGGAGAGAGAAAAGAAAACAAAAGCAATAGAAATGACAACAGGTTCGATCTGGAAGAACCTGTTTTTCCTGAGCTGCCCGCTGGTATTTTCCCAGGTGCTGGAAGTGCTGTTTAATATGAGTGACGTAGCGGTGGTAGGGCGATTTTCGGATTACCGGGCACTGGGGGCAGTTGGTTCGACAACGCTTCTGGTCACGCTGTTTACCGGCTTTCTGATCGGGATGGGCTGCGGTGTTAATGTGCGGATGGCGCATGAGCTGGGTGCAAGGCGCAGGGAATCCGTGATCAAAACCGTGCATTCCGCCTTTGTGATCTGTCTGATCGTCGGTCTGCTTGTGGGTGCAGCCTGTTTTTCCTTTGCAGAGGGACTGCTTGGAATTCTGCATACCAAAGAAGAGCTGATGGACAGTGCTGTTTTGTATCTGAAAATTTATGCACTGGGCATGCCGGGTATGGCACTGTATAACTGCGGCAACGGTATTCTGAGCGCCACCGGAGATACGAAGCGTCCGCTGGTATATCTGTCCATTGCAGGAATTGTAAACGTTATTTTAAATCTGTTTTTTGTTATCGTGTGCCATATGGCAGCAGAGGGCGTGGCCATCGCCAGTGTGATCGGACAGTATTTATCTGCACTTCTGATCGTGATTCATCTGCTGCGTCGGACGGACGACTGTGGGCTGCACCCTTCGAAGCTCAGACTGGATCCGGCCTGCGGAAAAGCGATTCTGGTGCTTGGCATACCCACCGGTATCCAGAATGCCATCTTTGCCATCGCGAACCTTTTTGTGCAGTCCGGCGTCAATTCCTTTGATGCGGTGATGGTGTCCGGAAATGCAGCTGCAGCGAATGCGGACACGCTGATTTTTAATATTATGGCAGCGTTTTATACCGGCTGTTCCAGCTTTATCGGACAGAACTGGGGCGCTGGCAACCGGGAACGGATGAAAAAGAGCTATCTCGTCGGGCTGACCTATTCCTTTGCGGCAGGTGCGATCTTTGGCGGACTTCTGCTGATTTTCGGACGACAGTTTCTGTCGCTGTTTGCGACGGAGCCTGCTGTAATCGATGCCGGAATGCAGCGTGTGAAGATCATGGGATTTTCTTATATGATCAGTGCGTTTATGGACTGCAGCATCGCAGCCTCCCGAGGAATCGGAAAGAGCATTGTGCCGATGGTCATCGTTATTTTAGGCTCCTGTGTGTTCCGGGTGATCTGGGTGTATACCATTTTTGTATGGATTCATACGATTCCGGCGCTGTACTCCCTCTACTTTTTCTCCTGGGCGATTACATCTGTGGCGGAGGTGCTCTATTTCAGGCACAGCTTTCGGCAGCTGGAATTTCAGAGCTGAGTCCGGGGACGAGAACCGTCAAAATCCGGTAGTTCTTCTGCAGACAGATAAGGTTTTGGCGCTGCTGCGCCGTCCTTTCCGAATGATAGAGGGCTTCTGCTGCATAGATTAAAAAGAAGGAACCGGAAAAGGCGGTTTTCCATGAAACATCTGGAACATAAAAAAGAGAAACGAAATGAAAGGGCAGCAATTCAACTGGGACTTTTTCTGGTTGGATTGCTGCTTTTTGGAACTGCTGCGGGAGGGCAGCTGACAGGGGAGGAAAAAAACGGGAAGGAAAAGGCGGCAATACAGACTTCTGGCGGCGTATCCGATGCAGTAGAGCCCAAAAAGATCGCCCTTACCTTTGATGACGGCCCGCATCCGGTCTATACGAAAATACTTTTGGACGGCCTGGCAGAGCGGGGCGCAAAAGCCAGTTTTTTTGTTACAGGGGAGAATGCAGAAAAATATCCGGAGCTGATTTTGCGTATGCAGAAGGAGGGACATCTGATCGGCAACCACACCTATAGTCATATTCAGCTGACAAGCAATAACCGGGAAGCCTTTCGACAGGAGCTGATCTCCACGAATGAGGTATTGAAGGAGATAACAGGAGCGGAAACCATTTTTGTCCGTCCGCCCTATGGAAGCTGGGACAAAGGCTTCGAACAGGAGCTGAATATGTTCCCGGTGCTGTGGACGATCGATCCCCTGGACTGGTGCAGTCAAAGCAGCACCAATGTTGAAAAGCGAATCTTGTCCAAAGCGCGGGAAAATGCGATTATCCTGCTGCATGATGAATATGCTTCCAGTATTGAGGCGGCACTTTTTATTGTGGATGAGCTGCAAAGCCAAGGCTATGTCTTTGTGACAGTCGAAGAAATAATGCTGGTATCCTGAAATCCAATAGTTGGATAAAATCGAACAGTTGGATGAAATCCAACAGTTGGATGAAATCCAACATGTACAGCAGGGAAAATAGTTGTTATAATCAAATGTGGAAGCTTTTGCACCGACCTTGATGCCTGCGGATTGTTCCGTGCTGCGCACTCCAACAATCCTACTTCGTAATCCATGGTCAGGTTTAGAACGAAAGAAAACAGATTGGTAACTGTGAGGGTACTGAACAGTTACACAGATTGAAAAAAATGTTTCAATCACGAGATTTGTGTCTGCGCGCACTTGACACAAACTCGACATGCGAAAAAAGCGTGCGCAGAAATGAGTGGAAAGAATGCAATATACCTACACAGAGCTGGCAATTTATCTGCTGCTGTACAGCTTTATCGGATGGGCACTGGAGGTTGCCTTTTTTGCAGTAAAAGAAAGAAGATTTTGCAACCGCGGATTTTTCAGTCTGCCCCTTTGTCCGGAATATGGCATAATGATGGATATTCTGATCCTTTTGCTGCCGGAGCAGGGGACAAAATGGCTGCTGCAGTTTCTGACCACTTGGATGGTCGTGTCCGTTGTGGAATATTTTTCCGGAGGGATCGCAGCCAAAATCTGGAAAAAGCATTTGTGGAATTACGAGGATGTGACACTGTTTGGCGGGAAGAAAAAGAGTGTGCTCCTTTCGCTGATCAAGGCAGCAGTTGTGATGACGGCGGTGCTGCTTTTGCATCCTCCGGTCTTTATCCTGTTTTCGATGATTCCGACAATTGTGCTGCGGATCATAGACATAGTCGGCTTTGGGCTGATGGCTGCCGACCTGGTGTCGATTCTGATTGCAGTCAGGAAAAGCAGGAGCCTGACAGAGCTGAAGGAAACCCAGGGGAGACTTCTGCAGGAACAAAAGGAAGTCAAGCAAAAGCTCGGAGGCAAGATCTATCATGCAGTCTGGAAGCGGTTAAACCGTGCATACCCGGAGATGGAAGCTCTGGAGGAGGCAGATCGGGCAGAACGATATGTCTTTGCAAGAGGCGTCTGTGTGGATAAGCTGATCTGGGTATTTATGATCTGTGCATTTCTCGGAGATCTGATCGAAACGCTGTTCTGCAGGGTGACGGGAGGCGTATGGATGAGCCGGTCCAGCGTAATTTACGGCACCTTCAGTATTGTCTGGGGCTTCGGTGCGGTCATTTTGACAGTTGTATTGCAGCGGCTTGCCGGAAAAGAGGATCGTTATATTTTCCTGGCGGGCAGTGTGCTGGGCGGCGTATATGAATATCTGTGCAGCGTATTTACAGAGATTTTTCTCGGGACTACATTCTGGGATTACAGTGACATGCCCTTTAATATCGGCGGGAGAACCAACCTGCTGTATTGCATTTTCTGGGGGTTGTTATCCGTTGTCTGGGTAAAAATTTGTTATCCGACGATCAGCGGATGGATCGAAAAGCTGCCGCCCCTTGGAGCAAAAATTGCGACCTGGGCAGTTATCGTGCTGATGAGCTGCGATGCGGTGATTTCAGCAGGCGCCATGGTACGCTATGTGGAACGGCAGGATAGCGCGGCGGTGCAGGAGAGCAGTATGGACGCAGGGACTGTCGTAGGCACGGAAAGCACCACAGGAACTGTGCGGGCGGAAAAGAAGAGCGTGATCGACACATTCTTTGACATCAATTACCCTGACGAGCGGATTGAGAAGGTGTGGCCGAACATGAAAGTGGAGGTACAATAAGGGGACATGGATCTTTTCGATTATATGAGACAGACCAATCAGGAAAAGGAAGCGCCGCTGGCGGCAAGGCTGCGGCCCCGGACGCTGGATGAGGTAGTCGGGCAGCAGCACATTATCGGAAAGGACAAGCTTTTGTACCGTGCGATTCAGGCGGACAAGCTTTCCTCCATCATTTTTTACGGACCGCCCGGAACGGGCAAAACGACTCTTGCGAGGGTGATCGCGAATACGACCAGCGCGGAGTTTATGCAGATCAATGCGACTGTGGCAGGCAAAAAGGATATGGAAGAGGTTGTCGCAAAGGCAAAGGACAACCGTGGAATGTTTGGAAAAAAGACGATCCTGTTCATTGATGAGATCCATCGGTTCAACAAGAGTCAGCAGGACTATCTGCTTCCCTTTGTGGAGGATGGAACCCTGATCCTGATCGGTGCGACGACGGAAAATCCGTATTTTGAGGTAAACGGAGCGCTACTGTCCCGTTCGGTTATTTTTGAGCTCAAGCCGCTTTCAAAGGAAGATATCGAAGAACTGATCCGACGGGCAGTCTATGATCAGAGAGGAATGGGTGCCTATCAGGCACAGATAGAGCCGGATGCGCTGGAGTTTCTGGCGGATATTGCAGGCGGAGATGCACGTGCGGCATTGAATGCAGTAGAGCTTGGCGTAATGACGACACAGCGCTCAGAGGATGGAAAAATCCATCTGACCCTGGAGGTTGCCCAGGAATGTATTCAAAAACGTGCAGTAAAATACGACAAAACAGGCGATAATCATTACGATACGATTTCGGCATTTATCAAGAGTATGCGGGGCTCCGATCCGGATGCGGCGGTTTATTATCTGGCGCGGATGCTGTATGCCGGGGAAAGCGTGACATTTATCGCCCGCAGGATGATGATCTGTGCGTCGGAGGATGTTGGCAATGCAGATCCGACAGCGCTGCAGGTAGCGGTTTCTGCATCCCTGGCAGCAGAGCGGGTGGGCATGCCGGAGGCGCAGATTATTCTGGCACAGGCGGCGGCCTACATTGCATGCGCGCCGAAAAGCAACGCAGCGGTCAACGCCATTGCGTCTGCAATGAAGACGGTGGAAGAAACCGGAAATCTGGCGATTCCGGTGCATTTGCAGGATGCCCATTATAAAGGAGCAGCAAAATTGGGACACGGAAAAGATTATAAATATGCACACGATTATCCAAACCACTATGTCAGACAGCAGTATTTACCTTATGAGCTGTCCGGAAGAGAGTTTTATCAGCCCGGTGGGATGGGATATGAAGTAAAAATCAAAGAGCACATGCAGCGGATACGCAGGGAAGCGGCTAAGACAGAACAAAAGCCGCAGGATGGAGAAGAGCAATGAAACAGATACCAAAGCGGGTCATGATCGTGTCCTTTGATGCGGTCGGAGCAAAGGACCTGGAATATTTACAGACCCTGCCGAATTTTCAGCGTTTTTTTGAACAGGCGGCGCTGTGCAGCCATGTAAACAGTGTGTGTCCGTCCCTGACCTATCCGGCCCATACATCCATTGTGACAGGGCGGATGCCGAAAAATCACGGGATTGTGAACAACACAAAAATCCAGCCCAACCGGAAGGATCCGGACTGGCTTTATCATCGCAAATGGATCCGCAGCACGACGCTTTATGACGAAGCGAAGAAAAAGGGAATGACGACGGCCGGGCTTTTGTGGCCTGTTGCAGCAGGCAGCAGGATGGACTACTATGTGCCGGAGATTATGGTGACACGCAAATGGCAAAATCAGATCCTGATGAATGCGACGAACGGTCCGTTGTTTTATCAGCTGGATCTGAACAAACGCTTCGGACAGTTGCGAAACGGGATCGCACAGCCTCAGCTGGACAATTTTATTCAGGCATGCGCGCTGGATACGATCTACAAATACAATCCGCAGCTGTTTTTGCTGCATCTGACGGATGTGGATGCGAACAGACATCTCTATGGCGTGGAGAGTAAGGAGGCAAAAGAAGCTCTTAAGCGCCACGATAAGCGTCTGGGCGAGATTGTAAGGGCACTGGAGGAAACCGGAGAGATGGAGAGCACGACGGTCGTGCTTCTGGGGGATCATTATCAGAAGGATGTGGACAAGGTTGCCTTCGTCAATCATGCACTGTGGAAAGCCGGCTTGCTGACGGTCCGCAACGGCAGGATCAAAAGCTGGAAGGCCTATGCAAAAAACTGTGACGGAAGCTGCTATATCTATTTGCATCCGTCTGTAGAAAACAATGCAGAAGTGCAAAAGCGTACAAGAAAAGTGCTGGAGACGCTGAAAGGACGGGAGGATTTTGGAATCGAAAGGATTCTGACCCGGGAAGAGGCAGCAAATATGGGCGCAGACGAAAACTGCTTTCTGATGCTGGAAGCAAAGGAAGGATGGTTTTTTCTGGACGAATGGGAACAGCTGACGGCAGCAGAAAAAGACTGCGCACATGGCATGAAGGGGACCCACGGGTATCTGCCGGGTGAGGCAGACTATCAGACCTTTTTTGCAATGTCGGGATGCAGTGTAAGAGCTGGTGCCAGGGTAGAAAAAAATATCGCGCTCTGGGATGAGGGCGCGACATTGGCAGCACTTTTGGAGATAGACCTCGGAAAAACAGATGGCAGTGTGATCCGGGAGATGCTGCAATAACATACTTTAAAACAGGGCGGTTGTCAGATACTGATAAATCTCCCTGTTATTTTTTTGCCAGTTTTCGCAAATGGAAATTGCGAGCTCTTCTGTAGGAACCGTAAGGCGGATGGTCACCAGGTTGACGTCCTTATCCACTGCAGTCAGCTCTGTTTCGAATTCCCCGTTGACAGCCTTATAGTAGTTGCTCTGGATCGAAGATTCGTTGCGCATTTCCAGTTCATTTTTTTTAAGATATTCGCCGATGTCTGTCTTGATTGCGTCACTGATGCGGTTCTCAAAATAGGAAAGGGTATTGCGGCCCTCCTCCGTGATCTGCAGATGGGTGCGGTTGACCAGTGTTTTGGCAGTGATCAGCCCGGCCTGCGCCAGCTCATTGATAACCTGCTGCAGTGTCAGATAGCTGGTATATTCTTTTTCCAGAATGAGATCGCTGACCTGCGCCATTGTGAGTGGGAAGGATACTTTGTTGAGCAGATAAAGAACGATCAGTTTATAGAGTGTAAGAGGTTCCTGGTTCATAATTATCCCCTTGTCTGAGATTTCGTTGTTTCATAAGGGCATGCAGCCCGTTTAAGACGTTTCGTTTCGAAAGACTCCACTGGGGCGCGATCAGGAGCTTGCGGGGACCGTCTCCGGTGACCCGGTGGAGGCAGATATCCGGAGAAAGTGCAGCGATACAGCTTGTCAGCAGATCGAGATATTCTTCCTGTGTCAGTACAGGAAGCTTTCCGGCTTCATAAAGCAGGGCAAGATCTGTTCCCTTTAAAATATGGAGAAGCTGCAGCTTGACACCAAAGGGATGCACCTGATTGACGGCACGGATGCTTTCCAGCAGGTCAAGCCGGGTTTCCCCGGGGAGTCCGAGGATCAGATGGACGATAAAGGGAAGCCTTCTGGCATGGAGCTTTGCTGCAGCATCATAAAATACGGAGGTCGGATATCCCCGGCGGATCCTTGCTGCAGTGTGGTCATGAATGGACTGCAGACCAAGCTCGATCCAGATAAACCGGTCAGGATACAGCAACCGGAGGCGGTCAAGTCCCTCCAGAATGATATCGGAAAGACAATCCGGGCGCGTCGCAATGGAAATGCCTGCGACCTCCGGGGAGGAAAGTGCTTCTTCATAACAGGAAAGCAGTCTGTCCGGATCGCCATACGTGTTGGTATATGCCTGAAAATAGGCGATCAGAGACGGCTTGCCGGGTTCCGGTGTCCATTTGGAGGACAGAAGTTCCTTGGCCTGATTTAACTGATCTGTTACAGAAAGCTGCCGGGAAGCAGCAAAATCGCCGCTTCCGCCTGCAGAGCAGAAAATGCAGCCTCTTGTATCGAGGGTGCCATCCCGGTTGGGACAGGTACAGCCGATATCAAGCGCAGCCTTGTAAAGCTTTCGTCCGTATGTATTTTTACACCAGGCGTCCAGCGAATAGTAGGGCTTCTGGTGCCAGAGATCAACGGATGTTTTTCTTGACTGCATCTGCAACAACGTCCGCAACTCTGGGATTGAATGCTTCTGGCATGATATTGTTTTCGTTTAATTCTTCGTCAGAAACGAGGGCTGCGATGGCATTAGCGGCAGCCAGCTTCATTTTATCGGTGATCTGTTTTGCATGTCCTTCCAGAGCACCGCGGAAGATGCCGGGGAATGCGACAACGTTGTTGACCTGGTTCGGGAAATCGCTGCGTCCGGTGCCGACAACGCGTGCCCCTGCTTTTTTTGCGAGATCAGGCATGATCTCAGGAACGGGGTTAGCCATTGCAAACAGAATAGCATCGGAATTCATGGAAGCCACCATCTCTTCCGTCACAATACCTGGAGCGGAAACGCCGACGAAAATATCAGCACCCTTTAAAGCATCTGCAAGGGAACCGGTTTCGTGAGCCAGATTGGTGCGTTTTACCATCTTTTCCTGCATCCAGTTTAAGCCCTCTGCGCCATCGCAGAGAATGCCGGATTTATCGCACATAATGATATTGGAAAAGCCGTAGGTCAGCAGCAGGCGGGTGATGGCAACTCCTGCGCTTCCTGCGCCGTTTACAACAACGCGGCAGTCTTCCTTTTTCTTACCGACTACCTTTAGGGCATTGATGATGCCGGCGAGTACAACAATAGCAGTTCCGTGCTGGTCATCGTGGAAAACAGGGATATCCAGAGTCTCTTTTAAGCGCTCTTCGATTTCGAAGCAGCGGGGTGCACTGATATCTTCCAGATTGATGCCGCCAAAAGCGGGAGCAAGCCAGGTAACAGCTTTGATGATCTCTTCCGTGTCCTGAGTATCCAGGCAGATGGGAACTGCGTTGACACCGCCGAATTCTTTAAATAAGACAGCCTTGCCTTCCATAACGGGCATAGCGGCCTTCGGACCGATATTGCCGAGTCCCAGTACGGCGGAACCGTCGGAAACAACAGCTACAGTGTTTGCTTTCATCGTATAGGTGTAAGCGGCAGCCGGGTCTTTTGCAATGACCTTACAAGGCTCCGCAACGCCGGGAGTATAGACAAGTGCAAGGTCTTCACGGGTGCGGACGGGTGTTTTGGAAACGGTTTCAAGCTTTCCCTGCAGCTTCTCATGCAGTTCCAGCGCTTTTTCCTGATTTGTCATTTGATTTGCCTGCTTTCTTTTTTATTTAATAAGGAATGATGATGTCGGGGCATACGCGCCATTCGTAGCTCTCTGTATATCATCATATCTGATTTATTTGAGTGAATCAAGGAAAAAATCTTCCTATTCTGTTTTGAGTGTGGTACAATGAGCGAAACAGAAGGAGACGTTTGACTTGTGTCTCCGATGTGTAATAAAATTCACTAAAATGACAGGCACTTTTGATTTCTGACAAAAGACCGCTGTTTCCCGGATCGGGATGTTCTGGCGCATTTCAAAAAGATCGTTTCATGTAGAATTCCGTATGAAAATCAGGGACGAATCACGATGGCAGTAAAAGGAGTAAAGATTGAAAAATAAAAATTTTCAATCGCGAGATTTGTGTCTGCGCGCACTTGACACAAACTCGACATGCGCAAAAAGCGTGCGCAGAAATGAGAGGAAAAAATGATAAGAGAAAAATATGAATCTCTGGCAGTGCATGATCTGAAGGAGATTGCAAAAGCAAGGGGGATAAAAGGACTTTCTACAATGAAAAAGGCGGAAGTCATTGATGCGATGCTGAGGTTGGATGCCCAGGAGAATGCAGAAATCAAAACAGAACGCAGCGTCCCGGAGAACCGCCCGGCAGAGCGCAAGGATGCCCCGGAGAACCGCCCGGCAGAGCGCAAGGATGCTCCGAAGAGGGACGCGGCAGAGCGGGAGGATGCTCCGAAGAAGGGCGCAGCAGAGAGCAAGGATGTTCCAGAAAAGGGCCCGGCAGAGCGAGAGGATACTTCGAAGAGGGATGCGGCAGAGCGCAAGGATACCCCGGAGAAGGGCGCAGTGGAAAAGCAGGATCCTCATGACGGTGGGACAGAACCGGAGAGCAGAGCAGGGGATCGGGAGGAAAGACGGCAGCAGAGAACAGGAAAGCGCTTTATCAGCAATGGTTCTTATCATAATGGACGGACAGGAAGCCGCGACAACAATGTTGCGCGGGAAAATACTGCAGCTGCAGCGCCCCGTGCTGCTGCGCCTGTGGCAGAAGAGGCACAGAACCGTGTGAGCGCGCCTGCACCCCGTTATAATGAGCGCTACAACAGTCCGTATAATCGTGGAACTGCACCGATCCAGAGTCCAGAGGACGACAAGTTCCCGACAGAGCTGGACAGCGGCATCACGGTAAAGGGTATCCTGGAGGTCATGGCTGAGGGCTATGGCTTTATCCGCTCGGATAATTATATGCCGGGAGATAATGATATTTACGTGGCACCCAGCCAGATTCGTCGGTTCAATTTGCGGACAGGCGATATTTTAGAGGGAAATACCAGAGTGCGGACACAGAATGAAAAATTCTCCGCCCTGCTTTATGTCAAGACGATCAATGGTTATACCACAGAGGAAGCATCCAGACGAAGCAACTTTGAAGATATGACGCCGATCTTTCCGAACAGCAGACTGAAAATGGAACGCTTCGGCTGCCCGGTTGCGATGCGGGTCATGGATTTGTTAAGCCCCATCGGTAAAGGACAGAGAGGTATGATTGTGTCCCCGCCGAAGGCTGGTAAGACAACCCTATTAAAAGAAGTGGCCATGTCGGTAAAGAAAAATTATCCGAACCTGCATCTGATCATTCTCCTGATCGATGAACGTCCGGAGGAGGTAACGGACATGAAGGAGACGGTGGCAGGGCCGAATGTTGAAGTGATCTATTCCACGTTTGACGAATTACCGGAACATCATAAACGAGTTTCCGAAATGGTTATTGAGCGTGCAAAGCGTCTGGTCGAGCATAAACAAGACGTTATGATCCTGTTAGACAGTATTACCCGTCTGACCCGTGCCTACAACCTGGTGGTTCCGCCCAGCGGACGTACCCTGTCCGGTGGTATTGACCCGGCGGCATTGCATATGCCGAAGCGCTTTTTTGGTGCAGCCCGCAATATGCGCGAGGGCGGAAGCCTGACGATTCTGGCCACTGCACTGGTGGACACCGGATCCAGGATGGACGATGTCATTTACGAGGAATTTAAAGGAACCGGTAATATGGAGCTTGTGCTGGATCGAAAGCTGTCTGAACGCAGAATTTTCCCTGCCATCGACATCCCCAAAACCAGCACGAGAAGAGAAGATCTGCTGCTGAGTGCAGAGGAGATGGAAGCAATCAACGTGGTGCGCCGCGCGTTGAATGGTATGAAATCCGATGAAGCTGTGGATAAGGTGCTGGATCTGTTTGCAAAGACGAAAACCAATATAGAGTTTGTGCAGACGGTGAGAAAGATGAGATACCTGTAAAAATACAGCGCATGCAATAAAAGTTACAGTTCACACGCGCCATTCGCAATACAATAGAAGGTACGAGTGAACTGTAACGAATAAAATACGAAAGAGGGAGCGATCGGAACTGCCGACCGCTCCTTTTTTATTCATGATTGATGCGTTCATTGAAAAATCTGCACCGGATGTTCTTCCTTTTCAAGGAAATCAAAAAAATACTTGCATAGGGCAAAAGTTTATGTTATATATAGTTGCATAAAATATACAACGAAAGGAAAGCGAACGATGAAGCTGCAGGAAACCCTGGAACATCTGAATTTTTCAAGGCTGGAAGCACAGATTTATATGGCATTGATCGGTTCTGAGCCCATGTCTGCCTATCAGCTGGCAAAAAAAATCGCAATTGCACGCCCTTCTATTTACAATGCGCTGGAGCACATGCTGGATAAGGGGATGGTGGAGCTGGTTCCGGATCAGACAGCACTGTATGCCGCCCAGGAACCGGAGGTGCTTTTGGGGCGGATGCAGGCGGAAATGACAGCAAACCTTTCTCTCGCCAAGCAACAGCTGAAAGAATATGAGACGGCGAAGCAGCCGGAGGTGCATTTCGTATTCCGGGGCTTTGAAACGGCGATAGCAAGGGCAGGGAAGCTTCTGGAGGATGCCCGGGAGGAGGTTTATCTGAATGCGGATTTTGATCTTTCCTGTTTTGCAGAGACCTTCCATCGGCTAAAGAAAAAAGGCGTGCGGATCGTTGCGTTTTCCTTTTATGATCTTGGACTGAACCGGGAGGATGTGGAGTTTTATACCCACGGAGGAATGCTGACAGCACATCAGCCCTCCCGTCTGATGCTTGTGACAGACAGGCAGATGACGCTGACAGCGGACTGCGGTGCATTTGCCAACTGGAGCGGTACGGTCAGCAACAATGGGCTGATGGTGAAAATTTTGTCGGAGCATATTCAACACGACATCACCCTGTTGCAGCTGCAGGAAAAGTATGGACTGGAAATGCATTGAAATGAGATCGGCTGCAGTTTAAAAGGATGCAGCCTAGAAAAAGGAGGTCTGAACATGATTCATTTAGAAGCGGTTTATCATAGAGCGTCACAGCAGTTTTGCTATGCATTGAATGAGGAAATTTTGATGGTAGGGCTGCAGACCGGAGAAGAAGTGGAACAGGTTTGGATTCATTATGGAGACCCGTTTTCTACTGGTATTCTGGGCGGAAACGAGGCTTGGGAAGGCAGTCGGGAGGAGATCGTGACAAAAATGCGTCTGCCCCAGCACCTCTGGTGGGAAATTCCCGTGCAGCCTCCCTATAAACGGTGCCGGTATTTCTTCGAGCTGCAGGCAGGAGCAGAACGGGTCTTTTATTTTGAGGATGGCTTTCATTCGCCAGAGGATGTGAAAAACGGACAGCTGGGACAGTGCTTTACGTTTCCGTGGATGAATTTGGTGGATATCAACGTGACGCCAAAGTGGGTGCGGGAGACGGTCTGGTATCAGATTTTTCCGGAGCGCTTTTGCAACGGCAACAAAGAAAATGATCCGGACTGGGTAAAGCCCTGGGGATACCATACCGTAAGTAATCTCGATTTTTACGGCGGCGATCTGGATGGAATTCGTCAGAAGCTTCCTTATTTACAGGAGCTTGGTATTACCGGACTGTATCTGACGCCGGTGTTTGAATCTCCCTCAAGTCATAAATATGATACGACAGATTACCGGAAGATCGATCCGGGCTTCGGAGATGAAAAGACTATGAAGCTGCTCGTTAAGGAGGCCCATGACAGAGGCATCCGCGTGATGTTGGACGGTGTATTCAACCATTGCGGCAGTAACTTTTTACCGTGGCGGGATGTGATGGAAAAGGGACCCCAGTCCCCCTATTATGACTGGTTTATGATCAATCGCTGGCCCTGTCGGGAGCAGGAGGGCAGCACCCGGGATGGACGCTATTATTCCTTTGCCTTTGCGGAGCGGATGCCAAAGCTCAATACGAGTGAAAAAAAGGTGCGGGACTATTTTTTGGATACCGTTCGTTATTGGATTGAGACATTTGACATTGATGGACTTCGGTTAGATGTTGCAAACGAAATTTCCCATCTGTTTTGCCGTGAGCTGCGGCAGATGACAAAGCAGTTAAAACCGGATTTTTATCTGCTGGGGGAAATCTGGCATGACGCAATGCCGTGGCTTGGCGGGGACGAATTCGACGCCGTTATGAACTATCCCTTTGCTGCAGCCATCCGGGAGTTTTGGTATCAGCCGGAAAAGACGAAATCGGATTTGGAAGAGGCGATCCATGAAAATCTGGTGCGTTATATGCGTCAGACGACAGAGGTTTTGTTTAACCTTCTGGATTCCCATGATACAGATCGGCTGATCCATCAGACAGGTGGAAATCAGGATCTCTTTTTCCAGCAGCTTGCAATGCTCTTTACAATGCCTGGAAGTCCCTGTATCTATTATGGGACGGAAATCGCGATAGAGGGCGGCGCTGACCCGGATTGCAGACGCTGTATGCCCTGGGATCAGATCGAACAGGGAAACTATGCAGAGATTACGGAGCAGGTAAAGCAGCTGATAGCCCTTCGAAAAGAGCCTGCGGCCCGCAGCATGGAAATCACATTTGAAAATAATAACAGCTCTGACCGGGTGGTGGAATATGTCAAAACCGGGGCAGAGGACAGCAGGCTTCGGGTTGTGTTGAACGCATCCGGAAAAGAGACCGATGTGGAGACAGAGGGCAGCGTGCTGTTTGCAAGAGGTTATGAGAATGGGGTGCTGCGCGCAGGCGGCGCATTGGTGGAACGGCTGTAAAACAAGGATTTTTGGTCAAACCGCAGCGAAAGAGGACAAAAAATTTCACCAAAACTTTACCGGCATGTATATTGACAGAAGACTTTGCATATGATAACCTTACTGCTAAACAAAATTCCCTGTGAGGGAGTAGCGAGCGCAGCAAGTGCAGCTGCCGGAATAAAACAGAGCCGGCGGATCGCCTTTGCATCAGCGTAACAAGTCAACAACCCCGATCCTACGCCGATCTGGCTTGTTTTAAATTGCGAGACTCAGATACTGTTTTCTTTTTGAAAAGCAGTATTTGGGTCTTTTGTGATTCAAGACAATAGAGGATCACGAAGTGAGAGGTCTAGTGTATAAGACAATAGAGCGATCACGAAGTGAGAGATCTATTGTACGAAAAACACCATCGGGAGGAAAAAGAATGAAGTATTATTGTGAAGACTCACAACAGGTACTGCAGGAGCTGAACAGCCAAAAAAGCGGCCTGACGGAAAAAGAAGCGGCAGAGCGGCTTTTGCAGAACGGGGCAAATGAGTTAAAAGCGGCGAAGGGAAAATCCCTGCTGCGCCGGTTTGCGGAACAGGTGGCGGATCCGATGATCGTGATCCTGCTGGCGGCAGCGGCCATCAGCGGTGTGCTTGCAGTCCTGGAAAATGACAGCTTTGCGGATGTCATCATTATCCTGGCAGTGGTCCTGATCAATGCTGTGCTGGGTGTGTATCAGGAAAGCAAGGCGGAAAAGGCGATCGAAGCGCTGCAGGACATGGCAGCGGCCACCTCAAAGGTTGTGCGGGACGGGAAAATGTCCTCGATTTTGAGCAAAGACCTTGTGGTGGGGGATATCATCTGTCTGGAAGCAGGGGATGCGGTTCCGGCGGATGCAAGGATTCTGGAAAGCGCAAGCCTGAAAGCAGAGGAAGCTGCACTGACAGGAGAATCCGTGCCGGTCACGAAGCTGATCGATCAGATTTTTTTGGCAGACGGGGAACGGGATGTGCCCCTGGGCGACCGTAAAAATATGGTCTATATGGGAAGCACGATCGTATATGGACGTGCTGTGGCAGTCGTAACGGCCACCGGTATGGATACGGAAATGGGAAAAATTGCGGATGCGCTGTCTCAGGCACAGGAAGGACAGACACCGCTGCAGAGAAAACTGACACAGCTTTCGAAGGTGTTGACAAAGCTGGTGATCGGAATCTGCGTACTGGTTTTTGCGATTCAGATGATCCGGGCAGGCAGCCTGAATTTTGAGGTTGCGCTGAACTCCTTTATGATTGCGGTTTCCCTTGCAGTGGCGGCGATCCCGGAAGGACTTGCGGCAGTTGTGACAGTCGTACTTTCCATCGGTGTAACGAACATGTCAAAACGAAACGCGATCATCCGCCGGCTGACTGCAGTGGAAACCCTTGGCTGTGCCCAGGTGATCTGCTCGGATAAGACCGGAACGCTGACGCAGAACCAGATGACAGTTGTAGATTCCTTCGGAGCAGAAGAGCAGGAGCTTTCGGTAGCAATGGCACTGTGCAGTGATGCAGAGCTGGATGCAGACGGTAGCGTGACAGGAGAACCGACGGAGGCTGCCCTGGTTGTCTGGGCGAACCGGATCGGGCAGGATAAGAATCTTTTAAAACAGAGTATGCCCCGTGTGATGGAGGCTCCCTTTGATTCCGGACGGAAAATGATGTCCACGATCCATAAACGCAAGGACGATTATATTCAGTTTACAAAAGGGGCGCCGGATGTGGTTCTCACCCGTTGTGCATTTTATCTGGAGGATGGACAGCTTCTGCCCATGACAGAAGAATATCGGAAAAAGGTTCTGCAGGCAAATAAGTCCATGGCAGATCGGGCACTGCGTGTGCTGGCATGCGGACAGAGAGTCTGGACGAAAAAGCCGGAAAGCGAGGATGCGGATCTGCTGGAGCAGGAGCTTTGCTTTTTGGGACTGTGCGGCATGATCGATCCGGTGCGTCCGGAGGTAAAGGCAGCAATTGACGAATGTCGGGAAGCGGGTATCCGACCGGTTATGATCACGGGCGACCATGTTGATACGGCAGCAGCGATCGCAAAAGAGCTTGGTATTTTACAGGATGGCAGCCTGGCAGTGACCGGAGCAGAGCTGGAAAAAATGGACGATGCAGAATTTGCAGAGAAGTTCCAGAACATCAGCGTTTATGCCCGCGTACAGCCAGAGCACAAGACTCGTATCGTAAACGCCTGGAGAAATGCCGGCTATGTGACGGCAATGACCGGCGACGGCGTTAACGATGCGCCCTCCATCAAGGCTGCGGACATCGGCATCGGAATGGGCATCACAGGAACGGACGTTACCAAAAATGTGGCAGATATGGTGCTGGCGGACGATAATTTTGCAACGATTGTCGGTGCGGTGGAAGAGGGCCGCAGAATCTATGACAATATCCGGAAGGCGATCCAGTTTCTGTTAGGCTCCAACATGAGTGAAGTGCTGAGCATTTTCTTTGCGACACTCCTGGGCTTTACGATTCTGCAGCCGGTGCATCTTCTGTGGATCAATCTTGTAACAGACTGCTTCCCGGCGCTGGCGCTGGGGACGGAAAAGGCAGAGCCAAACATTATGAAGCGCAGACCCAGGGATGCGAAGGCCGGGATTTTTGCGGATGGAATGGGCTTTGATATTGCCTATCAGGGACTGCTGGTTACAGCACTGGTCATGGTTTCCTATTTTATCGGACATTTCATGGAAACCGGAGAGTGGACCATCACAAACAGCGCCCATGGCACTACGATGGCGTTTGTCACAATGTCAATGGCGGAAATTTTCCACAGCATGAATATGCGTTCCCAGAGAGGAAGTATTTTCAAGCTTGGCTCAAAAAACTGGCTTCTGCTTGGAGCAGCAGTGGTTTCGCTGCTTGCAACCACTGCAGTGTGTGAGATCCCGTTGCTTGCCGGGGCATTTGGCTTTACGAGTGTGGAGCCTGCAGAGTATCTCGTTGCACTACTTTTGAGTGTGCTGGTGGTTCCCATCGTGGAGCTTGTAAAGTGGATCCAGCGGCGCAGTGCGAAACACGAGGACTGATCGGCGCAGGTTGAACCACAGAACTGTAACCTGTTTAGAGTCAACAGATGCGAATATACGCAACTGTTGACTCTGTGCTTTTTACGGGATATAATTGGAAAGAGCTGCAGCTGTTGAAACCAACAGACTGCAGGTTTATCAGGATGCGGCAGGCTGCAGACAGCACTGTAGTATCCCAAGAGAAGCGAGAGGGATAGGCATATGAGCAAAAAGATTATTTTAACGGGGGATCGCCCCACAGGACGTCTTCATGTGGGACATTATGTAGGCTCTTTGAAGGAGCGTGTAAGACTGCAGAATTCCGGTCAGTTTGACGAGATTTATATTATGATTGCGGATGCACAGGCGTTGACAGACAATGCAGAGCATCCGGAAAAGGTACGTCAGAACATTTTACAGGTAGCGCTGGATTATCTGGCATGCGGCCTTGATCCGGAAAAGGCAACGATTTTCATTCAGTCGATGGTTCCGGAGCTGACAGAGCTGACCTTTTACTATATGAATCTGGTAACGGTTTCCAGAGTACAGAGAAATCCTACCGTTAAAGCGGAGATCCAGATGCGTAATTTCGAAGCAAGCATTCCGGTTGGATTTTTCTGCTATCCCATCAGCCAGGCTGCGGACATCACTGCATTCCGTGCAACGGCTGTTCCGGTTGGTGAAGACCAGCTGCCGATGTTGGAGCAGTGTAAGGAAATCGTACATAAGTTCAACAGCGTTTATGGGGACACCCTGACAGAGCCTGAGATCATCCTGCCCTCCAATAAGGCATGCCTAAGACTGCCCGGCATCGACGGCAAGGCGAAGATGAGCAAATCTCTTGGCAACTGTATCTATCTGTCCGACACAGAAGCAGATGTGAAGAAAAAGGTTATGAGCATGTTCACAGATCCGAATCATTTGCGTGTGGAGGATCCCGGCAACGTAGACGGAAACCCTGTATTTATCTATCTGGATGCATTCTGCAGACCGGAGCATTTTGCAGAGTTTTTATCGGATTACCAGAATCTGGACGAATTGAAAGCACATTATCAGCGGGGCGGTCTGGGCGACGTCAAAGTGAAGAAGTTCTTAAACAACGTTATGCAGTCTGAGCTTGCGCCGATCCGTGAGAGAAGAAAATACTGGGAAGAGCATCTGACGGATGTTTACGACATTCTGAAAAAGGGCAGTGAGGTTGCAGAAGCAAAGGCTGCGGAAACCTTAAAGGATGTCAAGGCAGCGATGAAGATCAATTACTTCGAGGACAGCAGCCTGTTAAAGGGCGAATGAAAAATGTCTGCGTGTTTCGCGGAAAAATAAAGGATTATCGGAAATAATCAGGGCGTGTGAAGGATGAGAAATCATTTTTTGCACGCCCTGATTTTATTCTGCGGCAACACTGCGACTGAGATGATAAATCCGCTTGCATCCATCGGTGCGATGGGATATCATTTTGGAAATACAGTCAATAAGGAAGACCTCCGGACGTGATATTCCTCCGATGTCCAAATGGGAGAATATCGACGCGTTCTTTGTGGCTGTATCGGAATATTATGATGCCAGGGTCAAAAGGTCTGAACCCACATGAGCTTGCTCATAGGTGGGTGAA
>ENA-UOJL01001584-UOJL01001584.1-human-gut-metagenome-genome-assembly--contig:-P47-NODE-1584-length-22925-cov-19.851990_pt1 | contig 22925 bp, 17 predicted proteins | sample MGYA00242347_ERZ723894 | MGnify/ENA metagenome assembly ERZ723894
GTCGTGGGTTTTCTGTTATTTTATCGGGTGGAGGGTATGGTCATCAAGAACACTACAAAGCCCTCACCGGAGCAGCTCCGGCGAGGCTCTGCTTTTGACCACATAAAATGCCACAGACAGGTGTGGAACACATGGGGGGACGCGGGTCACAAGATGTTAGGAAAGACTAACTATTAAATGTCAAGTCTGAAATGTGAGGAGTGGTAAAAATTTTAGACGGATCAAAAAGGGCATATGCTGCCTTCCGTCACCGTGTGCGGACGTTTTACTTCCCGTTTTGCATGGATTGCTGGGGCTGCGAAGATCGGGAAACAAATCTCTGTGACTGTTTTCTCGGCGAAGCACCGTCATGCGGCGCATGCTTGTGGTCAACCGGAAAAATATTCTGCCCATAGCGGCGAAAAGGAGAAAAAATAGAGCGATACGCGTGGAAAGCCGCTGTTCTGCCCGGAAAAATAGCGGAATATTGCAGGCGGCATGACGAGATCTGGCCGGAGATGTTGGAGATGTTTCGCCGCGCCGGGATTCGGAACTACTCGATCTGGCAGACAGGCGATACGCTTTTCGGCTATTACGAATGTGACGATCTGAAAACGGCGCTTGCCGTGCAGAGGGACGCGCCTGTCAGTGCACGATGGCGCGCATATATGCGTGATGTGATCCGTATGGAACGGGATCCGAAGAGCGGCGCACAGCCGCATCTTGCACAGGTGTTTCTCTTTGACGGCGAAATCAGTACTTAACAGCACCTATGGAATTTGGCCATTCGTCTGAAGCACCTCTTGATACCTCAATGCCGCGCATTTTCCGGTAGGAACCTTTCGTACCGGCTGGGGTTTGTTCCAGACATAGAGGAAGGTGGTTTTCTTTATACAGCAAAAACAGCAGGCCCGCGCGAGGCGGGCCTGCTGTTTTTTAATAGCCGCGTTCAGCCGCGGAGCATTCTCCAAAGTCCCCGGAGGATATGACCGTTGGCAAGTTCCAGCATGCCGGGCAGCACGCCGCCCTTTATGCCGCCGGAGATCTGCATGCTGCGAAGCGGCGCACCGGCCGAAGCGTTCATCATCATGCGGAATTCCGGGTTCTTGTAATCTTTTTTGCCGCCGAAGCCTTTTGCGATGGTCGCTTCGACCGCTTTATACATGATCTTCATAATAAGGCTGTAACCCTTCATTTCCATGACCGTATTGTCCATGGTAAAAGCGCCTTTTTTCAGAACCGGCGGTATATACTCCCGGCCCAGCATTGCTTCCCAGTCCTTTTTGTTTGGCTTACCGGTGCAGCTTTGATACCAGCTGCCGCGCTGCCATGCCGGAACAGGCAGCGTTTCGCCGTGCTTTATAACGGGTGCGGTCAGGCCGCCGATGCTGACAGTATATTGTCCGACTGGAATCTTCCAACCGTCCTGCCAGACAGCAAAGCTGCGGTCGGTCAGACGGAAAACAGCCTCGCGGCTCTCGTTTGGCTGCAGGAACAGCTTTTGAAAGCCTTTTAGTTCCCGCACGGGACGGTGCAGGCTGTTTTGCGGCGCTTCGACATAAAGCTGCACGACCTCCGCACCGGCAATGCTTCCGGTATTTTTGACGGTAACGAAAACCGTATCACCGGAGAGTGTCAGATTGGAATATGTGAATTTTGTGTAGCTTAATCCATAGCCGAACGGCCAGCGGACAGGAACGCCCGCCTTGTCATAGTACCGGTAGCCGACGTAAAGCCCTTCCTGATACAGTGCGTCCGCAGTTTTTCCGTATAGTTCAGAAGACGGTACATCTTCATACCTGTACGGCCAGCTTTCGGCCAGTTTTCCGCTGGGATTGGCGCAGCCATAGAGCAGATCGGCGACTGCTTCTCCGCCTGCCTGACCGGGCAGACCCATGTAGAGGATAGCCTTTACGCGCTCCTCCCACGGGCATTCCACCACACCGCCGCACAGAAGCACGACCACCGTATTGGGGTTCGTGCAGGCCACGGCTTCTATCATCCGCAGATGCCCATCCGGCAGCTTCATGTCCTCCCGGTCAAAGCCCTCGGATTCATACCGTCCGGGAAGGCCCGCAAAAATGACGGCAATCTCTGCTTTTTCTGCCGCCCGTTTCGCTTCCGCCAGCAGAGCCTCCGTTGTATCGCCCTGCGCATCGCAGCCGGGTGCATATATCGCGCCGGGCAGGAACTCCAGCGGCTGCGAAAGCCGCAGTGGGTTGATATGGCTGGAACCTGCCCCTTGATAGCGCAGATTTTCCGCCATTGCGCCGATCACGGCGATTTTTGTATCTGACTCCAGCGGCAGGATGCCGTTCTCGTTTTTCAGGAGCACCGCACCTTCTGCCGCCGCCCGTTTTGCGAGGGCATGATGGGCTTCATAGTTGCAGGATGCGGGGGTTCTCTGCGTTTCGGCCGCGCGGAATACAAGCTGCAGCACGCGCCGTGCAGAATCGTCCACGCAGCACTCCGGCAGACTTCCACCCCTGACTGCCGCGAGGACTTCCTTTTCCATATAGGCGCTGCCGCCGGGCATATTCAGATCGCAGCCTGCGCGGAAGCCCGCAATCCGGTCATTCATCGCCCCCCAGTCCGTAACGACCATACCATCAAAGCCCCATTCAGTACGCAGTATATCCGTCAGCAGTTCTTTGCTGTCGGAGCAGTGAACACCGTTCAGCTTGGGGTAGGCGCACATGACCGCAGCGGGACTTCCCTCTCTGACGGCAATCTCAAAAGCTGTCAGGTATAGTTCCCGCAGCGTGCGCCCGTCCAGAATGCTGTCAGAGGTAAAACGGTCCAGTTCTTGTGAATTGGCGGCAAAATGCTTGAGACTCGTGCCGACACCCTGCGCTTCCAGCCCCCGGATAAAGCCTGCTGCCAGTTTACCTGCCAGATACGGGTCCTCACTGAAATACTCAAAATTCCGCCCGCAGAGCGGATTACGTTTGAGATTGGCTCCCGGCCCGAGGACGAGTCCGACGTCCTGCTCCCGTGCCTCTTCGCCGATGGCCGCGCCGATCTGTTCCAACAGCGCAGGATCCCAGCTGCCGGCAGTCGTGACCTCCGCCGGAAAACAGGTTGCGGGACGGGAGTTATTCACGCCCAGCATATCCGCCGCATCCTCCTGCTTTCGCAGACCGTGGGGGCCGTCACACATGAAAAGCGCGGGGATGCCGTATCGTTCAAATCGCTTGGTTTCCCAGAAGCTTGCACCGGAGCACAGTGCGATCTTGTCCTCCAGCGTCATTTCCTTCAGAATGCGTTCTATGTCCATTGATCTACCTCAAAATGTGTAGGTTCCGGCAGTCAGCGGCACCGGCTCTTTCCCGGGCAGCGTCAATACGGCAGTGCAGTTTACAGGGATCGTCACGGTATAGTTCCATCCGTTCTCCGTCTTCTCCCAGCCGCTTTCCACCCGGCCGTACACGCTGTTGTAAGCGGCCTTTGCACGGGTAAAGTGTCCGCCAGGACGCGGCGCAATGGAAAAGCAATTCTCCCCGCTCACCCGGATACCGCACATGGTATCAAAAAGCCAGCGGCAGACCGCGCCTTTGGAATAGTGATCCAGAGACGCTACGCCGCTTCCCGCTGCCCGATCTCCTTCCCAGGATTCCCAAATGGTCGTAGCTCCGCTTTTGGGCATGAACAGCCAGCCCGGCATCTGCTCGTTTTCCAGCAGCCGGTATGCCGCTTCCAAGTCGGTTTCTGCCAGCACGTCCAGAATCAGCGGCGTAGACAAAAAGCCGGTTCCCAGCCGCCAGCCGTAGTTTTTCAATGCTTGAAGCAATCTCTTTTTTGCATACGCCGTCTGTGCTTCATCCAGAAGATGTAGCGCCAGCGGCCGCACAAGCCGGGCCTGCCGGTCGGTATCCAGCGTGAACTGCTCGGTTTTTATCATGGCCTGATATGCCGTCCGGCAGCCGTCGCGGTATTCTGCAAAGCGTGAAATGTCCTCCGTATCGCCCAGAATCTCCGCGATCTGCGCCATCAAGGCCATCACATAGGCCGTATAGGCTGTGGATACCTCCGGATGCGGGCCGGCAAAGTCCATGAAGCGCATGGTGTAAATATCCTGCGGCTCGGCCCATTCGCCATAACTCTGGCCCCGGTTGACCAGATATTTCTTGTCCTTTGCCGGGATATGCACCGGCTTTGCATAGGGGCCACCCCAGCGCCCGCAGCGGCGCATCATAAACTGCGCATAGCGCTTCATGCCAGAATACCGTCTGGCCAGAATCTGCTTGTCTCCGTACTGCTTCCAGAGAACATACGGCATGATCACACCTGCATCGGCCCAGCCGACGCTGCCGTTCATGGTGTACATATAGAAATCCGTACCGCCGGACGGTGCGATCTGTGGAAGGCAGCCGCTCTTGCGCTGCCAGTCATACATGTCGTTCAGAAATTTCTCAGCCATGGGCTCGTAATCAAACAGGAAACAGGCCGTAGGACAGAAGATCTGCGCGTCGCCGGACCAGCCGTGACGCTCTCTTGTAGGACAATCAGTGGGCAGATCGGCATGGTTGTTTTTTGCACTCCAGACCGTGTTTTCCACAAATTTGTCCAGCAGCGGATTGGAACTTTCAAACCAGCCCGTGCGTTCCATATCGGAATAGACCGCAATGGCGGTAAAATTCTCTGCCTTGAATGGAATCTTCGTCTCTACCAGCACATAGCGGAAGCCGAAAATCGCAAACGTGGTTTTATATGCGTTTGCGCCATCCTTGCAGGTATAGACGACCTGCTGCAGGGGCGTGGTAAACTTGTTTCTGGAAAGCTGAATATTCTTCTGCGTGAATTCTCCGTTTTCGTCCAGCATTTCGCCGAAACGAAGCGTTACGGTCTGTCCCGCCCGCGCCGTCAGCGTAAAGGCAGCATAGCCCGCGATGTTCTGTCCGAAGTCCAACACGGTTTTCCCCGCCGGCGTACGAAGAAGCTGTGCGCGCAGACGCTCATGCTCCCTGACCGCAACATTGTCAGACGCTGAGGGGGTGACCGGATGCGCCGTCGCCTTTGCCTTTCCGTTGTAGCTGGGTGCACAGCCGGCATCCACTACTTCCCCATCCTTGTTGTCCGCAAAGCGGATAGGGCCATCATTTGACCACTCCCAGCTTTCATCAGTGCAGACCGTCTGTACATGGCCGTCCGTATGTGTGATCTCCAGCTGCGCCAACAGCTTCGTTTCTGTTCCGTACTGATTGCGCAGGCCCCATGCGCCGGTGCTGCCGCGATACCAGCCGTCAGCCAGCTGGACGGTCAGGACATTTTCGCCGCTTCGCAGAAGCGGTGTAATGTCGTAGGTCTGATACTGTACGCGCCTGCGGTAATCGGTAATGCCGGGCGCAAGGATAACGTCCCCTGCCCGCTGTCCGTTCAGCTTCGCTTCGTACAGCCCGCAAGCCGTGATATATAGGCGGGCCTTTTTCACATTGGAACTCTCAAATATTGTTCGGAAGCAGTCCACCGGATACCGTTTTTTTCTATTTACGCGATAATCGCCTGTGATCCAGCGGGCGCACCATGTATCGATGCCGGTTTCAAAGCTGGACTCCGACCACTCGCCGCAAACGCCGTTCTCGTCCCAAAGCCGGACACGCCAGACGACGCTCGTTTTAGCTAGGACGGGGCTTCCGCCCCATTTTGCGCGCATGGCAGCACCTTCTGTCTTTCCGCTGTCCCAAAGGAGATTTCCGCCGTCATCTGCAGCTAGAATCTGCCACGCAGTCTGCCTGACGCCGCCCTCGCAGTTCCAGAACAGCTGCGGGGCCGTGAAGTCCACGCCCATGGGCGCGGTCAGGTGCTCTGTTTTCAGCCGAATTGCCCGCATCACTCTGCCTCCCGGCGGGCCTTGATCTCCGCCTGTTCTTTGCCGATGTACTTCTCCACATTCAGGAAGGCCAGCAGTACCGCGAGCACAACGCCGGTGATGGTTTCAAGCCCTACAAATCCAAAGGTAATCGCGTGCTTTACGGCAGCGCTCTGCTCTGCCGCAGTTGTTACGCCATTTATGATCTCCGGCGCAGTATAGCCTGTTTTGGCAAGCAGACCGTTGAACACGCCGGTGCAAATGCCAACCATCGCAACGGCAATGATATTATACACACTCATGGCCAGCCCATCGCACCGGAAGCCGCTTTTCCATTCTACATGATCCAGCACGTCGGCAAACAGCGCCATGAACACATACGAGCACGGCAGGCCGCCGATATTTTTGACAAACTGCCCCGCCAGCATAATTGTCATATTCGTGGGGAACATCCAGCAGACGGCGCTGCCGAGGGCATAGAGCACGAAGCCTGCCAGCGTGACATTCCGCTTGCCAAATTTTTTAGCCAGCGGCCAGACGGCAAAAACGCCGATTCCCATGGGAATGCCGCCGATGATGGAGAGCATGGTCTGGGTAATGCCGTCATTGTAGGTGCCAAGCACATAGTTACAAAAATAGACAAGGCTCAGATTCTTAATGCTTGCACCAAAGGTAAAGATCAGGAAGTAGGCATAAATGATGAGCATATACTTGTCCGTAAAAATTGCCTTAAGCTGCTTAGCAAAGGGAACAGACGGCTCTTCGCTGTTCTGTGCCTCGAGCGTGACACGCTCCTTGGTGAAATAGTATTCCAGCAGCGTCAGCGGCAGAGCCAGAATGGACAGCACGCTCATCAGCGCAATCCACTTCCTCTGTTCCACGCCGATTTTGGGCATGATGACCATTGGGAACACCAACGCAACCAGGATGCCGCTCATCATGATGGTGGCGATCTGATTGAAAACGGACAGGCTGCCGCGCTGGGTCGTGTCGCGCGTAGACAGAGGCACCATCAAATTGTGGCTCATATTAAAAATGGTATATGCGAAGGAATAAAACAGGTTATAGCTGACCATGACCCAGACCGCCTGCAGGGTCTGCGAGCCCTTGGGCACGGTAAAGAGCAGGATGCCCGTAATGGTCAGCAGCGGCGCGGACAGCAGCAGCCACGGACGGGCCTTGCCCTCTTTTGTATGCGTGCGGTCAATAAGATAGCCCATGACTACGTTCGTGACCGCGTCGATAATCTTGGACACGATGGGAAATACGACCAGAAATGCGCCGCCCCAGAGTCCGGTCAGCTTCAGTACATCTGTATAATAGACGTTCAGGTACGTCGCCAGCACAGCATTGAGCAGCAGCGCACCCGCCGGGCCAATCAGATACCCCAACCACTTCTCCGCCGGTTTTACATACTCTGAATGAATCCTGCTCTCAAACGCTTTGCGCTCTACAAGTTTCAGTCTTGCCATCTCCGGTTCCTCCCATGTTTCTCGTAACATTGCTTATGCGACCAGTATAGCATGTCCAAATATGCAAAGCTTGCATTTTTGTAATCAAATTGATATAGTTGTATTCAGATTGGAGGACTGAACATGGAACGTGTAGATCTGCAATATTTATGCACCGCCATCGGCAATCTGTCCGGAATCCCGGTCCGGGTCTACGAGAACGGCATCCAGACCTTTTATACCTCCATGGTCGATCTGCCGAAAGATCCTCTGACGCTCTGCCGGGTGGAGGTCTTTGCCATCACAGACCATGTGGGATATTATATCACGCCGCAATTTCACTACTACGGCGTTCTGAATGCTGGAACGGTAAAGCTTGTCGTCGGCCCTACGCGGCAGGTGATGGAACGCGAACAGGACCTGCGGGAACTGGCCTTCCGGCTGGATCTGTCCGGTGATGAGGCCGAGGCCATGCTCTCCGGCATGCGGAGCATTGTTCGCATGCCGGTGGAAAGCGTGCTGCAAATGCTGTGTACGATAAACTATGTGTTCAATCACGAAAGACTGGAACTGAAGGATCTGCGCATTTATGAACAGGAGCAGACCGCTCTGATTTCCCGGCAGGTACGGCAGCAAGCGCAGAACAGACTCGATCCGCCGCAGCTGGAACACAACACCTATGATCTGGAGCAGCGGCTGCTGCGCATGGTACGCAAGGGCGACACGGCAGCACTCCGGCAGTGGCTGGACAGGGCGCCAGCCGTCCGCAGCGGCGTTGTGGCCGGCGAGCCGCTCCGGCAGCGTAAAAATCTGTTTATCGTCACTGTCACGCTTGTCTCACGCGCGGCAATCCAAGGCGGAATGCAGGTGGAGGATGCGTTTACACTCAGCGACTCCTATATCCAGCAGTGCGAACTGACCGCTTCTCCGGAGCGCATTGCAAATCTGCAATACCGGATGCTGCTGGACTATGCGGAACGGGTGGAGCGGCTGCACCGAGGCGCTGTTTCGTCCAGACTCACAGCGGATGTGGCAAATTACGTTCAGCACCATCTCTCCGACGCAATCAAAACCGAGCAGATTGCCCGTGCGCTGTATGTCAGCCGCCCGTACCTGTCCAAAAAATTCAGAGAAAGTACCGGAGAAACGCTGACAGATTTCATTCTGAAAGAAAAAACGGAAGAGGCCAAGCGTCTCCTCCGTTATTCGGACAAATCTCTCACTGCCATCGGCTCCTACCTCGGCTTTTCTTCTCCCAGCCATTTTTCCCGCATCTTCCGGAAATACGCCGGCAGCAGCCCGCACGAGTACCGGGAGCGGTACAACTGAGGCGCAGCGGCCTGCATCACAAAAAACGGGCACGCCGATTGGCGCGCCCGTTGAGAAATGTGAAGATTACAGTTTGGAATAGGCAACGGCGATCTTGCTCGCTGCGTGTGCGTTGTTGTAGGCCAGTTCCAGATTGGCGGCGAAGGACTTGCCCTCGGTCATGTCCTTGATGTGCGCCAGCAGATACGGCGTGATGGCCTTGCCGTGGATATGCTCGGCGTTGGCCTGTGCGACAGCCTTGTCGATGATGCCGTTCATGTAGTTCGGATCCATCGCATACTGCTCCGGGATCGGGTTGCCGACGACGGCGCCGCCCTTGAGGCCGATGTCCCACTTGGCCTTCATGATCTTCGCAACCGTCTCTTCGTCCTTGCAGTTGTAATCCAGCTTAAAGCCGGAGGTGCGGCAATAGAACGCGGGCAGCTCATCCGTGCGCAGGCCCAGAACAGGAACGCCCTGCGTCTCGAGATATTCCAGCGTCAGGCCAAGGTCGAGAATGCTCTTTGCGCCCGCGCAGACGACGCAGACGGGGGTGTTGGCCAGTTCCTGCAGGTCGGCGGAGATGTCCATCGTCTTTTCTGCGCCGCGGTGCACGCCGCCGATGCCGCCGGTGGCGAAGAAACGGATGCCTGCCATGGAGGCGATGATCATGGTGGTCGCAACAGTGGTCGCGCCGGTCATGCCGGTTGCCAGATACACAGCCACATCGCGGCGGCTGACCTTGCCGACGCCCTCAGCCTTGCACATAACGAGCAGCTCTTCAGCGTTCAGACCGACCTTCAGCTTGCCGCCCATGATCGCGGTCGTCGCGGGGACAGCGCCCTCTGCGCGGACGATTTCTTCGACCTTGTGCGCGAACTCCACGTTCTGCGGATAGGGCATACCGTGGCTCAGAATGGTGGATTCCAGTGCGACGACGGGCTTGCCCGCGTCGATGGCCTCCTGAATTTCAGGGGTAACAGACAGATAATCCTTCAGATTCATATGAATAACTCCTTTCAGATGGGTGTACAAGATCAGATGCGGTGCGCCAGCAGAATTTCTTCGAGCAGGGGAATGCTCATGTTCGGGTTGATCGTCCGCTCGTGCGACACAGCCGCAATCCCGGCGGCCATGGCATAGTCCAACGTCTTTTCCACGCCAAAGCCATGGAGTGTGGCGTACAGCATGGCGGCGGCAAACGAATCGCCTGCGCCGGAGGCATTGACCATTTTTGCCGGTCTTAATTTGCGGCGCAGGACCGTGCCGGTGTCGTCCATGTACAAACAACCCTCCGCGCCGAGGCTGACGAACAGCCGCCGGAGGCCCTTGTTCAGAACGGCCTCGCCCGCGCGTTCCAGATCGCTGTCGGACTGAATTTCCATTCCGGCCAGAATTCCAAGCTCCATGCGGTTGGGCTTGGCGGTGTGGAAGCGGCCGATAAACGGCGCAACGACACGCGCATACGCGCACGAAACAGGGTCAACGCAGATGATCTGCCCCGGCGTGCACAGGTCCAGCAGCTGCAGCAGCGTTTTTTCACCCATGCAGGGGTCGCAGGTGACAACATCCGCGCCCTGGATCAGCGCTTTTTTCGACGGCAGGTAATCCTCCGGCATGTCCTGCTGGACAATGCGCATATCGGACATACCGACCAGCATATCGCCATCCGCGTCCAGAATGGATAAATACATGGAGGAGCTTGCGTCCCTTGCCTCATACAGATGGGACGCGTCGATCCCGGCGTCTTCACAGGAGCGGCGGATGAACGCGCCGAAGGTATCATCGCCCACGCAGCTCAAAAGCTTGACATCCGCGCCCAGCCGGGCGAGGTTTTCACACACGTTGCGCGTCACGCCTCCGGCGGACAGGCTGATGTGGCCGGGATTGGAATCACGCAGATGGATGGGCGCAAGGGACGCGCCGTTGAGGTCTGCATTCGCAGCGCCGACGCCGACAATATACGGCTGTTTGTCCATGAAAAACGCCTCCTCTTTTCTGGTGAAACAGTATCATAGCGAATCGACCCAAAAAAGTCAAGAGAAAAAATATGTACGTTTTGTAAACCCTTTCGAGCATAGAAAAACCGGGCGCGCCGTGAGGCGCGCCCGTGGGGAAGCTTGATCAGCGGGTGAGGAAGAACATGAGGGCGAAGAGGATCGTGATGACCCAGGTGCCGGCATTGACTTCCTTGATCTTGCCGGTGAAGATCTTGATGAAGACATAGGAAATGAGGCCGAATGCGATGCCGTAGGAGATGTTGTAGGTCAGCGGCATGAACGCGACGGTCATGAAGCCGGGAACCGCAGCGGCGGGATCGTCCCAGTCGATGGAGCGGACATTCGCCATCATGAGAACGCCGACATAGATCAGAGCCGCAGCGCAGGCGTAGGTCGGGATGAGCTGTGCGACAGGCGCAAGGAACATCGCGATGAAGAACAGAGCAGCAGTCGCCATGGAGGCAAGACCGGTGCGGCCGCCCTCGGCAACACCGGCAGAGGACTCGACGAACGTGGTGACGGTGGAGGTGCCGCAGACAGCGCCGCAGCAGGTGGCGATGGCGTCAGCCAGCATGGCCTTGTCCATGTTGGGGACGTTGCCGTCCTTGGTCAGCATATTACCGGCAGCGCAGGCGCCGTACAGCGTGCCAAGGGTATCGAACATATCGACCATGCAGAATGCAAGCATGGTGGTGAGGAACATAACGATGAAGTTGCTCATGCCGTGCTCGGCAATGTACGGGCTGAAGTTGAAGCCTTCCGTGAAGACCTTGCCGAACGCCTGCGTGCCGAAGTCCTTGAACGCGCTGAAGAAGTCGGAGGTCAGGTTGGGAGCGACAGCGGTCGCATAGAAATCGGGAACAGTGATGAGGCCGATGACGTAGTAGAGAACTGCGCCGCCGAGCATGCCCCACAGAACAGCGCCCTTGACCTTCTTCTTGGACATTGCGCCGATGGCGAAGACCGCGATGATGGTCAGGAGCATCGGGAAGATGTTGGCCCATGTCGCGGAGCCGGAGAAGACGTTGAAGGAAGAGAGATTGACGAGCGTTGCGCCGTCGTCCACGACGATACCGGCGTTCTGCAGGCCGATGAACGCGATGAACAGGCCGATACCGGCGGAGATCGCGGTCTTGACAGCGGCCGGGATGGCGTCAAAGATCATCTTGCGCAGGCCGGTGACGGTCAGCAGGACGAAGACGATGCCGTCAACCAGAACGAGAACCAGCGCGTTTGCGTAGCTCAGGCCGAAGGTGAAGCAGACGGTGTAGACGAAGAATGCGTTCAGGCCCATGCCGGACGCCTGCGCCAGCGGCAGGTTGGACAGCAGACCGATGAGAACGGTGCCGATGACGGCGGAGATGGCGGTCGCGATGTAGATCGCGCCGTAGCTGACAGTGCCGAGGCTGGAGAACATACCGGCGTTGACCATCAGAATGTAGGCCATTGCCATGAAGGTCGTCACACCGGCCATGATCTCGGTGCGCACGGTCGAGCCGTGCTCCTTTACCTTAAAGAAATTGCTCATGTAGGGAAACCATCCTTTCTTTTTCTCGCGGACGGGCAAAAGTTTTTTGGCCCGCCTGACTTTCTGACAGATTGATTATAGAGGAAAGCGCCTATAAATACAAGAGTCGACACCGACAAAAAAGTTCACGGAAAATTCACACTACTGCACAAAAAATGTGTCGTTTTCGCCAATGGCGAAAAAAACAGGACGGAAGAAGGAATTGACAAGCTGGCGTTTGGCCGGTATAATATTTTTTTGGGAACGACCCGACGCATGAAGGATATGAAGGAGAAGATTCTGCATGAAATATAGAATGAACATTGCCGGTCTTGACCGGGATCTGCCGCTGTGCAAGGTATCCGACGATCTGTATATCGGCGCGTTCGTCATGTTCGGCGACGCGGAGATCACCGTCGCCTGTGCACGCGAACTGCTGGCAAGGGCGCCGAAGGACTACGATTATCTGCTCACGGCCGAGGCCAAGAGCATCCCCCTCATCCACGAGATGGCTCGCCAGTCCGGCGCAAAGGAATATTTCGTCGCCCGCAAGGGTCTGAAGGTCTATATGCCCCGCCCGCTGCATGTGACGGTCCGTTCCATCACGACCCAGCATGATCAGGATCTATATCTGTCCGGCGAAGAGGCTGACAAGATCCGCGGTAAGCGTGTGCTGATCGTAGACGATGTCATTTCCACCGGCGAATCGCTGCGCGCGATGGAAGAGTTGGTTGAAAAGGCAGGCGGCACAGTCGCAGGCCGCATGGCTGTTCTCGCGGAAGGCGATGCGCAGGAGCGCAAGGACATCATCTACCTCAACAAGCTTCCCGTCTTCAATGCAGACGGCACAGTCAAGGAATAAGATACATATTTAAATACAGAACGATAGAAAAACCTCTGCTGCCCGCACGGGCGGCAGAGGTTTTTTCAGCTTTACTGGAAATGCTCCGCGAAAGCGTCCCATTGTTCGCGCAGGCGCTCACGGCTGCGCTTGAGCACGTCGATACACATGCCAAGCGACTGATAATACTCGTCAGAGAAGCGGCGGTGGGCGGAACCGCAGGAGCGATACTGCTCGATCACAATTTCGTAGCGGCGCTGCGCACGATGGACAGCATCGTCCCAGGAAATATAAATTTCCTCCTGCGCCTGTCTGCCCACACGCTTCAGAACCTCCGGCTCATGGCAAAGCTTTGCAAGCAGCGCTGCCATGGAGTCTGCGTTTTCTTCGATCAAAAATCCGTTTTTGCCATCCGTGATATCCTCAGCAGCGCAGCTGCCGCGCACAAGGACGCTTGCCAGTTCACAGGCTGCCGCCTCGCGCACGACAAGGCCGTTCGTGTCGAACGTCGATGGGAACAGGAACAGATCGGCCCGGCAGTACCACGCCCGAATGACATTGCGGTCGTATTTGGGCGAGGTAAAGAACACACGGTCCGCAAGGCCAAGTTCGTTGGCGTAGGCCACGACCTCATCTTTGTCTCCGCCGCTGCCGACGAAGACCATACGGAACGGATGGCCGCCGTCCTTAAGTTTTTTGAGTGCGTCAAGCGTGATGCGTAGGCCCTTATACCACATCATGCGGCCCACAAACAGAAAAACGGGCACGTTTTCCGGCAGATCAAAATCCCGGCAGACCGCGTGGACGTCTGTTTCCGGTACGCGGCCCCTTGCGAAATCGACGCCGTTCGGCATTACGCGCCAGTCGCCCTGATAGCCGAGCGAGCGCAGGTTCTCCCCCGCTCCATGGCTGACTGTCCAGACCTCATCGAAGGCGCTGATATTGTCAACAAGCAGCTTTTTTGCGCCCTCCTGCAAAAGCTTCGCATGGATGGCATTTGCAATGTCAATATCGAACTTGGTGTGATAGGTAAAAACCGTTGGAACATGGATCCGGGCGCGCAGTTCGCGTGCAAGCACGGCAGAGGTAATGGGGCAATGGCAGTGGATGAGATCAAACGGGTATTCCATAAGTGTCTGCATGGTCTTCTCTGAAAACGGAAAGCCCGCATGATAGCCGACAAGCTTCGTCATGTCAATGCTGGGATAGCGCACGACCGGGAAGCTGAAGCCGCTGTCGTCCGCGCCGGGATAAGCAGGCGTCACAACAACGGCTTTATCGCCGCTCTCGGTGATCGCGCGGCCATAATTGACGACCGCATTCGCAACCCCGTCCGTCACGGGCGGAAACGAATCATTGATGAGGCAAATGGTTCTGTTGGACATGGAATTCTCCTTTGTATAATAGAACGTGAGTGGTTTTCCGGCTGTGCTTCTGAAAAATGATTATTCGCCCGTAAAACTCTTGCAGTACGGGGCAAGACAGCAGCGTTCGCACGCGGGCTTTCTCGCCACACAGACTGCCCGGCCGTGCAGGACGAGGCGATGGCAGAAATCGGACGATTCCTCCGGCGGCAGGATGGCGCGCAGCTGCTGTTCAACCTTTGCCGGGTCCTTCCCGCTGGCAAGGCCCAGCAGATTGCAGATGCGGATGCAGTGCGTGTCGCAGACGACCGAGCCGGGCGTCCCATAAATATCGCCCAGCAGCAGATTCGCCGTTTTTCGGCCCACGCCCGGCAGGCGCAGAAGCTGCTCCATCGTGCCGGGCACCTTCCCACCGTATTCGTCCCGCAGCATCCGGCAGGCCAGCACGATATCTTCCGCCTTGTGCTTGTAGAACCCGCAGGAGTGGACATAGCCCTCGACCTCGGCCACGTCTGCCTCCGCGAATGCGTCCAGCGTCGGATAGCGCGCGAAGAGCGCAGGCGTGACCAGATTGACCCGCGCGTCTGTGCACTGTGCGGACAGGCGCACCGCGATCATCAGCTCGTAATCCTTCCCGTAATGCAGCGCGCAGAGCGCGTCCGGGTATTCCTGCTTCAGCGCGGCAATGATACCAGCTACACGTTCCGATGTTTCCATACTTGCTCATCCCTTGCCTTTTTTGTTTTATTGTATCATAAGCGCGCTGGAAAGGGAACCGCCCGCTTGTAATTGGCAGCGAAAACCGGTATAATACGTTAGAAATCAAAAAAGGAGGCGGGCGATATGTATCAGCCCCTCGCGGACGCGCTTCGTCCGCAGGAACTTTCCGACGTTTGCGGCCAGCAGCATATTTTAGGAGAAAACGGGCTGCTGCGCCGGATCATTGAAAGCGGTTCTGTGCCGAACATGATCTTCTACGGTCCGTCCGGCACGGGCAAGACGACCGTTGCGAACCTGATCGCGAAGAAAACGCAGCGAAAGCTGTGCAAGCTCAACGCGACGACCGCGTCCTCTGCCGACATCAAGGAGATCTACGCCCAGCTCGACACGTTTCTCGCGCCGAACGGCGTGCTGCTGTATCTGGACGAGATCCAGTATTTCAACAAAAAGCAGCAGCAGACGCTGCTGGAATACATCGAAAACGGCAAGATCACGCTCATTGCGTCCACGACGGAAAATCCGTATTTCTATGTCTATAATGCTATCCTGTCGCGCTCGACGGTGTTTGAATTCAAGCCCGTGGAGAAGGACGAGGCGCAGCGCGCGGTCAGCCGGGCGCTCAATTATCTCGAAGCGCGCGACAGCGTGACCATCCTGCCGGAGCCCGGCGTGAAGGAGCACATCGCGCAGTCCTGCGGCGGCGATATCCGCAAGGCGCTCAACGCCGTCGAATTCCTCTATACGGCCACGCGGCCCGAAAACGGCGTGGTCAGGCTCACCATGGCAGACGCGAAGCAGGTGTCGCAGCGCTCGGCCATGCGGTACGACAAATCCGGAGACGATCACTATGACGATCTTTCCGCGCTCATGAAGTCCATCCGCGGCTCCGACCCGGACGCCGCTGTACATTATCTGGCCCGGTTTTTAGAGGCGGGCGATCTGCCGTCGGCATGCCGCCGGATTCTGTGCTCTGTGGCGGAAGATGTCGGCCTTGCCTATCCACAGGCGATCCCTATCATCAAGGCCTGCGTTGACAGCGCTTTGCAGCTGGGGCTGCCGGAGGCGCGCCTGCCGCTGGCCGACGCTGTCATTCTGCTTGCCACGGCTCCGAAGTCCAATTCCGGCTACATGGCCATCGACGCGGCCATCGCCGACGTCAAGGCTGGCAGAACCGGCCCCGTCCCGCGCGAACTGCAAAATGTTCATGCTGACGGCACAGGCTTTGAGCGCGAGCAGGGCTATCTCTACCCCCATAACTTCCCGAACCACTGGATACGTCAGCAGTACCTTCCTGACAGTATCAAAGACCGTGTTTATTACACCTATGGTGACAACAAAACCGAACAGGCCGCCAAACGCTATTGGGACGAGATCAAGAAGTGACGTGGTATGTCAAGGGCGCCTTTCGCCATGCTTAGCATGACGAGAGGCGCCCTTATTCCATAATAGATAAGATGAGTGCGTCAGGCCAAAAGTCCCTTATTGGTCCTTTTGACGTGTTTGAAGACCTCTTCAAACCGGTTCAGCGCCTCATCGATGATCTCCGGCGTGTCGGCCATAGAGGTATACAGGCGGCTGCCGGCCAGCGTGACAATACCGTTTGCCATATAGGCCGCGCCCATGCGCTCCATGGAATCCTTGCGGACATACATCATATCCTTGTGCTTGAGCAGACCGACGGCGGACTTTGCAAACGACATGGACGAGAAATCGAAACTCATTGCGCCCGTACACTCGAGATGTACGATGGAGCCCTGATTATAGGCTACGAACGGCAGGCCGTATTGCTCGAGCAGGCTCTTGAGGCCATCGCACAGGCGGTCGCCCATTTTACCCGCGATCTCACAGGCGTTCGTGCGCTCAATCTCGCGGATGGCCGTGTAACCGGCGAGGCAGGACAGCGGATTGGCCGCCAGCGTGCCGCCGACATAGGCCCGGTGTTTGCCCGTGGCAAGACCCGCCGCCATGAGCTGCGCGTATTCCTTCTTGCCGCCGACGCCGCCTGCCGAGGGGTAGCCGCCCGCGACGATCTTGCCAAAGACTGTCAGATCTGGTACAACGCCGAAATAGCCCTGCGCGCCCGAAAGCGCAACGCGGAAGCCCGTGACGACCTCATCGAAGATCATCAGCGCGCCGTATTTATCGCACAGCGTCCGCACGCCCGCGTTATAGTCGTGCGCAACGGGCCGCGTACCGCTTTCGGGGCCGACCGGCTCGACAATGACGCCCGCTGTGCCGCCGAGCAGCACGTTGCGCTTGAGCATATCCTCCAGCATGGTCAGATCATTCGGCCGCACCTCGTCCGTCGCCTCATAGCAGCCGCCGGGAATCCCGTGCGATTCCAGAAGTGCCCGGCTGCCAGGGATTTTCAGACCGTAGACCATCTGGTCGGACCAGCCGTGGTACGCGCCGCCGACCTTGATGATGCGCTTTTTGCCCGTGGCAATGCGCGCGATGCGAAGCGCTGCCATGACGGACTCCGTGCCGCTGCCGAGCATACGGAACATCTCGACGTTCGGCATATGCCTGTTGATCTCTTTCGCGATCATAAGCTCGGATTCGTGCAGCAGACCTGTCACCGGGCCGCATTCGTTCAGCAGCTCGATGACCTTTTCCCGGATGACGGGATAGTTGCTGCCGAGGATCGTCGGGCCGCCGGCCTGCAGGAAGTCAATGTACTGGTTGCCGTCCTTGTCGTAGAGATACGCGCCGTCGGCCCGCGCCATGCACATGGGAAACGGCTTGTTGAAGGCCAGATTGTGCTGGACACCGCCGGGGATATACTCCTTCGACTCCTCGTACACGGCTTTGGACGCTTTGCACTTCTCGTCAAAATAGTTCAGGATCACATTGTTGTAATACTCGTCCGTGACCTCCCAGATGGGCTGGCTGGTCAGGGCCTTGAGCCTCGCGTTGATCTCGTTGGGATCGTCCCAACGGCTGATGCCGCAGTTGTTCATTTCTGTTCCTCCTTTTTCGCAAGGTCATTGGTGTCCATGCTGCCCCGGAACACGACGAATGTGTCAAACAGGTATTCCGTGACAAAATTCAAAAGCATATTCATAACAGTGACCAGATATTCGTTCCAGCCGCAGCTTTCGACCAGCCAGTTGCCGAAGATGGTCGACAGCGGCGTGAACACGGCGTAGTAGCACAAAACCAGCGCCATGGCCTTCGGCACATTGTTGGCGCTCTTGAACGTGAATTTCCGGTTGAGCGTGAAGTTCCACACCACAGACGCCACCAGCGCGATCAGATAGCACGGCCAGTAGCTCCATTTACACAGCTCATTGAGCAGCGTAAACAATCCGATCTGGATGATACCTGCCGAGGCCGAAAACAGCACAAATTTGACAACCCGCCAAATTTCTTTCTTTTTTTCTCCGGTCATTTTCCTTCCTCCTTCTGCTTTGCGTATTTCTGCTGATAGACCAAATGCTGCAGGGCAATATCCGCGCGGGAAAGCTGTGCACGCTGTCCGAGCGCCGCCGTATGCAGCGCACAGACGGCAGCCTTGTCCGCGAGAACTGCCAGCGCCTGCGTATCATCCTCGTCCTTTCCACAGACGACTGCACCCACACCCGGAACCAGCACCGCGCAGCGCTTGTCGAGCGCAGCGGAAATTTCACCTGCCGCAGCGATCTGCGTGACTGGGATCACGGATCCGATCATCTGCGCCATGTCGTCCAGTTGGGCGCGGATGGGCCGATTCAGCGCCGCCATAGTCAGAAGTGCGTCCGTCCGCGCGGCACAGGCCAGCGGATGTGCGTGGCGAACCTTGGCAAGCACGGAATCCAGCCGCTTCTGTTCCATGACCGGTGCAGCTTGCTCTAATACACCCTGCCAGCAGCGGCGGCAGAGCCGTTCGAGCAGCTGCGCACGCATCAGCGCTTCGTCGTGGCTGCGCGCGCAGATCAAAACACCGTGGTGCGCCATCAGGATTGTCTTTGCTCCGTGCGCCATAGCCTCGCGCATTGCGTTCTGCAGTGTTTTTGTGCCCGGCAGTCCATACCCCGCCACGGCCACACCGCCAAGCTGCTGCCGTTCCTCGCCGGTAAAGCAGCCAGGCTTGTATCCGCACAGGCCAAGCGCCGAGGCGTAGGTCTGGTGCGTGTGAATAACAAAATGGGCATCCTCAAACATCGAATAGGCAAGCGCGTGCACTGCCCGTTCGCCGGACGGCCTGCGCGGGCCGGTCCATTTGCCGTCTGCAAGATCACAGCGTGCAATATCCTCCGGTGTGATGCTGCCGTAGTCCATACCGCTGGGCGTGACAAGATAGTGCATGTCATCTGCGCGGGCTGAAACGTTGCCCCACGTCCGGGCAACAAGTCTGTTTTCCAGCAGTTCACGGCCCGTTTTACAGATGCACATCCGTAAAGCCTGATCTTCCATGCTTATGCCTCCTTCAGCTTATTTAGCAGCGCAAAATTCTTCTTATTTGACGCGTACAGCTGCCGGAACACGCGGTAATTGCGGTCATAGACCGGCTTTAAGGCCGCGTTCGGCTCATAGCGTCCGTTGACTTTCACATGCGCGGCGGCAAGGGTCAGACTTGGGAACAGCCCGCTCCCGACCGCAGCCAGCATTGCCGCGCCGATGGCACCGACATCCTTCGTGTTTTCGACTGTCTCGACTGTCCGGCCTGTAATGTCGGCCAGCATCTGACACGTCACCTTCGACAGTGCACCGCCGCCGACGAATCGGATGACTGGGGACGTCTTTGTCTTCTTTTCCTCGCATTCGAGCATCCAGCGCTGGTGGAAGCAGATGCCCTCGAGAACCGCCCGCAGCATCTGCGCCTTGCCTGTCTCCAGCTGAATGTTGAAGAATATCCCGGCTGCCGCCGGGTCTTCAAACGGACAGCGGTTGCCATGCAGCCACGGGGTAAAGATCACGCCGCCGGAGCCAGGCGCGACCTGCGCAACGGTGTCAGACATATAATCATACAAACTCTCGTAGACGCTTTCCTGGCTCTCGGCCACGTCGGTCTTGGACAGATAGATATTGACCTCATCCAGCACCAGATGATCCTTGACCCATTCGAAGCACTTGCCTGCCGTCTCCATTTCGGCAAAATAATTGTATTTTCCCTTTTCCACGCCGACAATGCCCGCGATCATCGACACGAGATCGACCGCCTGATGGTCCATCACCGTTCCGACCCAGCCGGACGTGCCGGAATAGATATGCGTGCTGCCGACGGCAGTGCAGCCCGCGCCCACGCCGATGAGCGTCGCGTCCCCGCCGCCTCCGTAGACCCTTGTGCCGGGACAGAGGCCGAGCTCCCGCGCGGCCTGCTCCGTCAGAAGCCCCGCCACGTCGGTGCATTCAATGATCTTCGCCAGATGGCGCGTCTCGACGCCGTACATCCGGCAAAGCCCTTCGTTCCAGCCCTCATGACCGGGCCGCGTGTCGTAAAGGAACGTCGAATAGGCCGAGTCGCGCGTCATGACAAATTCGCCGGTCGCCCGCGCGATCAGAGATTCCTTCACGTCCAGCCATTTGTGGGCTTCTTGGAAGATCTCCGGCTCGTGCGCCTGCACCCATTTGTATTTCCAGAGCGGGTCCTTGACGCTTGTGGACGCGGCGTGCGTCGCGCGCAAAGAGCGCAGCAGCATCCCGATGTTCACACCGGAAACGCACGGCCCGTGCGTCTGGCAGGCTTTGAATTCTGCCGAAGCCCGCTGATCCATATAGCTCATCGGGCGGCGCATCGCGCGGCCATACTCGTCCACAAGCACCATGCCCTGCATCTGGGAGCAGAACGAAATGCCGGTCACCTGTGCAGGCGTTACGTCGGTCTTTTCGAACACGGTCTTCGTCGTGCGGCACATGGCGTCCCACCATTCGTCCGCGTCCTGCTCCGCGCCGCCGTCCGGCAGAATGTAAAGCCCATAGCCCGCGTATGCGCTCGCGATCAGCCGGATATCCTGTTCGGCTCCGAACAGGCAGGTCTTGACTCCGGTCGTTCCGAAGTCGTAAGCGATGAGATACTGCATACGTCTCCTTTCATCGCGCCCAGCAAAAAGCGCGTCAGCCTGTCGGCCATTTTTGTATCCTCCAAAGCGGCCTCGCCGCAGAAGATCCGCATCCGCTCCTGATAATATTCGCAGCTGTAGGAAAACTGCAGCATCATCAGCAGATTGTCAAAGAAAAAGGCAAACAGCTGCGGCTCGATCCGCTCTGTGAGCTGTCCGCCCTGCTGCGCGCCGTCAAACAGGCGTGTATAAAGCGCTGCCGTGCGCGATTCGATCTCGCGGGCGAGTGTTCCGGCGTACTTCCGGCAGCTGCCGGAGGTGATCTCGTTATACATCGCGTTGTAACTTGCGTGGCTGCGCGACTGGCGGATGAGCGCGAGAATGAGCCGCTGCATCCGCGCCGCCAGCGGCCCGCCGCCCGCAGCGGCTTCCTGCAATGTTGCATCCATCAGTTCAAGCGAGTGCCGCACGCAGGCGAGGAAAAATGTGTCTTTATCCCCAAAATATTTATAGATCACGCCGACGCTTACGCCCGCATTTTTTGCAACCGCTGCAATAGATGCAGGCTGAAAACCGCAGCGGGCAAATTCCGCAATGCCCGCCTCCAAAATCGCGCCCAACGCCGCTTCATTCAGCTTCCGATACATAAAACACCTCAATATGACGTGAATAGCGGTTCACGTCTATATTATAATTCTAATAAAACATCCTGTCAATCCATAAAATAATTCAGCACATCAAACAAAATTAGTGATGCCCCAAGGCTTTCCTTAGGCGCAAGGGGAACTGGCCCGTAGGGCTTGAGGGGATGCAAATGTCACAAATTTCGGAGCACTCTGAATTTTGCAACATATCCCCTCCCCTTACCGCGCAGAGCGCGGCAGGGGGGCAGGGGTGCGAAAGACTTGCGTTTCCGGCGGAGGTTTGCTACAATGGGTGCAAAAAGAATGTCAGAAGGGACGTGGTCCTCATCGCGATCACAAATGCAAGCCTGCCGTCCAAGAAGCGGATTCTGACGGTCTGCGTCAAGCTGTTTCTCGAGCAGGGCTATAAAAAAACGACTGTTGCACAGATTGTACAGCAGGCATCGGTTTCCAACAGTATTTTTCAAAATATTTTCCGTGCCAAGGACGGCGTACTGGCTGAACTGGTGGAGTTCATGTTTTCCAATCAGTTCGCTACGGCTCGCAGTATGGCAGGCGCACAGCTGCCGCCGGCCTATGTCTATGCCGTGGAGACAGCCATTCAGATGACACTGACGGAACTGAACGAAAATCTGCGCGAGATCTATATCGAGGCGTACACGCAGAAGGAAGCATCGGACTATATTTTCCGCGAGACAGCCAAGGAACTCTATCAGATCTTCGGTTCCTATCAGCCGGAGTTGACCGCACAGGACTTCTTCTTTATGGAACTCGGCTCTGCCGGAATCATGCGGGCCTATATGGCGCATCCGTGCGACGAGGAACTGACGCTGGAAAAGAAGCTGCAAATGTTCCTGACCATGAGCCTCCGGTCGTATCACGTCCCTGAGGATGAGATTCAGAAAATCATCGCCTTTATCGGCGGCATGGACATCCGAACCGTCTCCGAGCGCGTTATGCACGAACTGTTCAAGGCGCTTGCCATGCGCTTTGAATTTACACTGTAATCATTTGAACCGTTGTACCGGAACAAACGCCCTTTTCACAGACTGACGCCGCCCGGCCATGTGTATGGCCGGGCGGCGGGCAGTCTTTTTTTATTCTGCAAACACAGCGCGCAAAACGGGATTTCTTGCGGCCTGTACCTCGTCGAGACGGCGGACAGGGGTATTGTGCGGTGCGGTATGGAGTGCTTCGGGATTCTCATATGCAAGACGGGCAAGCGAACGGAAGACCTCGATTGCCTCATCCATGGTGGCCTTGGACTCCGTTTCCGTCGGCTCGACCATGAGCGCCTCGTGGACGATCAGTGGGAAATACA